>ENA-OQHL01000377-OQHL01000377.1-human-gut-metagenome-genome-assembly--contig:-NODE-377-length-32807-cov-10.279590_pt1 | contig 32807 bp, 32 predicted proteins | sample MGYA00242565_ERZ504723 | MGnify/ENA primary metagenome ERZ504723 (study PRJEB26092, sample SAMD00036211) | human gut metagenome | host: Homo sapiens | study: EMG produced TPA metagenomics assembly of... | reverse complement strand
CGAAAAATGGTGGAGCTTAGCAGCAAGTCATAGGGAGAAAGCAAAAAAGGGGGATGAATAATGGCTGACGAAGAAAAGAAAGAGACAGCGAAAAAAGCAGCCCCTAAAAAGGCAGCCGCTCCGAGAAGAACGGCCAGAACAACCAGAGCAAAAGCAGCAGAAGTAAAGGCCGAAGAGCCGAAGACCACTGCAGCTGACAAAGAGATTACAGAAACCAAACATACAGAAGCTGAGAAACCAGCAATTCATAAGGAGGAAAAAATCATGACACAGGAAGCATTAGGAATGGTAGAAACCAGAGGACTTACAGCAGCAATCGAAGCAGCTGACCAGATGTGCAAAGCAGCTAACGTTGCATTAGTTGGAACAGAGAAGATCGGATCCGGTCTTGTAACTGTTATGGTTCGTGGAGATGTAGGAGCTGTTAAATCTGCAGTAGAAAGCGGAAGCGCAGCAGCATCCAGACTTGGAGAGCTTGTAGCTACACACGTAATTCCGAGACCTCATACAGATGTTGAGAAAATCCTTCCAGTTCTGAAATAATATAAAAGTCCCAGACAGCAGCCATGAATGAGCTGTGCTTGCATGAGCGAATTCATGGCTGCTCCTTACTTTTATAATGTCTGCTATGGCAGACATTACCGAATTTCAGGAAGAAAGCAGGTGTACTTTTGGAAACCAATAATGTTGAGCTGATTACCAGAATGGTATTGGATGCTCTCAATAAAAAAGAAGAAAAAGGCAATGGCTTCATGGTGCCCATCGGAGTTTCCGCAAGACATATCCACCTGACGCAGGAACATGTTGAAGCTTTATTTGGACCAGGATATCAGCTCACCAAGAAGAAAGAGCTGATGGGCGGACAGTTTGCCTCCAATGAGACAGTAACTATCGTTGGACTGAAGCTCCGTGCAATTGAGAATGTACGTATTCTCGGACCGGTCCGCAAGGCTTCACAGGTTGAAGTATCAGCTACAGACGCAATCAAGCTTGGTATGAAAGTACCGGTGCGTGAGTCTGGAGATGTTAAGGGAAGTGCTCCTATTGCAATTGTCGGACCGAAAGGTGCGATTTATCTGAAAGAGGGATGTATCGTAGCAATGCGTCACATTCACATGTCCCCGAAGGATGCCCAGGCAGCCGGTGTGAAGGATGGAGATATCGTATCTGTTAAAGCAGACAATGAGAGAGGAACCATTTTCAATCAGGTGAAGATCCGTGTAGACGACAGCTTTACACTGGAGATGCACATTGATACAGATGAAGCAAATGCAGCAAAAATTGCCACAGGCAATACAGTTACAATTATAAAGTAATGTTTTGGAAATCATTTCCTCATTACTAAAATAAAGTGTTCAGCCATGCTGGTTCTGAAAATGACAGATGCATGGCTGAACTGATATAAAATTTGGAGGTTCACATGATAGTTGGCAAGGTAGTAGGAAGCGTTGTTTCCACAAGAAAAAACGAAAAGCTGATCGGCAATAAGTTTATGATCGTGGAACCGGTTCATCACATGAAAGGTGACCTCAGTCAGATTGTTGCAATCGATATTATCGGTGCAGGAATCGGAGAATATGTATTGGTGGCACAGGGAAGCGCAGCAAGAATAGGCTGCGGCGTAGAAACAGCACCGGTAGATGCCGCCATTGTAGGTATCGTTGATGACGGTGCAGGATTGGAGTAACGCCATGGAAATCAAAGAATTACAGAATATTATACAGGAGAATGGTGTAGTTGGTGCCGGCGGTGCAGGATTCCCTACATACATGAAGCTGACAGATAAAGCAAATACCATTCTTATGAACTGTGCAGAGTGTGAACCATTACTGAAATTACACAGACAGTTATTAGAGAAGCACGCTTACGAAATAATGAAAACCTTCCATATGGTTCAGGAAACAGTTGGAGCTTCTGAGGCCATTATTGGAATCAAAAAATCTTATGTTCAGACAGTAAATGCTCTGAAACAGCATATCGAAGAGTTCCCGGGAATGCGCATCCACCTTCTGGATGAAGTGTATCCGATGGGAGATGAGGTTGTACTGATCTACGAAGCAACTGGTAGAGTTGTAAGACCTGGCGGACTTCCTATTGAGCAGGGAGTTGCTGTGTTTAACGTAGAGACATTGTATAATATATACCAGGCAGTAGAGAAAAAAGAGCCTGTAACAGCCAAATATGTGTCTGTTGTAGCTGAGGTAAATCATCCGGTAACTGTAAAAGTACCTCTTGGATGTACTATGGATGATGTTGTTGCCCAGGCAGGCGGAACTACTGTAAAAGACCCGGTTTACTTTATTGGTGGACCGATGATGGGAAGAATCGGAAAAGGTTCTGACCCTGTGACGAAGACAACAAATGCGATTCTGGTTCTGCCAAAAGACCATTTAATCGTACAGAAGAAGATGCGGACTTCTGCTATAGATTTAAAACGTGCAGCATCTATTTGCTGCCAGTGTAATACTTGTACAGATCTTTGCCCACGTAACAATCTGGGACATCCGATTGATCCAGCCCGCTTCATGCGTGCAGCTTCCAATCAGGATTTCAGAGATGTTAATCCATACATCAATGCAAGCTTCTGCAGCTCCTGTGGCGTTTGTGAGATGTATGCATGTCCTCAGAGCCTTGCTCCAAGAACACTTCTTGCAGACATGAAGGGCGGACTTCGTAAGGCAGGTATTCGTCCTCCTCAGGGAGTACAGCCAGTACCAGTTAAGGAATCCCGAGAATACCGCAAGGTTCCGGAAGAACGCCTGATGGCACGTCTTGGTCTTACAAAATATGACAAGGACGCACCGATGGACGAGACACTGGTTGATATTCCAAAGGTTAAAATTCTTCTTAGCCAGCATATCGGAGCACCTGCTCAGGCAATTGTAAAAGTTGGAGATCAGGTGACAAGAGGTCAGATGATCGCTTCTCCTGCCCAGGGCTTAAGTGTTGGTATCCATGCAACCATCTCCGGTAAAGTTACCGAGGTGACAGACCGCTGGATCGTAGTTGCAAAGAATTAGAAAGGACGTGCAGAAAATGAGTAAAGCAATCGGAATGATTGAATTCAAAACTACAGCTACCGGCGTTACTGCAGCAGATGCAATGGTTAAGACATCTGATGTAGAAATCGTTGAGGCGCAGACCGTGTGTCCGGGTAAATATATTGCAATTATTACCGGTGATCTCAGTGCGGTAAAAGCTGCCGTAGATACAGCTGTAACAACATATGAGGACAAGTGCATTGACAGTTTTGTACTGGGTAATCCGCACGAGTCTCTTTTCCCGGCTATTTATGGAACTACTCAGGTTGAGGAGATCAGTGCGCTGGGAATTCTTGAAACATATGATGCAGCTTCCATTATTGAGGCTGCAGATCAGGCTGCAAAGACTGCAATTGTAGATCTTATCGAGCTTCGTATTGCAAAAGGTATGTGCGGAAAATCTTACATGATGATCACTGGTGAGGTTTCTGCTGTATCCGCATCAATCGACAGAGCGAAAGAGCTTGTTGCTGAAAAAGGCATGTATCTGGATTCCTCTGTTATTGCACATCCCGATAAGAGAATGATCGACAGCCTTCTGTAATTCTGGTCTGACCAATAAAATGAACGCGGAGGGGACCTGAACATGCTTGCGTTAGAGAGACGGAATCTGATCCTTGAGAAATTACAGAATGAGAAGCGCGTAGTAGTAAGTGAACTGAGCCAGTTATACGGAGTCTCTGAGGAAACCATCCGACGGGATCTGGACAAGCTGGAGAAGGAAGGGCTTGCCATTAAAAGCTATGGCGGAGCTGTGATCAATGAAGATGTGAGCATTGATCTCCCTTTTAATGTGCGCAAGAATCAGAATGTAGTTGGGAAACAGAAGATGGCGGAAATTGTAGCCTCTCTTGTGCATGACGGGGAACATCTGCTTCTGGACGCCAGCACTACTGCAGTGTTTGTGGCAAAGGCATTAAAAGAGAAGGAGCGTCTGACTGTGATCACCAATTCCATGGAGATCCTTCTGGAACTGGCAGATGTGTCAGGATGGAATATTATTTCCACAGGTGGGATGATGAAGGAAGGCTATCTGGCTTTCCTTGGATCCCGGACAGAAGAAGTCATTCGCTCTTATTTTGTAGATACCGTTAGTTTTTTTCCTGTAAGGCTCTTGATGAGAACTGGGGAGTAATGGAATCACAGGAAGCTTTTGGAACAGCAAAGAGAGCAATGCTGGATTCAGGACGTAAGAAAATCCTGGTTGTGGACAATACGAAATTTGACCAGACCGCATTTTCCGTTGCCGGAAGATTGCGGGATGTTGATATCGTCGTGACAGATGTGAAGCCTTCTGAAAAATGGCTGAAGCTTTTTGAAGAAGAGGGCGTGGAGTGCAGATATCCGGAATCTGTCCGATAGAAGCTTTCTGCTTACAAAAGAAAGCTGCAATAAAGGAGCATTGAATTATGAAAACTTTTGAAATGAAAACAGTCATCCATTTTGGTGACAATGCCCTGGATAGACTGGCAGAACTGCCATACAAAAAAGTTCTGGTGATCACAGATCCATTCATCGCAAAAGGGAAAATGATCGAGCTGATCACAGACCCATTGAGACGCGGTGGCAAGGAGTTTGAAGTATTCAGTGATGTTGTGCCGGATGCACCGGTAGGAAAAATCGCAGAAGGTGTAAAGAAGTTCCTGGAGTATCAGCCGGAGGTTGTAGTAGCTGTCGGAGGCGGCTCTGCAATTGACTCATCCAAGGCAATCCGTGAGTTTGCCCTGAAGATCAACAATTACGGCAAAGTAGGTCTTATTGCAATTCCTACTACCAGTGGTACCGGATCTGAGGTTACCTCTTTTGCAGTTGTAAATGATACAGATAATCATGTGAAGTATCCGCTGATCTCAGACAGCCTTACAGCTGATGAGGCAATCCTGGATGCAGAACTGGTAAAGAGCGTTCCGCCCTCTATCACAGCAGATACAGGTATGGACGTACTGACTCATGCAATTGAGTCTTATGTAAGTATCAATCACAATGAATTTTCGTCTGCTCTTGCAGAAAAGTCAATTGAAATCTGCGGAGTCTTTCTGTTAAGAGCATACCTTGACGGTGGCGATATGCATGCCCGTCAGAAAATGCATGTAGCTTCCTGTCTTGCCGGACTTTCTTTTAATGCTGCAGGACTTGGAATCACACATAGCATGGCACATCAGCTGGGAGCTATTTTCCATATTCCTCATGGACGTGCCAATGCAATGCTGCTTCCGCATATTGTAGAATTTAATGCAAATATCAACAAACATAGCAGAAGTCAGCAGGAATATCTTCCGGCAGTAAAGCGATATGCCAATATTTCACATATTCTTGGACTGAGTAACTACAACAAAGTAATGTCTGTAAGATCTCTTGTAAACTGGATTCAGTTTATGCAGAAGGAAATGAATATTCCGCTTACGATTAAAGAAATGGGAACTATTTCTGAGGATGAGTATTTTGCAGCAATTGATAAAATGGCAAACCTGGCGCTTGCTGATGCCTGCACAACTGCCAATCCAAGAGTACCAACGAAAGAGGATATTGTGAAGATCTACAAGAAATTGTGGTCATTTTAATGAATTTAAGAGTTGCTGTTCACTTTGTGCCCGGTAACACATAAGAGACTTTGGACAGATACGGCGGAATTGCGTGTATTTGTCCAGAGTCTGTTTATAACTAATGTAGTGAACGTAAGATAATGTGGATTATTTCCTGCTTTTGCACGAACCTTGTCTTATATTCAGTGTATTGGTGCATAATAAAATGTAATTGCTTAAGGATTTCGTGGCAGATTAATTTAAGCTACACAGAAATCTTTGAATAGTAGTAATAAAATCCATTTTCCCGGATGGGTAAAATGTCAGGAGAAAGTCGTATGAGTATTTATACAAAGAATGGTGACAAGGGAACTACCAATCTTGTCCATACGAAAAACGTTTCCAAAGCGGATGACCGAATTCAGCTGGAGGGAACCATAGATGAACTTTCCTGCCATATTGGAGTGTTGAAAACCATGATCAGAGATGGAGATACCATCCGTTTTCTGGAGAAGATCCAGGAAAATCTGACCAGAATTGATGCAGGAGTGGCAGATCCATATAATAGAGAGTATAAGATCAATGATGACAAGACAGAGCTTTTAGAGGAAGAGATTGACCGTTTGACGGGGCTTTTTCATATGCCGAAGGAGTCTTCTTTACCTGGGGCCTGTCGCTTGTCTGCTGAGATTGATGTGACTTGGGCTGTAGCCAGAAGAGCGGAGCGTGATCTTGCGGCTGTAAGTGTAAAGTTTGGTTCTGACACAGGAAGCAAGAAATATATGAACCGTCTGGCAGACTATCTGTATGTGCTTGCACGCTATGAAGAAGCGGAGGCGGCAGGTCAGAAGACGGGTACGTCAGAGTCTGTAGAAACTGACACATTTTCTGAAAATACGGAACTACATGCAAGTGGAACTGAGAAAGTGGCAGGAGGAAGCGTGAGCGTGGATACGAAAGTTGAAAATTCTCTCATATCTGGTACCTCTGATTCTGTAGACGAAGCTGTAATTCAGGCAGTACTGCGCCGCATGGGTATGCAGAATAAGATTACACTGGATGGAGCGAAGAAGCTGATCGGGAAAATCGAACAGGAAGCCCTTCGCCGCGGGAAGAAAGCGGTGATTGCAGTTTGCGGTCCGGAAGGAAATCCAATTGCCGTTCATGTAATGGACGGAGCATTTCTGGTAAGCTTTGATGTCGCTTTGAAAAAAGCTTATACTTCTGTTGCGGTGAAGATGTCCACCATGGAATTATCCAAACTGGCTCAGCCAGGTGGAACATTTTACGGCGTAGATAAGATGGATGGTGGAAAAATCGTGATTTTCGGAGGCGGTGTGCCGCTGAAATCCGGAGATACGATTATCGGAGGTCTTGGCATAAGCGGAGGCACAGGAGAAGAAGATCACAGCCTGGCAGAATATGCATTGTCCGTATTACCGGAAATATTGTAGTTGGAATATAGTACAAGGATTATGACAAAGAAAGGCTATTTTTTCAGGAAAGAGAAAAAGCCTTTCTTTTTTCATACGGAGCTTTTGAGACAGAAAGCAGTTTATAACCTGTTTTATCAATGGTCTCTTTCAGCTTTGCTTCATCAAGATCATTTTCTGTAAGGATAACCGTCTCTCCTTTTGTATGGGACGAGGTGACTTTTTTTACAGAAAAGTTATTACGAATACTTTCGTTAATGTGGGATTCACACATTCCACACATCATTCCGTCTATTTTTAATGTAATCTGCTGCATAATTTAATCTCCTTTTCTTAATAGATTTGCCATAAATGACCTGTCGGTATGTTTTCAGAAGAAGCGGTACTGGAGCCTGTTTGAAAAATCATTCCCGCAATCTGCAGACTTTAAGCTGTGTAATCAAATTTCACAAAGGACAGCTCGCAGTTTGCAATACGGCTGCAGATATTTACTGCTGAATACATTACCACGGAAAATTCTCCGTCAATGGTATCCACATAAAGATAACGTCCGTCAGCGGAGATTCTGGCGTGTTTCACATCGCCTCGCTCTGTCAGTTCTTTTATGATTTTATTTGCCAGGTCTTCCGTAACAGTTTTTGATAAATGATAACATCTTCCCATGATTCAACAGATTCCTTTCGTCGTACTTGCGTTAGTTATTTCTAATTAGAAATATTATAGCACGTTTCAGACAAAAGAAAACTCCAGCTACAGATAAAATTTATCATTTAAGTGTCGAATTATGGGAGAATTTTACGACCGAATTTCGTTGTAATGGTGGTCGGCTTTTGTTAGAATAAAAGAAACGAAAGAGAAAAACAATTTCTGATTTTCTGCGGCGTTCTGCAGCAGTATGTGCGGACAGTTTTCTGCCATGGGCTAATCTGCCTGATCAGCAGCAATTCCATCATCCATTTACTTGAAGGCAACCTGCATAAGGGTCCTGGAATAAGAGACCATTCTGGAAAAAAATCGGCATGTATATCAAAATAACAGTAAACATCTGCCTTTTCGCGTCTGTACAGCAAAAGAGTGCGCAAAAATGCGTTGCCATAGCCTGCAAAAATGCGGGAATCATTCTCTGTCGTCTTTCTTACGGCGAACAACTCATATCTTCTACATATCTGAAGCAGTAAGAGAAAAGGGCGGACATCAGGCCAATGCCCGCCCGGTAAAAATCACCGCTGTCAATTATTTTCATAGCAGTATAGTATCAGCTTTTATTATATTTACCTGGTGTAGTTCCTTTATACTTTTTGAATGTACGGATGAAATAACTCAAATCATTGAAACCATTTCGATAAGCAATATCAGTAATGGAATCACCTGTAGTGGACAGTTCATAACAGGCCTGTTCAATACGCTGATCGGTTCAGATAATCCATAGGTGTCTGATGGGTCATCTCAGCAAAAAAAAACGGCAGAAGTACTTAGGTGACATGGAAACAGATTCGGATAACTGACTAAGGGTAAGGGGAGAAGCATAGTTCTTTTCAATGAACTCCACAACCTGTTTCAACTGCAGAATTCGTTTGTAAATCCCGGCGTGCTTTGGGCTGGCTGTCCAGATAGTAATGATTACCAAAAATCAGACCAAAAAAGTGGTAAAATTGTCCGATTACAGAAAGCTCATACCCTGTCTTTTTTTCCTCCATAGCGTGAAAAAGTGAATTTACGATACCTAGAACGTCCGGATAGCGATTGTCAAAATGGTGGAAAATCAAAATATCCTGATGTACGATTTTCTGGATATAATCAGCGCATACGGAATTCAGCTTCAGAAATACGTTCATGTCAAATACAATGCACTGATAGACACAATTCACAGGAATTCCGGAATGTAAAATTCCACTGTGGACAAAAATTACATCGCCCTGGGTCGCTTTAAAACCTTTTTTTCATCTAAAGTGACGGTGAATTCGCCGGAAAGAATGCGAATGATTTCATATTCTACATGCCAGTGATAAGACATAATGTAGCGGGGATGGTTTTCATCAATATGATGAAACTCAAAAGGAAACTCATAAGTGCCGCGCGGACGGTCTTCGTTCTGATCAATAATCTGCAAAATTTTTCCTCCAGTCAAGAATTTATAGAAATTTTATTGTTTCTACAGAAAAGGTGAATATTGTACTATTATTTGCTATTATATCACAAGTAATTTTCTGGAATCAATCTTATAATGTGAAATATGAGAGGCTGAGAGAAAAAACTAGATTTTCTAGTCAGCGGCACACAGGCAGAGTGCCTGAAACAGAGTTAAGAAAGCTATTGTAATTATTCAGCAGGCAATTACGAAATGCTGAACAGTTACGAACAATTTAATTTATATTTATAACAGGAGGTATGAAACTACTATGGCAAAGAGCAGATTAATCGGAAGCTACCCTGTAATCGGTATCAGACCGACTATTGACGGACGTAGAGGAGCACTCGACGTAAGAGGATCTCTGGAAGAGCAGACCATGAATATGGCTAAGTCCGTTAAGGAATTATATGAGGCAAACTTAAAATATTCAAATGGTGAGCCTGTAAAGGTTGTTATCGCTGATACCACAATCGGACGCGTTGGTGAGGCAGCTGCTTGTGCAGACAAGTTCAGACATGAAGGTGTTGATATCACTGTAACAGTTACACCTTGCTGGTGCTACGGTGCAGAAACAATGGATATGGATCCACAGACCATCAAGGCTGTTTGGGGATTCAATGCTACTGAGAGACCAGGAGCTGTTTATCTGGCTTCCGTTCTTGCTACACATGCACAGAAAGGTCTTCCGGCATTCGGTATCTACGGACACGAAGTTCTGGATGCTGATGACACAGAGATGCCAGAAGATGTTAAAGAAAAAATGTTAAGATTCGGTCGTGCAGCTGTTGCTGTTGCAACTATGAGAAACAAATCATGGCTGCAGATCGGTTCCGTTACAATGGGTATCGGCGGATCTATTATCGATCCTGATTTCATCGAGTCCTATCTTGGAATGCGTGTTGAATCCGTTGATGAGGTTGAGATCATCCGTCGTATGACAGAAGGCATCTATGATCATGAAGAATTTGACAGAGCTATGAAATGGGCAAAAGAAAACTGCACCATCGGCTTTGACAAGAACCCACCGGAACTTCAGATGACAGAGGAGCAGAAAGAAGAGCAGTTTGAGTTTGTAGTTAAGATGGCTGTTATTATTAAAGAGCTTATGAATGGATGCGATAACCTTGATCCGAAGTTCTCAGAGGAAGCAATCGGACACAATGCGATTGCAGCTGGCTTCCAGGGACAGAGACAGTGGACTGATTTCTATCCGAATGGTGACTTCGCAGAGGCTATGCTGAATACTTCCTTTGACTGGGATGGCGCAAGAGAGCCATACATCCTTGCTACAGAGAATGATGTTCTCAACGGTTTGGGAATGCTGTTCATGAAACTCCTTACCGGACGTGCTCAGATGTTTGCAGATGTTCGTACATACTGGAGCGCAAATGCTGTTAAACGAGTTACAGGATATGATCTTGAAGGTGTTGCAAAAGAGAACGATGGTATTATCCATCTGATCAACTCTGGTGCATGCTGTCTTGACGCTTCCGGTGTTGTTAAGGATGAGAACGGCGAAGGCGTTATGAAAGAGTGGTGGAACGTTACAGAAGAAGATCAGAAAGCCATCATGAAGGCTACTACCTGGAATGCAGCTGATAACGGATACTTCCGTGGCGGCGGATTCTCCTCCAGATTTGAGACAAGAGCTACTATGCCGGCAACTATGATCCGTCTGAACCTTGTAAAAGGACTTGGACCGGTTCTTCAGATCGCAGAGGGCTGGACAGTAGAGCTTCCAGAGGCTGTATCTGATACACTTTGGAAACGTACTGACTATACATGGCCATGCACATGGTTCGTACCGAGATGCGATGGCAAGGATGGTGCATTCAAGAGTGCATATGATGTTATGAATAACTGGGGCGCTAACCATGGCGCAATCTCTTATGGACATATTGGTGCTGATCTGATCACAATGTGCTCTATGCTGAGAATTCCGGTTTGCATGCACAATGTACCGGAAACTGATATCTTCCGTCCGGCTGCTTGGAATGCATTTGGAATGGATAAAGAGGGTGCAGATTTCAGAGCTTGCAAGAACTATGGACCTCTTTATAAATAATTAGCTTTTTATAACTTAACTGCTTTCTTTCACTCCCCCAGGACAATGAAGGAAAGCTGAGAGAGAGCGGGACTTTTGTCTCGCTCTTTTACTGTCTGGGAATCTTTATCGGACATACATTCGCATGATTTCATGCCAGGTTCCCGGTTTTTCTGTGAAATTTGTTTATAAAAACACCTCGCGGAACATTTCCGGTGAATAGTAACTGTTGCTGTAAAATAATGGGAAAATATGAGAAAAATGGTTGCAAGTTTTTCCTGGTGTGTTACAATGAAAAGCAGAAAAATGGTTACTGCTCATTCCGTTCACAAAAATACCTCGCGGAATGTTATCAGTAAACAGTAACGAAAAATGTATACAAGAGGGAAAAGAGGATATATATGAAGAAAAAGCTGGGAATGCTGCTGGCTGTGCTTCTTACTTTCTGCATGACTGTGGGAGTTTTTGCAGATGCAGGAAAGACACAGCAGGTAGATTACAAAACAGATTACTATATGATCGTAGAATCGCCTGATGGCGGTGTTGACATGTATTCAGAGGCAGATACTTCCAGCCCGAAGCTGAATGATGAGCTGATTCCTAATGGAACTGCGATCCATGTAGAAGGAGAGACCACAGATGAAGCTGGAAAAGTATGGGTATATGCTCAGCTTCATGGCATGTTTGGTTTCCTGGAAGAGAATTATCTGAAGCCGGCTACTCTTGCCGAGGCAGTGGCATCAGAGCTTGCTTTATACGGAAGCAAGGATGCGAATTACAGTATTACAGTCAATGCTAAGGAAGACGGTTCCGTTTGCCTGTATAAAGGACCTGGCAAAAAGTACGGCACAGTTTCCGGAGGCTGTAATATAGCGAACGGTGAGAAGTTATATATTGATACAGAAGTAGATACTGGTAAAGATGGTATCTGGGGACACACAGAGGCTGGTGATGTTTCTGGCTGGGTAAATATTGCAGAAGCCACCAATACGGAAGAGAGTACAGTAGAACTTGTTCCTGAAACTGAGAAAGAAGCGGAAAACGGTTCCCAATCTGTTCAGGCTGGAGAGAATATTTCTGAAGTTGGAAAAGCAGGTACCGAAGGCAAAGATGTCAGTGATGCGGAGGCAGAGCCAACAGGCACTCCTACCCCGAAGCCTGAGAAGACAAGTACTCCTACTCCGAAGCCAACCGAGACGAGTACTCCTGCTCCAGAACCGACTGAGACAAGTACGCCTACCCCGGAGCCAAGTGAGACAAGTATGCCTACCCCGGAGCCGACTGAGACGAGCACGCCTACCCCGGAGCCGACTGAGACAAGTACTCCTACTCCGGAACCCACTGAGACAAGTACTCCTACCCCGGAACCCACTGAGACTATTGCGCCTACAGAAGAGGCAGCAGTAACAGCTGCTCCTTCAGAAAGTGCAGAACAGGAAGCGTCCAGCGAAAATGTGGAGAGCACAGATAAAGGAATGAGCTCTGTTATCTGGATTCTGGTGGTAGTTATTATCATTGGTATCGCAGTGGTAATCTGGCTTCTTAAGAAAAAAGGAAAAAATAGTGAATCATAATAAACATGAATAATAAAAGCTCCGTCGGGAATCCGACGGAGCTTTTTAGCTGAAAAAAATTATTTGTTGATAACAACACCTTTCTGAAGCATAACGTTTGCGTAAACAGCTTTCTCACCTGTAGCGATAATACAATATGCTTTCTTTGCCTCTTCATAAAATGCGAAACGCTCGATATTTCCAACTGCTTCGGCGCCACGTTCATCATGTTTGGAAACAATCTCTTTGTATGTATCCCATATTGGTGTTTCCACATTATCGCCAGGCATAACTTCCATGAGATTTACAGGATGCTCTACGTAAGTATCCAGTGGAAACAGTTTGAGGATCGCATCCAGGATTTCCGGTACACCATGTCCGTCACAGCGGATAGTGATGGCATTCTTTCCCATAGATTCAACAGGGAAGTTACCGTCTGCGATAACAAGACGATCGCTGTGTCCCATTTCACATAAAACTTTTAATAATTCCGGTGATAAAATTTCAGGAATTCCCTTTAACATAATTTGTATTCTCCTTTCAAAATTCTGAAAATCATTGTAAACAGTTTAATGAAAAAAATCAGATTATTCAAGGCAATATTTTACGCAAAAAGAGTAAATTTTTATAGTTTACAGCGGAGGAAACAGTAACACACAGAGTTGTGTGAAATGCACAAAAATATATTGAAAAAATTGAAAAAATAGTATAAATATGCTATTATCATTATAGTGAATCACGCAGATATTCGAAACCTGCTTTACTGTTCGCTTATAACCGAATAGCTGCTTTGCGGAGGTTTTACCTGATTCGGTTAAATAAGTAAAAGGAAGTAGTAATTTTTATTGGGTTATCAGGCAGGGGATGATGCCTGATCTTATGGGGGATAAAATTTAATATGTACAAAATATTATTGGTAGACGACGAAATCCTGGTCAGAGATGCAATCAGGGAGAACATTGACTGGAAAAGCCTGGACTGTGAGCTTGTGGGGGATTGTGAGAATGGCAGACAGGCAGTGGAATTTGTGCAGAGCCACAAGGTGGATGTTGTATTGACAGATATCTGTATGCCTTATATGGATGGTATGGAACTGAGCGAGTTTCTTCATGATAATTATCCGGATATTCTTATTGTTATATTCAGCGGTTTTGGGGAATTTGAATATGCGAAGAAAGCAATCCGTTATAATGTAAGTGAATATATGCTCAAACCTGTCACAGCAATGGAACTGACAAAAGTGCTCCGGAATATGAAAGAAAAGCTGGATTCCAGAAAAAAAGAACAGAAAAAAATGGAATCCCTGTCGCAGACTTCAAAGGATTATCACAAGAATGTGGATGTCATCCGGTCGAAAGCACTGGAGACTCTTGTAAATTGTACAAGAGATGTACAGGTAAGTCTTCTGGAACTGAAAAAGCTGGGGATCAGCTTTGACTGTTCTAGCTACAGAGTAGCTGTTTTTGATATGGACACTTACTCAGAAATGTATCAGGTAGATATGCATAAACAGCAGGAAAGTGCACTGATGTCCTTTGTACTTTTTAATATAGGAAATGAAATTGTTACCAGAGAGAATGCAGGTGTTGCTTATCAGGAAGGCAGTAACCGGGTATGCATTATATTTACAGGATGCAGATCCAGAGAATTCGGAGACAAAATACATAGTATCTGTCAGGAAATCCAGCAGAAAGTAAAAGAAGTGATCGGGATTGAAACTTCTATAGGAATCGGAAGCTGGGTGAGATCACCTCAGGAACTGGTCTATTCCTATAAGCTTGCTGAGAAAGCCATTGGCTATCGGTATCTGCTGGGAGGCAGCCTTCTTTTTGATATGGAAGAAAAGAAAACAGACAACAGTATTAATCTTATAAAATCTCTGGAAACACTGACAGAGGAGATAAAGGTCGGAAACAGGCAGAAAGTGACAGAAATCCTGGAGCAGATTGAGCATGAGATCAAAGGGGCACTGGTGGAGAAAAGTTATGCCTGCATTTATCTTCAGCAGGTGATACGTGCCATCGGAAATACCTGCCAGTCCCTGAGTGATGATCCGGAAAAGATCATTGCTCAGAGAGAGAAGCTTCTGAAAGAAGTTTCTCAGGCAAAAACCTTTGATAAAGCAGTGACATTGGTGAAGGAGTATGCTGAAGGAGTATTTGAATCACTTCAGGATCTGAATAGTTCCAGCGGCCAGAGGCAGGGAATGATGGCTATGGATTATATCCGGAAAAATTATATGGATCCGGAGCTGAGTCTGAACAGTATCTGTTCTTATTTGAATATCAGTACCAGCTATTTCAGTACTATTTTTAAGGAGATGACAGGGGAAACATTTGTCGAATCACTTACCAGGATCAGAATGGAGAAGGCGAAGGAACTCCTGGAGAATACAACGCTAAAGAATTATGAGATTGCGGAAAAAGTAGGATTTTCAGATCCACACTATTTCGGAATTTCATTTAAGAAGATGACAGGAAAAACACCTACCGAATATGCAAGGGAGAAACGCCGATGAAGATTTCTTCAAAATTTAAGAGTATTCAGAGTTCTATTTTCTGTGCGGTGTCGATCCTGGTATTAAGTGCGGTACTGGTTGTGACAGTGGTATCCTTGAGATATACGAATTCATCTATTTATGAAAATTCTGTCATGTATACACAGACGATCATCAAACAGCTGAATCAGAATATAGATTCGTATATCAGTTATATGGATAATATTGCGTCAGTGATCGCGCAAAGCGGTGATGCTTATAAATATCTGTACAGTGAAAACGGATATGGAGCCACAAAGGATGAAAATTACAGTGAATACAGACAGCGCCTTGTGGAACAGTTTAAAACGATCCTGAAGGGCAGGGCGGATATCAGAAATATCGGGATTGTCAGAGAGGATAAGAACTCTCCATCTCTGTTTGACAATGGATTATCTGTGAGAAATACATATGTAGATCTTAATACACAGCCATGGTATGCAGATGCAGTCGGAAAATATGACCGGTATAATCTGACATCTTCTCATGTGCAGAATGTGATAAAGGGAGAAAGACCATGGGTCATCACACTCAGCAGAGGAATCCGCAATTATATAGGAACAGAAGCAGAGGATGGAGTAGTTTTTCTGGATCTGAATTACAGTGCGATCAGTGAACTCTGTGCACAGAGCAGCATGGGAGATAAAGGATATGTTTTTATTCTTGATCAGAATGGAAATATCGTTTATCATCCACAACAGCAGCAGTTATATAATGAACTGCAGACAGAGAACATTTCACTTGTTATGAATGCAAAATCAGATATTGTTACTGTCGGAAAGGGAGATGACGAGAAAATTTATGCACTGTCCCATTCTGATATCACAGGATGGACTATTGTGGGATGCATGAATATGTCTGAACTTTTACGAAACAGCAGGCAGACAAGAAGTATTTATGTGCTGGTAGCAGTGGGGCTGATCATAGTTGCTCTTCTGATTTCCAGCCTGATTGCCAGGAATATTACGCTGCCGATCCAGAAGCTTCGTGATTCCATGAAAAGTGTGCAGAAAGGAAATTTTGATATTGAAGATATAGAGGTGATTTCCGACAATGAAATAGGAAGTCTTACCAGATCTTTTAATGTGATGACGCACAGGATACGGGAATTAATGGAGCAGAATGTAAAGGAGCAGGAGCAGAAGAGAAAAATAGAACTGAAAGCCCTGCAGTCGCAGATCAATCCACATTTTCTGTATAATACGCTGGATTCTATTATCTGGATGGCTGAAGGAAAGAAGAATGAGGAAGTGGTGATAATGACGGCTTCTCTGGCGCGACTGCTCAGACAGAGTATCAGCAATGAGGATGAGCTTGTAACAGTCGGACAGGAGATTGAATATGTCAGAAGTTACCTCACAATCCAGAAGATGCGCTACAAGGATAAGCTGGAATTTGAGATAAAGGCAGATCCATCCATTACACAGGTACCTATCATTCGTCTGGTATTGCAGCCGCTCGTGGAGAATGCAATTTATCATGGCTTAAAATATAAAGACAGTAAAGGACTGTTGACAGTACATGGATATATGAAAGGTGAGAATGCAGTAATCGATATTACGGACGATGGTGTGGGAATGGATGAGGAAACTCTGAAACATATTTATGATAAGCATAAGGTGAATTACCGTTCCAATGGAGTTGGGGTGTACAATGTGCAGCAGCGTCTGGTTTTATATTACGGAAAAGATTATGGCATTATCTATCACAGTGAAAAAGGAAAGGGAACCACAGCATCTGTTGTAATTCCCGGAATACAGGAGGAATCCCATGAAAAGTCATAAAAAAGAGATTATAACAGTTGCAATCCTTATGGCGGCAGCAGTGGTGATTTTTGCCGGAATCCTGAAACCGGAGGCGACACAGACGAAAAAATGCTCCCTCATTTATATTCCAAAGATCAGGGATAACACCAATGATTTCTGGACTTCGGTAATATCCGGCTGTAAGATGGCGGCAGAGGAATATGAATCTGACCTTGAAATCCTGGCTCCGGATAAAGAAGAGAATATAGAAGAACAGAATAAACTTCTGAAAAAGGCCATTGAGCAGAAACCGGATGCGATTCTGTTTTCTCCTTCCAGCATGGATGCATCAGATGAACTTCTGAAGGAAGCAAAAGAAAAAGGAATCCGTATTACCTATATTGATTCCTATACAAAAGAAGAATTGCAGGATCTTACAGTTGCCACAGATAATGTGAATGCGGGCAGGATGTTAGGAGAGTATGCCAGAAAATTAATCGATAAAGATTCAAAGATAGCCATTGTCAGCCATGTAAAAGGTGTTTCCACGGCTGTGGAGAGAGAACAGGGATTCAGGGAAGGTCTTGGTGACTATGCTGATAACATAGTAGATATTGTCTACTGTAACTCACTCTATGAGAAATCCTATGAACTGGCGCAGGAACTGATGAGGAAATATCCGGATCTGGAACTGATTGCAGGAATGAACGAATATTCTGCAGTTGGTGTGGGAAGAGCAGTCAGTGATGCAGGAGCGAAAGATAAGATCGCAGTAGTTGGTGTGGACTGTTCTCAGGAGGCCATCAATCTTATGGAAATGGGCGTTTATAAGGGAATTATTGTGCAGAAAGCATTCCGGATGGGGTATATCGGAGTGGAAGAAACCATTCATATGCTTAACGGGGATGCAGTAGAGAAGAATATTGATTCAGGATGCGAGCTGGTTACGCCGGAGAATATGTATAACAGTGATATTGAACGGCTGATCTTCCCGTTTAGCTGACTGACGCGTTGAAACGACTGCGTAATATAAGGATAAAAGAAGCAAAAAGGTTAAATATTTCCGGATGAAAAAAAGGAAATATTTAACCTTTTTTTGGAAGATATTTCATTACAATTATCCGACAGGTAAGGTAAGATATAGAAAACAAAGAGATACGAAATAACGTAAGGAGGGTGAAAAACTTGGAAAAGTTGAAACAAAATCCAATTGTGAAGAAACTCGGTCTGAACAGAATCCTGTTAGCATGTATTCTGGTTCTTATGTTCGTAGTCTTCAAAGTAGTTCTGGGAAGTAAGTTCCCTGTAGGTGACAGTATCAAATCTACTTTGAACTATGTATACTTCCTGGGCTTTCTGTCACTTGGAGTAACATTTGTAATTGCCACTGGAGGAATCGATTTCTCCATTGGACCTGTAATGTTCTGCTGTGCCCTGATCTCAGGTTACTGCATGACATCTTATCATGTACCTTGTGCAGCAGCAATGGTGATCTGCATTCTGATTGGATTTGCATTTGGCGTGTTTAATGGCTGGATGGTATCTTATATGTCAGTTCCGCCATTTATCATTTCCATGGCATCTATGAACATTGCAAAAGGTATTGCATCTGTATTTACAAAGACACAGTCCGTCAGCTGGCCACTGGGAAGTGATCCTGTAAACGGATGGTTCAGAAATCTTATCTCCTATAAGGGATTCCCTGTAGGACTTGTGATTTTCCTGGCAGCAGCAGTGATCTGTGGAATTATTCTTTATAACACAAAACCGGGACGTTATATCCTTTGTCTTGGTTCTAACAGCGAAGCAGTAAGACTCAGCGGTGTTAATACAAAAAAATGGAGAATGCTTGCTTATGTGATCTGCGGTGTTCTTGTAGGAATCGGAGCGATTTTCTTTGTTGGTGCTTATACAACTGTTCAGCCTGGATACGGCGATCAGTACAACAATGAAGCGATTGCAGGCTGTGTAATGGGTGGTACATCCATGGTTGGCGGACTTGCTTCTATCGGCGGTACAGTCATCGGTGTATTTATCATTTCTCTTCTTCAGCAGGGTATCATGGCATTTGGTCTTGGTAAAGGTCAGCAGATGATCATCACAGGACTTATCGTAATTGTAGCAGTTTATGTCGACGTTTCTGCAAGACGCAGAAAGAACTGATCGGAAGGGAGGATGTAACAATGGGTGAAGTTATTTTGACTATGAAGGACATTGATAAGTCCTTTCCTGGAGTTCATGCTCTGGATCACGTTAATTTTGAAGTGAAACGCGGCGAAGTACATGCTCTTATGGGAGAAAACGGTGCCGGAAAGTCTACATTGATGAAAGTTCTTACCGGTATTTATCAGAAAGATTCAGGATCCATTACCTATAAAGGAAAGGAAACTGAATTCCATAACACAAGAGAAGCGCAGGATGCAGGTGTTGTAATCGTGCATCAGGAGCTGAACATGGTAGGTGATCTTACCGTAGCTCAGAATATTTTTATCGGACGTGAACCAAAGAAAGGGTTCAGCATTGATGATAAGAAAATGATTGAAGATTCCAAAAAACTCTTTCAGGAACTGAACATTGAAATCAATCCAAAAGAAAAGATGAACAATCTTACCGTCGGAAAACAGCAGATGTGTGAGATCGCAAAGGCTATTTCCCACAAAGCAGAGGTTATTATCTTTGATGAGCCGTCAGCAGCACTGACAGAGAAAGAGATTGCAGACTTATTCGAGATTATCCGTGATCTTCGTAAGAAAGGTCTTGGAATCGTTTATATTTCCCACCGTATGGATGAGATCAAAACGATCACTGACAGAGTAACAGTCATGCGAGATGGTGGTTATGTAGGAACTCTGATCACAGCAGACAGTACAAAAGAAGACATTATCAATATGATGGTTGGACGTGTTATTTACGAGGATCCAAAAGAACACAGCATGGTTGCACCAGATGCGCCGGTTGTTCTTAAGGTAGAGAACCTGAATGCAGGTAAGATGGTTCAGAATGTAAGCTTTGAACTTCGCAAAGGTGAGATCCTTGGTTTCTCAGGACTGATGGGAGCCGGACGTACTGAGACAGCAAGAGCACTGTTTGGTGCTGACCCGAAACAGAGTGGAAAGATCTCTATAAGGGGAAAAGACGGACAGCTTCGCGAGGTAACTATCAACAGTCCTCAGGATGCAGTTAAATATGGTATTGGTTATCTGTCAGAGGACAGAAGAAGATATGGTTGTGTCGTACAGAAATCTGTAACAGAGAATACTACGCTGGCAACCATGGAAGAATTTACCAGTGGTATCTTCATTAATAAATCAAAAGAAAAAGAAGTTTCAGAGAAATACGTTAAAGAGCTGGCAACCAAAACTCCAAACTGCGAGCAGCTGGTAGTCAATCTTTCCGGTGGTAACCAGCAGAAGGTCGTTATCGCAAAATGGCTGACACGAGACAGTGAGATTCTTATTTTTGATGAGCCGACCAGAGGTATTGATGTTGGTGCCAAGAATGAAATTTACAAGTTAATGAACAGACTGGCAGCAGAAGGTAAATCTATTATCATGATTTCTTCTGAAATGACAGAAGTTCTCCGTATGAGTGACCGCATTATCGTTATGTGTGAAGGCAAGATTACAGGAAATATTGATATTTCCGAAGCTACACAGGAACACATTATGAATCATGCAACACGGAACATCAATTAAGGAGGAAAGTCATGACTAAGAAGAAAAAAAGTATTTTAAGTGATCAGAGATTTATTGTATTACTGGTTATTATTGTACTGTTTGCAATTTTCTCCTTTAAGAGCAGGGAGTTCAGACAGTATACCACAATCCTGAGTATGCTGGATTTCTCATACTATGATCTTCTGATGGCAATCGGCGTTACATTCCCTCTTATCACAGGAGGTGTAGACCTGTCAATCGGAACCGGTATGGTATGTTACGCATTGATCGCAGGATCTCTGGTAAGAAATAATAATCTTCCTGTTGTACTTGCAATGTTACTTTGTCTTGTACTTGGAATTATTGTAGGAGCAGCAAATGGTGTGCTGATCGGTGTTATGAATCTGCCGCCATTCCTTGCAACACTTTGTACCTGTATGATTACCCGAGGTGCAGGATCCCTGTGCAGTGCCACTCCCTGGCCGGGACTTACACAGGAGGGCGGATGGTTCCATTCAATCTTTAAGATTACAGTTGGAACAGGAAGAAGTGCTTCCCGTTATCCTATCGGTTTCTTATGGATGATCATTCTGGTCCTTGTAATGGAATATGTTCTGAATCATACAAAATTCGGTCGTTATACGATCGCGATCGGTTCCAATAAAGAAGCAGCAGCTCTTTCGGGAATCAACGTTAAATTCTATCATGTTATGGTATATGTAGTATGCGGACTCTTCACAGGTCTTGCAGCTATCGCATATGCGGCAGTTACACCAACTGTACAGCCTGGTACCGGTGCAGGACTTGAAATGGACGCCATCGGTGGAGTATTCGTAGGTGGTGTTGCAGCAACAGGTGGTTATGGATCAGTAATCGGTACTTTAGCCGGTATCTTCGTTATCATGCTTCTGAAAACCGGCCTTCCATATATCGGACTTCAGGCAAACTGGCAGCAGATCATTACAGGTGCAGTTCTTATCATTGCAGTACTGATCGATATCATGAAAGAAAAGAAAGCAGCAGCAAAATAATTTTCAAAACTGAATAAAGAAAAATGCATCTTACGACAGATGCAAAACAGCAGGATATGAAACAACGGAGGGCTTCCAGGGGATGTTCGGCGACAGTATTGTCATATGTGTATTTTGGGGAAGGCGGAACGAGAGAGGAAGCCTCCGGGGTATCATTTATAAAAAACTATATTAAATGTATATTTAAAAGGAGGAAATTTTAAATGAAAGCAAAAAAAGTGATCGCATTAGTTATGTGTGCAGCAATGGTAGCAGGAATGTCCGCATCAAGCGTTATGGCAGCCGATATGCCGGAACAGTTCAAAGATCTGAAAGCTAATGAAGCTTATGATTTCCCGATGATGGTTAAATCTTTCCAGTCTACATACTGGGATGCAGCTCAGGAAGGTATGAAGAAAGCTGCTGATGAACTTGGTGTTACATACAAGGCACAGGGACCAAACAGTGAATCTGATATCGCTGACCAGGTTAACATGATCAACACAGCAATCGCTGCAAATCCGGCAGGTTTAGGTCTTGCTGCATGCGATACTTCTTCCGTTCTTGATGCACTTCAGGAATGCGTTGACAAAGGAATCCCGGTAGTAACATTTGATACAGGTATCGCTGACGCTCCGGAAGGCTCTGTAGTATGTGAAGTTTGTACAGATAACACACAGGCTGGTTCTGTTGCAGCTGAAAACATGTACAATGCGATCAAAGATGTTGTAGCTAATGCAGAAGGACAGGTTATCATCGGTGAAGTTAACCAGGATGCCACAGGTCAGAATATTCAGCAGCGTGGCGGCGGATTTATTGACAAAATGATCGAACTGCTTCAGGCTGACGGAAAAACAGTTGCAGTTAAAGGTAACGAGTTCTATGTAAACGCAGCTAAAGGTGCAGATGCAAAAGAAGCAGACGCAGACGTTGTTATCCAGGTCGCTGTTCCTGCACAGACAACTGTAGAGCTTTGCTCAACAGAGGCTCAGGCAATCCTTTCTCAGGAAAACTGCATCGCTATCTTCGGTTCCAACCAGACAGCAGCAGAAGGTGTTCTTGCAGCTAATGCTAACCTGAACGTTCTTGGTTCTGACGCAGGAGCAGGCGATGTTATCGGTGTTGGTTTCGATGCTGGTTCTATCATTAAAGCAGCTGTACAGGATGGAACATTCATCGGTGCTGTTACACAGTCTCCTCTGATGATGGGTTACTATGCAATCTACGCTCTGACAGCAGCAGCTAACGGACAGGAACTTGAAGATGTTCCTACAGATGGATACTGGTATGATTCCACAAACATGGACAGCGAAGAAATCGCTCCTAACCTTTATGACTAATCGATAAGTAAATATCGAGAGGAAATGAATCCTTAGAATTAAGTATTAATTATTAATACAAATACAGACGCCGCACTGCCGTATGGCAAGTGCGGCGTTGTTGTTCAAACAATAAAACAATGATTGGAAATGATGATTTTATTAAGTTGTAAAGATACTTATTTCGACGATAGATTTCAAAATAGCAAATAAGGACACTTTTTCAGACAAACAAGGTTCTTATTTTGGGGAGTAAGTTGAGATAAAATGAAATCATCAGATATGAAGAGCGTATAAATTCATATATTGAGGAGGTTTTGCAATGGCAGCATATTATTTAGCAGTAGATATCGGAGCATCCAGCGGACGTCACATCATTGGACATATGGAAAACGGAAAAATGGTTCTGGAAGAAATTTATCGTTTTGAGAATGGAATGGTAAAAAAAGACGGAGAACTCTGCTGGGAATTTGACCGTCTTTTCAAAGAGGTAGTAAATGGTCTGAAGAAATGTAAAGAAATTGGCAAGATTCCGGTAAGTATGGGCGTGGACACATGGGGCGTTGACTTCGTACTTCTGGACAAAAATGACAATGTTCTTGGAAATACAGTAGGATATCGTGACCACCGTACAGAGGGAATGGATAAAGAAGTTTATAAGGCAATTTCCCTGAAAGATCTTTATGCAAGAACAGGTATCCAGAAAGCTGATTATAATACGATCTATCAGCTGATGGCAGTGAAAAAGAAACATCCGGAATATCTGGAACAGGCGGAGACACTTCTTCATGTGCCGGATTATTTCCATTTCCTTCTTACAGGACAGAAAACCTGTGAGTACACAGAAGCTACGACAGGACAGCTTGTAAGCCCGATCACTAAGGACTGGGATTATGAACTGATCGATATGCTCGGTTATCCGAGAAAAATGTTTCAGAAGCTGATCATGCCCGGAACAGGCATCGGACATCTGTCAGATGAGATCAGGGAAGAAGTGGGCTTTGATCTGGAAGTAGTTGCACCTGCAACACATGATACAGGATCCGCTGTACTGGCAGTTCCTGCAAATGACGATGATTTTATCTACATCAGCTCCGGAACATGGTCACTGATGGGAATTGAGAGAAAAGAAGCTGACTGCTCTGAGAAAAGCTGTGAGATGAATTTTACAAATGAAGGCGGTTATGCAGGCCGTTTCCGTTACCTGAAGAATATCATGGGACTCTGGATGATCCAGTCTGTGCGTCATGAAGTAAATGATGCATACAGCTTTGCAGAAATCTGCGCAATGGCAGAGGAAGCAAAGGATTTCCCGTCAAGAGTAGACGCAAATGATGAGTGTTTCCTTTCTCCTGACAATATGACAGAGGAAGTTAAGGATTACTGCCGCAGAACAGGACAGAAGGTTCCGGAAACTCTGGGAGAGATTGCAACAGTTATCTACACAAGTCTTGCGGAATGCTATGCAAAGACAGCAAAAGAGCTGGAAGAGATGACAGGCAGGACTTACAGCCGTATTCATATCGTGGGCGGCGGTTCCAACGCAGGATATCTCAATGAGCTGACTGCAAAGGCAACAAAGAAAGAAATCCATGCAGGTCCAGGAGAGGCAACTGCAATCGGAAATATCACAGCACAGATGCTGAAAGCAGAAGAGTTTAAAACCATTGAAGAGGCTCGTACTATCATTCATGAATCCTTTGGTGTAAAAGTTTATAAATAATAAAAAGGGAACAGGGCATTGGCTCTGTTCCTTTTGTGTCTGCGATAATAAGAAAAAATTTAACCGGGAGGTTTTAATTTTATATATCTGAGAAGGTTGTCTGAAAAAAAATGAATCGTATATAATGAGGTTAAAAGGTGTTTGGAAAATCATTCGTTACTGTGGACGGAGTGAACAGTAACGTTTGGCTGTGAGAAAGGAGTCAACGGCGAGGGAATATGTTGACTATCATGGGGTTTCAAAGTATAATGATGGCTGGTGAATTGGGCGGAAATACAGGGTGATTCATCAGAGGTAAGTGATTGATTTTAATAGATAAAGGCAGGTTATATATGAATACAATTAGTGTGGAAGAGCTGGAGAAGATTGATTCTTCTAAGATTACGATCGTGGATGTGCGGCCGGCGGATCAGTACAGCAGGGGATCTTTTCCGGGGGCAGTGAATATTCCGCTGGATGAGTTTGAGGAAAGAATGGAGTCTGTGGACAGGGAGAAGATGGTGTATGTTCTCTGTCATACGGGGGACAGAAGCCGGGACTGTGTGGAGAAGCTGAGTGATGCAGGGTATGAGGCTGTGAATATTGAAGGTGGATATCGTGCGTATCTGAGACTTTCTCTGAGCCGTTTTATGGAGAATGATGCTAAGGAGCAGAAGGAACTGAAGACGAAAGAGATTGAGCACAGTATTATCAAGACGTTCAGAAAGACGGTCTGGAGACCGTTTACCAAGGCTTTGAATGAGTATCAGCTGATTCAGGAGGGGGATAAGATTGCTGTCTGTATTTCAGGTGGTAAGGACTCTATGCTGATGGCGAAGCTGCTTCAGGAGCTGAAGCGCCATGGGAAGATTCATTTTGAACTGGTGTTTCTGGTAATGAATCCGGGCTATAATGCGGATAACTGGAAGATTATTCAGGATAATGCAGAGCTTCTGGGAATTCCTCTTACGGTTTTTGAAAGTGATATTTTTGATACAGTGGCAGAAATTGAGAATAATCCCTGTTATCTTTGTGCGAGAATGAGACGTGGTTATCTGTATTCTCATGCCAAGGAGCTGGGATGTAATAAGATTGCGCTGGGACATCATTTTGATGATGTGATCGAGACGATCCTCATGGGTATGCTGTACAGTGGTAAGGTGGAGACTATGATGCCGAAGCTGCACAGTCAGAACTTTGAGGGGATGGAATTGATCCGCCCTATGTATCTGATTAAGGAATCTGCAATCAAGGCATGGAGAGATACCAATGGACTGCATTTTATTCAGTGTGCATGCCGTTTTACTGAGAACTGTGTAAGCTGTGGGGGCGGACGTGGTTCCAAGCGTGATGAGATGAAAGAGCTGGTTGCGCAGTTTAGAAATACAAGCAGTGTGATCGAGACGAATATCTTTAACAGTGTGCGGGATATTAATCTTCGTACTGTTATGGGATATCATAAAGATGGAGAATACTACAATTTCCTGGATGACTACGATCAGCGTGGAAATAAGGGCGCTGATAAGGAAAAAGAATGATAACAGCAAAATTTTCATTTGTGGAAGAGAAATACACTGCTCAGTATTATAGTGGGAACGGTTGTCTGTATGCTTCTGGTGCAGGTGGTGTTCTAAAAGGAGGAATCCATGACCTTACAGGAGATTCTTGAAAGTGTAAAAAGTGGTTCTGTATCTGTAGAAGAGGCAGAGAGAATCCTTAAGAAAGAAAGTTATGAAGAAATGGGATATGCGAAGCTGGATACAAGCCGCAAGGCAAGAACCGGTTTCGCAGAAGTAATCTACTGCAGTAATAAGGCAGATGAACATCTTCTGAATATTTTTGAAAGATTATACAGAGAAGACGGTGAGGTATTCGGAACCAGAGCTTCCCAACATCAGTATGAACTGGTGAAGGAGAAGTTTCCGGAAGTGGAATATGATCCGATCTCACGCATCTTAAAGGTTGAAAAGAAAGATAAGAAGCGTATTGGTAAGATCGCCGTGTGTTCAGCAGGAACTGCAGATATTCCGGTTGCTGAGGAAGCTGCACAGACAGCGGAATATTTTGGCACAAATGTTGAACGGATTTATGATGTGGGAGTCAGCGGAATGCATCGTTTATTCTCCAGACTGGAGACGATCCAGAGTGCGAACTGTGTAATTGCAGTTGCGGGAATGGAGGGAGCTCTTGCCAGTGTAATGGGCGGTCTGGTGAGCAGACCGGTGATCGCAGTACCGACTTCTGTGGGTTATGGTGCAAGTATGCATGGTCTTTCGGCACTTCTTACCATGATCAATTCCTGTGCGAATGGGATTGCTGTGGTGAATATTGATAACGGCTACGGTGCCGGCTATCTGGCAACGCAGATCAACCGTCTGGCAGCAGGTACAGATGAGAAAGGAAATTGATTATGGGAAAAACATTATATCTGGAATGTTATTCAGGGATAAGTGGTGATATGACGGTTGCGGCTCTTCTTGATCTGGGGGGTGACAGAACTGTGTTGGACAAGGTGCTGAGAAGCCTTCCGATATCAGGATTTGAGACAAAGATCAGCAGAGTTGTAAAGTCCGGAATAGATGCATGTGATTTTGATGTTGTGCTGGATAAAGATTATGAAAATCATGACCATGATATGGAATATCTGCATGGACATCATCATGAAGGTCATGAGCGCAATCACGACCATGGCACAGGAACAGCGCAAGACCATCACCATCACGAACACCGTGGAATAAAAGAAATTACCTATATTATAGAGCATAGTGCAATGACTGAGAATGCAAAGAAGATTGCATTGCGTATATTTGAAATTCTTGCAGAGGCAGAGAGTAAAGCACACAATGTTCCTGTTGATCAGGTGCATTTTCATGAAGTGGGAGCAGTGGACTCTATTGTGGATATTGTGTCTGTGGCAGTCTGCCTGGATAATCTGGATGTTACAGAGGTGATCGTTCCTGTTCTCTGTGAGGGACGGGGAACTGTCCGTTGTCAGCATGGTATCTTGCCAATCCCGGTTCCGGCAGTTGCAAATATAGTAAGTGCCAACCATTTACATCTGAAAATGACAGAGGTAGAGGGTGAGCTTGTAACGCCTACAGGTGCAGCGATAGTGGCAGCAGTGAAAACAAAAGATAAACTTCCGGAAACATTTGAAATCCAGAAGATTGGAATCGGCGCAGGTAAACGCCAGTATGAATGCCCTGGGATCTTAAGGGCAATGTTCATATCAGAAAGCACAGAGCAGGCTAAAGGAAGAGATAAAGTAAAGGCTCAGACAGAAGAATTCAAAAACCCGGAAATCGGAAATAATCCGAAAGCTGAAAATCAGGAAACCAAAGATACGATTATCAAGATGGAGACAAACATTGATGACTGCAGTGGAGAAGTTCTGGGATTTGTCATGGAACGTCTGATGAAAGCCGGTGCCAGAGATGTGCATTATGTGCCTGTTTTTATGAAAAAGAACAGACCTGCATGGGTTCTGAATGTGATCTGTAAGGAAGAAGATATGGAAACGCTTCAGAATATTATTTTTGAAGAAACTACTACGATTGGAATTCGTTATAGCATAATGGAACGTACGATTCTTCCCAGAGAAACGAGAACCCTTCCGACTCCATGGGGAGAAGTTCAGGTAAAGGTATGCACTTTGAATGGAAAAGAGCAGCTTTATCCGGAATATGAGAGCGTTGCACAGTTGAGCAGAGAAAAAGAGATTCCATTTGCAGAAATTTACCGTTATATTGTTTTGGCAAATAAAGAAAAATAATAACTTTCATATGTGAACCCTTTGGTTTCCCTGAGAGTACTCCACGCGAAATCAAAGGGTACTTTTGTCTTGAAGTAGAGTTGTAAGAGCTGTATACTGCATGTAGTATGAAAGGAGAAAAGAAATGTTTTGCATTGGCATTTGCGATGATGATGAAGGACTCTGCGGGGAACTGGAAAAAATGCTTTATGATTATGGAAAAGAGAATAAACTTCAGATGAATATTGATATCTGGTATCAGGGAGAAAGCCTGTGCCGGTTCCTGAGAGAAAACAAGAAGATTCTTGATGTGCTATTTCTGGATATAGAATTACTGACAACAAATGGAATTGAAGTGGGACGTTTTATAAGAGAAGAACAGGAAAACATGGAAACTGCAATTGTTTACATTTCAGCGAACAGCAGTTATGCGATGGATTTATTTCGTGTACAGCCTACAGATTTTCTGATCAAACCTTTAGACAAAATAAAAGTTGGGAATGTCATGAACAGGATTCAGAAAATTTCGGAAGTCAGAAAAGGTATTTTCGAGTACTTTGGCAGTGGATATTATTTCAAGGTGCTGTATAAAGATATTCTGTATTTCAGCAGTCAGAATAAAAAAGTGTATCTGGTTTTAAAAGACGGACAGAAAGAATTTAATGGCAAACTGAAAGAAATAGCAAAGAAAATTCCGGGAAATTTCATTCAGATTCATCAGTCGTATCTGATCAATTTTGATTATATCGAAGAATGTTCTTATGAATCTGTGAAAATGAAAAACGGAGATACAATTCCGATCAGCCAGCCATATCGGAAATCAGTGAGAAAGCAACTGGCGGAACGTGTGTGGAGGGACAGAGAGTAAATGTTTGCGTTGATAACTAGATTTTCTATTTATATGATGTTCTGATAAGTGCGTATAAGAAACTGGAAGAACAATCTCTTATGGAAAAACAAATGCTCATTTATTCTCACCAGTTGGATGTGTTGATGCAATCGGAAGAGAAAGTAAAAGCTCTACGCCATGATATGAAAAATCATCTGGGAGAACTTGCACTTATGGCTGGAAATCAGAATAATGAAGAAATTCGGAAATATATACAGGACATGGGGGAGTATATGCAGAATCAGTCTGAACTGGTCAGCTGTGGGAATAAGAATCTTGACAGTCTGCTGAATTATCTTCTGGGACAGGCAAAAAAGAAACTGAATCATGTAGAGTATGAGGTACGGGTACCATCTGATTTGTGTATATCAGCATTTGATCTGAATGTGATTTTGGGAAACCTGACAGAGAACGCAATAGAAGCAGCAGAACAGACGAAAGATAAATGGATGTCAGTGGATATATACTATGAAAAGGGCATGCTTTCCATGGAAATAAAAAACAGCTTTCAACATGAATTGGCTGTAGAGAAAAATAAATTATTGTCAACGAAGGAAGAAAAAGGACATGGCATTGGTCTTGCAAATGTCAGGAAGATGGTAGAGAAATATCAGGGATTTATGGATGTTTCGAATACAAATCAGATTTTTATTGTAAAGGTAATGCTGTACTTATAAATTATGTAGAATCTATAAAAGATAGTGTAGTGGAGGACTGCGCTGTCTTTTATTTTGCAGAAAATTAGTCAAGAGGGAAAATATTGTGACAGAAAACCTTATAAAAAACCACAATATGTTTTCGAAAAACGAATTTCGCCAATTTATATATGAATTTCGTCATTTTAGAAAATTTTGCAATAAATATGATATTATTCAAATACAAATGATGAAAAAAAAGATATAGAGCTATTGTAGCTTATATGATGAAGTGACTGGTATATTTTTTGCTTAATTATATAAAAAATATGGAGAAATATATTATTATGAAAAAAGTAAATAAATTTAAATTACTGGCAGCAGGGCTATTGATAGGAGTTGCTTTTTGGCTGTTAGGATCCGATTTCTTTACATTCATGATATGGTGGGAAATTTTATGGATTCTTGGATTGGTATTTATGCCGATAACGGCTCAGATATTCAAAGGTTTTGATGATAATGGATGGATGTATTCAAAGGTTATAGCAATAGTGATATGCGGATATGGAGTATGGATTTTGACTTCTATAAAAGTGGTTCACTTTACCACATTGAGTTCTGTCGTAATTACTACCTTATGTGGGGGGAGCAGTATTGCTTATGGAATATATGGAAAACAAAGAAAGATTTTTCCGTGGAAACATAAGGAACTTGTTTATTGGGAAGAAGTGATTTTCTTTGTTGTATTTCTTTTATGGACATATATGGCAGGATTTCATCCGGCAGCTCATGGAACTGAAAAATATATGGATTTTGGTTTTATGAAGTCTATGATGCGTAGCACAACACGATTTATAGGATTTGATCCACCTGTGACAGGGGACGAGACAATTCATGAATTTCCTTCATATTCTTTTGTTCTTGGGGATTTACATGCGCATGTGATTAATGTGTTTTTTGTTTTGGCAGTATTGGGGATTTTATATGCATGGATAAAAAGAAATTCCGGTAAAAGCTGGAAACAGAAAGAGATATTTCTGCTGGGACTGTTCCTTGGAATTTTCCTGTTTTCAAATACATGGGATTTTATGATTTATTATGTTGTAATATGTGGAACACTGTTTTTTGGAAATTTGAAGAGATATCTTAATTCTACAGATATGAAACCTTCAGATATGAGAACCGGTATAAAATGGAGCGTTGTGCAATGGATAGAACTTCTGCTGACTGCGGTGTTGATTTCGTTACCATTCCATTTACAGTTTAAAAGTGTTATGGTACAGGGAATCGGAATAGTGAAAATTCATACGGCGTTTTATCAGTTTTGTGTATTATGGGCTTTTCCATTGCTTATATGTGGATTATTTGTCGTATCTACGCTGATAAAAAATAGGAATTTTACAAATAAAAAAAACAGGAATTTATTTTACAAAATTAATGTTTCTGATTTATATGGAGTTGTACTTTCTCTTTGTGCAATGGGACTAATATTGATTCCGGAAATCATTTATGTAAGAGATATCTATGAAAAAACAGCACCAAGAGCAAATACTATGTTTAAGTTGACTTATCAGGCATATATACTTTTTGCGCTTATGATGTCGTATATTCTGGTATTTTTTGTGGCAGACAGAATAAAAATTTTGCAAGAAACTAAATTGGATAATAGATATGAGAAAAAGGTAAGATTATCAAAAGTGCAAATAACCGTTGGGGGAATGGCAATAATACTTCTTATATCTACCTGTGGATATTTCGTAAATGCTACAACAAATTGGTTTACAGGTTTTCCTCTGAAAAATAAATACCAAACTCTCAATGCAACTGCTTATATAGAAAATGCCATTCCTGAAGATGCGGCAGCAATACGATGGCTGAATAAAAATATTACAGGTCAGCCAACCGTTCTTGAAGCTTGCGGCGACAGTTATAAAGACTATGACAACCGGGTTTCTGCTATGACAGGTTTGCCGACGGTATTGGGATGGTATGTTCATGAATGGTTATGGCGAAATAATCTTGATGAAGAAAACAAAAGAAGAACAGACGTGGAAACTATTTATACTTCAACAGATAAAAAAGAAGTACAGGAACTGCTTGAAAAATATGAGGTGAATTATATTTTTATTGGAAGCTGTGAATATCAAAAATATGAAGGGGTTAATGTAGCACTTTTAAGTTCATTGGGGGAAATAGTTTTTAAAGAGGAAAATACAATGATTGTGAAGCTGTAATAAAACAGATTTCAAAAAGAAAACAGTCATATCTGATCATGCAGATAGAAGTGGGTTCAATATCTTTTACTGTTTGTGCAACATTACAGAAATATTGGAGAGGAATTGTGGCAAAAAACCTTATAAAAAACACAATATGTTTTGAAAAAACGAATTTCGTCAATTTATATATGAATTTCGCTGTTTCACAAAATTTTGCGACGAATGTGTTATCATTTAAATATAAGTAAGAAGAACTGAAATGTATCTGAAGAAAGGAGAAGTATCAAATGAAACATAACAGAAGCAAAAACGCAGTGTTATTGATGATTATCTTTATTTGTAGTATTTGTTCGAATAATGTGTGGGCTCGTGAAACAGGGGCAATGGATCAACTGGAAAAGGAGAATCTGGACGATGTAGATAAAATGAATAAAGGGCGTGTGAAAAAACGAGAGTTTTTTCATGCGTCCTTTTGCTTATGGATGTAATAGTAGTTATGGTAGTGTAAAATAGTTTGTGTTTTTGGTAAAAAATAACTCCTTTTTGGTAAGAATTCAGATATGACAATTCTTATCGAAAAGGAGTATTTTTTATGGCAGTTGCAAAGGAACAAATTCGACAGAT
>ENA-OQHL01000371-OQHL01000371.1-human-gut-metagenome-genome-assembly--contig:-NODE-371-length-33375-cov-6.070470_pt1 | contig 33375 bp, 43 predicted proteins | sample MGYA00242565_ERZ504723 | MGnify/ENA primary metagenome ERZ504723 (study PRJEB26092, sample SAMD00036211) | human gut metagenome | host: Homo sapiens | study: EMG produced TPA metagenomics assembly of... | reverse complement strand
ACCTGATTGGTAGTAAGAGTGAAGAAAAAACAGTTTTTCATCTTCACGATAAAGCTTTCGTTTTGAAGTCATAATAGTAACACATTTATTAGTTTGTAAATGTGTCTACCTATATCAGGATAAGACAATAATACTATAGTAGATGATATGCGCGTGGCACTTGGTAATATGTGCTTGCAGATGAAATAAAAGAATCTATATAAATAGCCTCCTCTTTATTGTTCAGAACAGCTTGGGGCGTTTGTTATTGAACCGATAGCCGATACCCAACATCAGATAATTGGGCTCATGAAATTCCCGGAGGTTATATCCTATATGGAGATACGAATTGCGTGTTACGTCTATTTTCAGGGCAAGAATCTGATAGAAAGACTTCATGTCGCCGCCGCCGTGCAGAACATTGGCTCCCAGACCGATACCTACCGTGAAGTAAGGCATGACAAATTCTCCGCGGGCGGATAAGCCCAATGCCATCTGCTTCTTGGCGGGCGGAGTATAGAAGCCGTTCTCTTCTTCGTACGATTCTTTCATGTTCGCACTGTGGTCGTATACGCCGTCCAACGCCACACCGGCGCGGAATTTATAGCCGAAGTTGTACATGGGTGCAAAGCTGAAACCGAACACGTTGTAAGTGCCGGGTGCGGGTACCTGGCCACTACTGCCCTCATGGGCCACTGCTTTCTTTCGCCAGGAGCCGAACAAAGTCAGGTCGTAGCTGACGTGGCGGGGGAATGGAGGAACGATAGGGTGTTGCCATGACTGGGCGAGTTCATCCGCTCTGCGGTTAAAGTTATATACCAGCCCCACTTTACAGTCCACCGTGTTCAGACCGGAGTTGGGATATTGGGTGTTTCCGTTGGAAAAGTGGCTTCCGGTAGCTCCTATCATCAGGTCGAACTTGGGGGAGAGTGCCCACTTTAAGTAGAGGTTCACATTGAGATAGGCATTCACTTTCGAGCCGATAATCTGGTTCTCCGGGTTGTCGTATTCATCGTAGGGTTTCCAGCCGAACGATGCGCCGAAGTTCCATTCATAGTTCAAGGATATGCGGGGGCTGAATTGGGCGATGCGTCCCCCTTGAAACAGATAGACCGCCAGCGGGTTGCCCAGCTCTTCCGGATTGCCGAAGTTGAAATAGCCGACTCCAATCCCTTGATAGGCTCCTATATAAGCCTGGTCGGCAACGGTGTGGGGACGGAGCTGGAAGGAGTATTTCAGATGGCCGGCATAGGCATTTTTCATGGGCTTGTATTGGTGGTTGGAGTACTCCAGAAAGGGTTGGTCTGAAAAATATAGCCAGCACGCCCTTCTACGCCTAATCTATGGATGAAGCGCTGTGAGAAAGGGAGTGTATCCCGTTTGTATTCCGAATGACTATCGGATGTCCATTGTTGGGCGTATATTGTATCAGACAAGAAAAGTACCGCTCCTAAGAAAGCCAGTATTTTCCATATCTGCATTCTATTTTTCATATGCCGTGTCGGTCTTTCTTGTTTATAAATGTTCCAAGTGAAGTTTAATTTCGTGCAAATATAGTTCTTTTCTCCTTTTGGTATTCACAATGAGACAACTATTTGTAAAAAGAGGGGGTAAAACAGAAATCGTCAATAGAATGGCCGACTTCGGTTTTATCCCCTCCTTATTCATTCACCCGGATGTTGTCTTATGATTCAGATGCTGGGTGGCGAGTATTATTTCCGGTCGTTCTCCCGGATTTCCACACGGCGGATTTTCCCGCTGATGGTTTTGGGGAGCTCATCAACAAATTCGATGACACGCGGGTATTTGTAGGGAGCCGTCACTTTCTTCACATGGTTCTGCAACTCCTTGACAAGCTCTTCTCCGGTGCGTGCCTTGTACTCTTTTGCCAACACAATCGTAGCTTTTACCACTTGACCGCGGATTTCATCGGGCACACCGGTAATGGCACATTCCACTACGGCTGGGTGGGTCATCAATGCACTTTCCACTTCGAACGGGCCGATGCGGTAACCGCTACTTTTGATAACGTCGTCGGCGCGGCCCACGAACCAGAGGTAGCCGTCTTCGTCCTTCCAGGCTACGTCTCCCGTGTAGTAAATGCCGTTGTTCCATGCCTCGTGGGTACGGTTGGCATCGCGGTAGTATTCCTTGAACAATCCCAGCGGTTTGCCTTTGTCGGTACGGATTACAATCTGTCCCTGCTCACCGGCTTCCACGGAACGTCCTTCGTGGTCTATCAGGTCTACGTCGTATTGCGGATTGGGCAATCCCATGCTGCCGGGTTTCGGTTCCATCCACGGCATGGTGGCAACGGTAAGGGTCGTTTCGGTCTGTCCGAATCCCTCCATCAGCTTGATGCCCGTCAACTTCTTGAAGGTCTCGAATACGGCGGGGTTCAATGCTTCTCCGGCGATGGTGCAGTATTCCAGACTGGATAGGTCGTACTTCGTGAGGTCTTCGTGGATGAGGAATCGGAAGATGGTGGGCGGCGCACAAAGCGACGTGACGTGATAATCTTGTATCTTCTCCAGTATGGCTGCGGGAGTGAATTTCTCGTGGTCGTATACAAATACGTTGGCGCCGGCAATCCATTGTCCGTAGAGCTTGCCCCACACGGCTTTTCCCCAACCGGTGTCGGCAATGGTGAGGTGTAGGCTGCTCTCTTTCAGGTTGTGCCAGAAGCTGCCGGTGACGATGTGTCCCAACGGATAGGTGAAGTCGTGGGCCACCATTTTGGGCTCTCCGGTAGTGCCGCTGGTGAAGTACATCAGGGAGATGTCATCGTTCGTATTCGGATGTTCAGGTTTCACGAAAGGAGCGGCAGCCTCGATACCTTTGTGAAAGTCTTCGAATCCTTCGGGAACTTCCGGCCCGACGCTTACGAGGCGTTTCACAGAAGGAGACTCCGGCATGGCTGCCGTGATATGGTCGGTGATGACGCTTTCGCCGGCGCAGACTATCATCTTGATGTCTGCGGCGTTGCAACGGTATACGATGTCTTTCTTCGTCAGCAGGTGGGTGGCGGGAATCACCACTGCACCGAGTTTGTGTAGTGCCACAATGCTGAACCAGAATTCGTAACGGCGCTTCAGTATCAGCATCACCATGTCTCCGTGGCCGATGCCGAGGCTTTGGAAATAGGAAGCCGTCATGTCTGTGTACCGTTTCATGTCGGCAAAGGTAAACTGCCGGCATTCGCCCTGGTCATTGGTCCACAACAGTGCGGGTTTGTCGGGTTGCTCGGCGGCCCAGGCATCCACTACGTCGTAGCCGAAGTTGAAATTCTCCGGTACGTTTATCTTCAGGTTCTTGATGAAGTCCTCCTGTGAGGTGAAGGATGTTTGAGATAAAAATCTTTCTACCATAACTTTATTACATAATTACTGCCAGGAATTTTACAGTCTTTCCGTCAAGCGCCTTCATGCCGTGCGGCAGTTTGGAGTTGAAGTATAGACTGTCTCCTTCGTTTAAGATTAAGTCTTTGCCGTCGATGCTGACCATCATACGGCCTTCCAGTACGAGGTTGAACTCCTGACCGGCATGGCTGTTGTAATGTATCGGCTCGCTGTCCGGTTTCGGTTCTACGGTCACAATGAACGGGTCTGCCGTGCGGTTGATGAAACCGGCTGCCAGCGATTGGTATTTATATGCCTTGGTACGTTCTATACTGGTTCCTTTTCCGGCACGTGTCAGGAAGTAGGAGCTCATTTTGGGCTCTTGCCCAAACATCAGTGCGTCCAGTGATATGCCGTAGTGCCGTGCTATCTTCTGCAGCATGCTGACCGAGATGTCGAATTCTCCGGTTTCGGCCAGGCGGTACTCTTCTGCAGAAATGTCGCAGTCACGGGCGATATCGTCGGCAGTCAGTTCCAATACGTCACGCAGTCCGCGCAGGCGTTCGGCTATTTGTCTGATTTGTTCGTCCATAATTATATTTTTTAATGGGTTGTTATTAAAGTGTGGCAATGTGCCAATAGGCTGCACAATGTTTAATTACACCGTAGCTCATAGGCATATCGGGACATCGTTACATTAGCACATTAAATATCATTTACTCGCTTTGATGGCTTTAATCACAGTGGAGGTGAATCCTTCATGTTCCAGCTCGTTGATTCCCTTGATGGTAATTCCTCCGGGGGTACACACCTTGTCAATCTCAACACTGGGGTGCGTGTCGTTGTTCAGAATCAGCTCGGCTGCCCCTTTCACGGATTGTGCCACCATGCGCATGCCGTCTTTGGGATAGATACCCATTTCAACGCCGGCCTGCATGGCTGCCTGGATATACTTAAGCACGTAGGCGATGCCGCAGGAAGTCATGGCAGTGGTTGCCGCAATCTTTTCTTCGGGAATGAGCATGGCGAGTCCCATCTGGTTGAAAATGTCCAGCATCAGTTGCTCCTGCTCCTTGGTGGCATTGCGGCTGGCGATGAGTGTCATGCTTTCCATCTCGCTGATGGCGGTATTGGGAATAAGACGGAACATGGTCATTTCTTTGTCTGCTACATAGTGTGTCAGCTTTTCAAAAGGAATGCCGGCTGCAACGGATATAAGAATCTCTGTGCCTTTTAGTTCCAGTTCCTTTATCACTGGCTCCATCAGCCATGGCTTCACGGCAAAGATTATCATATCTGCACTGGCTGCCGCTTCCTGGTTGTCATTGGTCACTTGCAATGCGGGGAATTCTGCCTTCAGCTTGTCCAGCTTGCCCTGGGTGGGGTTGGAGACAATGATGTTACCGGCAGGGATGATTGTTCCTTTTGCCAGCCCTCGGGCAATGGCTCCCCCCATATTTCCTGCACCGATAATTGCTGTTTTCATATCTTTCTGTTGTTAAAAGAGTTGTTTTGCTGGCAAAGGTAGATAAATTTTCTACAAAAAACGACCGAGAGAGAAAGGTATTCTGCTTTTCGGTCGTTTCTTTTGCTGGCTGATTATTTGTGTCAAATATTAAAGTACTTTCTTGAAGCGTTCCAAGAATTCCTTTGCTTCATCCATGCCGAGGCACAGAGGCGGCAGCAGGCGAAGTACATTCGTACCGCTTACACCGGTGAATACATGCTGCTCTTTCAGTAGTCTTAGGCGCAGTTCCTTGATGGGTTCTTCAAATTCCAGCCCTATCATGAGTCCGCGTCCGCGAACGTCCTTGATTTGAGGGAATTTCTTTAGTTCCGTTATCAGGAAGTTGCCGACTTGGGCTGCATTCTCTATCAGGTTTTCCTGCTCTATCACATCCAGCACGGCAAGGGCGGCACTGCAAGCCAGGTGGTTTCCGCCGAAAGTGGTTCCAAGTTGCCCGTATACTGGTGTAAACATTGGGCTGATGAGTACGCCTGCCATCGGGAAACCATTGCCGATGCCTTTTGCCACGGTGATGATGTCGGCTTTGATGCCGTTGTACTGATGGGCGAAGAACTTGCCGCTGCGTCCGTAGCCGCTTTGGATTTCATCGAGAATCAAGACCGTGTTGTGTTCCGTACAAGTCTGGCGGAGAGCCTGCATGAATTCGTTTGTCGGCAGTTGGATGCCGCCTACACCTTGTATGCCTTCGATAATCACTGCGCAGACATCTCCTTTGGACAATTCGGCCTTCATGGCTTCGATGTCGTTCAACGGGAGGTAGGTGACGTGCCCGCAGTTGTTGATGGGAGCGATGATTTTAGGATTGTTCGTTACTTCCACCGCCAGTGAGGTACGTCCGTGGAATGCTTTTGAGAAGGATATCACACGGGTACGGCCATTGTAGAAAGAGGCGAGTTTCAAGGCGTTTTCATTGGCTTCGGCACCGCTGTTGATGAGGAAGAATGAGTAGTCGTCATAGCCACAGACTTTTCCCAAGCGTTCTGCCACTTGCTGTTGCAGCTTGTTAATTACTGAGTTTGAGTAGAATCCTAACGTAGCAACTTGGTTACTCACCATCTCTACATAATGTGGATGTGCATGTCCGATTGAGATGACTGCATGGCCACCGTAGAGGTCGAGGTATTCGGTACCGTTCTCGTCCCATACATGGCAGCCTTTTCCTTTGACGATGTTGATGTCAAAGAGAGGGTATACGTCGAATAAATTCATTTTTTTTAGAATGCAGAAGGTTTCAACCGTAATCCTACGGTCTCTTCCAGGTTAAACATTAAATTCATGTTATGGACAGCTTGTCCGCTGGCGCCTTTCAGGAGGTTATCAATGCAGGAAATGATAAGCAGTTTGTCGCCATGCTTCTCCAGATGGATGAGGCACTTGTTGGTGTTTACCACTTGCTTCAGGTCGATATTCTTCTCCACGATGTGGGTAAAGGAATCTTTGGCGTAATATTCTTCATACATGCGGACGATTTCTTCCAGGGCCACTTTGGTCTTCACCACAATGGTGGTGAAGATGCCGCGCGGGAAGTCGCCGCGGTAGGGGATGAAGTCAATGTCCGCATCAAAGCTGTTCTGCAGCTGTTTGAGCGATTGCTTGATTTCGGGCACATGCTGGTGCTCGAAAGCTTTGTAGACGCTCATGTTGTTGTTGCGCCAGCTGAAGTGGCTCGTGGCGCCCGGTTTCACACCGGCGCCGGTACTTCCGGTAATGGCGTTCACCATGATATCATCGTTCAGCATCAGATGTTTGGCGAGCGGCAGCAGGCCCAGCTGTATGCAGGTGGCAAAGCAGCCCGGATTGGCTACGTGCTTCGCTTTGCAGGTGGCACGGCGGTTCAGCTCCGGCAGGCCGTAGATGAAGTCGTGTTCGGGAGAGGCTATGCGGTAGTCCATGGAGAGGTCGATGATTCTCAGTTCCTCGGGCACGTTGTGGCTTTCGAGGAACTTCTTCGTGTCACCATGTGCCGTACAGAAAAAGAGTACGTCGATTTCTTCCAGCGGGAGCTGGTCGGTAAATACCAAGTCTGTTTCGCCGTACAGTCCTTCGTGTACGTCGGTAATTTTGTTGCCGGCGTTGCTTGAGCTGTTTATGAAAACGATTTCCGCTTCCGGATGGTTGAGCAGCAAACGTATCAGTTCGCCTGCCGTGTATCCGGCTCCGCCGATGATTCCTACTTTAATCATTTCGATAATATCTATTTGGTTCTTGTGGTATAACAATTAGCATTATAATGTATATGGGTATGCCTGCAAATGCAGTAAAGATCGTGGCGAACGTATAAACGATACGCACCAATGAGACATCGAGTCCGAAAAAGTTTGCCAGTCCTGCACATACGCCTGAAAGCATCCTTCCAGTCCGGGGACGTGTCAGTTTTTGCTTCCTGCCGGTCATTTAGATTTTCTCGTCTTTATGATTTGAATAATAAGCACGCAGTGCTGTGGAGGTTACTTTGATGAAGCCCTTGGCATCTTCTGCCGTCCATCCTTTCTGCATCTCACCGTATTCGCCAAACTTGTTTTTCACAAGGTCATCTTTGCTTTCTACACCTACGGTAGAAAAGCAGAGCGGGTGAAGTTCGAGGATAGCCGTACCGTTTACGTTGCGTTGCGAGGATTCCAGCATGGCTTCGATGTCGCGCATTACTGGTTCCAGATATTGGCTTTCGTGCAGGAACATGCCATACCAGTTGGCTACCTGGTCCTTCCAGTATTGCTGCCATTTGCTCAAAGTGTACTTCTCGAGGAACTTGTGTGCTCCGATAATCAGCATAGGTGCGGCAGCTTCGAAACCTACGCGGCCTTTGATACCGATAATCGTGTCGCCTACGTGCATGTCGCGTCCGATACCGTATGCCGCACCAATCTCTTCTACCTTCTGGATGGCTTTGATGGGGTCGTCGAATGTCTCGTCGTTCACGGCTTTCAGCTCACCTTTTTCAAAAGTGAGGCGCAACTGCTCGCTGCCCTCTTTGGTGCAGTGTTTCAGATAGGCGCTTTCGGGCAACCCTTGCGCGGAATCCAGAATCTCGCCACCACAAATGGAAGTGCCCCACAAACCTACGTTATAGGAATATTTTAGTTTGGTGAAGTCGGCGGCAAAGCCGTGTTTGTTCAGATAATCAATCTCTTCCTGACGGCTCAGTGCCATGTCGCGTGTCAGCGTGATGATTTCCACGCCCGGAGCCATGACGAGGAAAGTCATGTCGAAACGAATCTGGTCGTTACCCGCACCTGTAGAACCGTGGGCGATGGCATCCGCGCCGATTTCGTTGGCATAGCGTGCAATGGCCAATGCTTGGAAGATACGTTCGGAACTTACAGAGATAGGATAGGTGCCGTTACGCAAAACATTGCCGAATACCATGTATTTCAAGCTTTTCTCATAGTATTCCTGCGTCACGTCGAGGGTGACGTATTCTTTGGCGCCCAGCTTGTAGGCATTTTCTTCGTTTGTCTTCAACTGTTCAGCACTGAAACCGCCCGTATTGGCACAAGCTGCATATACTTCGTACCCTTTTTCTTTGGTAAGATACATCACCGTAAACGAGGTATCCAAACCTCCGCTGAATGCGACTACTACTTTCTTCTTCTTTTCCATATCCTTAGTATTTTTATATTTTATCCTCTTCGTGCAGCTTCGGGTCGTAAAGCATTGCTGTGCAAATGCAGAATTTACGGTTCTTAGCTACCAATATATCATGGTTTATACAGCCTTCGCAACCTTTCCAGAACGATTCGTCATCGGTCAGTTCGTTGAAGGTGACGGGCACATATCCCAGCTCGGTATTCATTTTCATGACGGCAGCTCCGCTGGTGAGACTGAAAACTTTAGCATTAGGCCAGCGTAGGCGTGCCAGGCGGAAAGAAGCGGTCTTGATACGTTTTGCCAGCCCCAGTCCCCGATATTTGGGGTGTACTATCAAACCGGAGGTTGCTACATATTGCTTGTTACCCCAGCTCTCTATGTAGGTGAAACCGGCAAAATCATCTCCACACAAGGCTATGATGGCCTTTCCTTCTTTCATTTTAGTAGCTACGTATTCGTGTGTGCGTTCTGCGATGCCCGTTCCGCGTACCTTGGCAGCTTCCCGGATGGTATCCAAAATCTTGTCTACGTAAACTTCATGTGAGGCGTCAGCCACCATCACATCAATTTGTTTCGAATCCATTTCTTATTTAATTTCTTGTTTTTTGTTGTTATCTATCATTTAATGTTCGGGATGATTTGCGATAGGAAGCTGCGTACCTCGTCATGTGACGCTGCTTCGTGCACCACCAGCATGATGGTGTCATCTCCGGCAATGGTACCCAGAATGGCGGGACACTCTCGGTTGTCGATGTCGTAGGCCATGCTGCTGGCATATCCGGGCCGGGTACGGATGACGGCAATATTGCCCGAAAATTGAAGTGAAACGAATCCGCTTGTCATCAGCATTTCACTTGCACTCTGGTCGTTCGAACGTTTATACATGATGTTGTTGGGCAGCACATATACGTATTTACCGTTCATGTTCGCTGCTTTCGCTACTTTCAGCTGTTTCAAGTCGCGTGACAAGGTGGCTTGTGTCAGTTCAAAGCCTTCCTTGCTCAAAGCTTGCAACAGTTCTTCCTGAGAACTGACGTCTTTGCTTGAGATAATCATCTTGATGGCGTCTAACCGATTGGCTTTTTTCTTCATTTTCTGTATAATTATTCTAAGAGTAGTGCAAAATTAGGGATTATTTCGGAAAGAATATGCAAAAAGGAGAGCTTTTTTATTCTTTTTATACATCGGGTGTACTGTATATGTTGTTTTTGTTCTCTTTGTTGGAGTCTTGTTTGTTCTTTTACGTTATTGGAGATTGTTTCCGTATGTCTTTGGTAAATGTTGATATAATATAGAATAGATATGCAATTGTCAAATCTGACACCCTTTCAATCAAAAACTGTACAAAAATTATATGCATAGAAATAAAATCCCTCAGGTTTTTACGTTGGTCCCAGATTGTTACGTTGCCCCCCCCCTCTCTTATGGTCGGGAAACCGGAGGAGAGGAGGGATGAAATAAAAAAGGCTTAACTTCTAAAAGCTAAGCCTTTTCTGTCGGCTGCACTATCGAATTATCGAACAAGTTTATAGTGGATTTTGAGAAAATAATAGATTTTATTTTAGTTGTTTTAAAATAAAAAGCTATTTTTACGGTAAAAAAGTAATCATTATGGATTTATATACTACAATAGTAGGACTGTATTCGCAAAATAGACATGAAGTGCTAAGAGTAGTAAATACAGCTATCCATTCGAAATGTAATCTATCTGAAGGTATAGAGGTTATTCATACAGGGTTTTATTGTTTTACACATACGGGGAAAGAACTTGAATTCCTATATGATACACAATCTCAGATTTTGTATTTCCAAGGTTCTAACAGTAATGGGTATCATTTTCCTTTGGGAGTATTATTTCAAAGTAAGTGTTTACCACATATCATTAATTATCAGGGTTCGGTGAGAATGAGATTTTCTTTAATGCTTAATAATAATAGTTTTTTTTGTTATCAAGGGTATGATACAATTCAGCAATCATTTATAAACAAAGTGGTGTTATATTTTCCAATCACTACTTATACATATTTTATATTTCAAAAGTATGAGGGGTATCATGCTATAAAGATAAAACCTATGGAAATACCTTCTTTTACTTTTAAAGCGGGAAAGTTTTGTTTTTGACAACTGTTTTGTTATAGGTTTATATAATGGATTATCGAACAGAAAACGAGAATGAAGTTTTTAAGATTTTCCGCAGATTTACAGCGGTTTGTGAAGGTGAAAAAGAAAAAGCGACAACCGATTTTGCTCGTTTGTCGCCTTCTGTCGGAATGAGGCGAGTTATTGTGCACGTATCTGCTTCGCCAAAGAGCTGGTTATTAGAAAATGATAATATGTTGATTCGTTGATTACACATTGAGTTTGTCCCGATTTCGTCCCAGATAGACTTATATGTAGTGTTAATATTTAGGTATTATATACTCCGTTTCTCCAAACTTGATTAACTTGCAGTGGCACATTTTGCATCGTTCTCCTCGGGGGCATCTTTTTTAGTTTCTTTGAGTTGTTCTTGTAATCTGCCAATTTCACGGTTTAATTCTTCATTTCTTATTCTTAATTCTTTGTTTTCTTCTTTTAGATGTTGAAAAAGTACATCTGTGGGATCAGGACTTATGAATTTATCTCCAGTTCCAGTAATAATCCACATAAGGTTAATCTGTGGATATTTGACGAATATATTATTTAAAACTTCAGTGGTTATATCATCCACTAAGTTTGTTAAATAGGATGCTGATTTACCAATATTCATAGAGAAAGCCCTGCGTGATACAGCCATTTCATCGCATATATCAAATAATCGCTGCTGAATAACTGATGTTCCAGACTTCTTTTTCATAATCTTTGTTAATTGATTAATATATTATCTGTTTATGCAATATTATTGAATAGTATATTCGCTATATTTGCATTGTAATTCAAATCACACGAAACAAATGTACAAAGAAATCGAAACTCCTGCAATAGCGAAAAAACGCTATTACTTTAAAAAAGGCTATCGGCAAGTGACTATAGCTCAGAAAGATGAAGTTCGCCGTATTTTGATGTCAGCATTGAATATTACGCGTTACACCTATTTTTCGCATTTGCTTAATAATGGCATTGTGGATATTTCCATGTCAAAGTATGAAGTTATCACGGCTATTCTTCAAAAATACGGAGTAACTGATATTTGGGATATTGTTCCGGAGAATCAAAAATTATGATGGTATGACTGCATTATCAGAACGGGAAGCACAGATTGCAGAACGTATAGCTTGGGGGGCTTCCCAAAAAGAGGTGGCTTGTGACCTTGGGATTTCTCGTTATACAGTGGATAATATTCTTCGCAGGATATATCAAAAACTTCATATAGGCAAGATTAATGAATTGTCTGCTTGGTGGTTCTGTACGCATTTCAATATCAGTTTTGAATTGTCTCCTCTAAAACGTACCATTGGTGCAGTTGCCTTGCTGATTTTAGTGATTCTCAATGATTTTACTTCTGGAGATACTTATTGTCGTAATCGGTCAAGAAAGGCCAGGACAGAGGTTTATGTGCGTTTAAAAGAGATTGTTTAATTATTTAAATACTATTAGTTATGACGAGTGAAAATCTGACAATGCACAACAAGGTTCTTGCATACCTTATCGAGATAGTGCACGAAGAGGCGGTTCCGGTGAATGTCGAAATCGGTTCCAGACATGTAGATGCCAACGGCGATACGCAAGTGGATGTATTGCTGGAGTATGAAGAGCCGGACAAGGAGTGTGTCAATGAAGCGATGGCCAGGGCTATCAATGCCATGGTCATAATGAATCAGTAAAGATAGGTTGATGATGACAGTTGTTTTTTTATGGACATCGCTGATTGCGCTGGTGGTCACTTTGATACTATGTGTCTGGGCAATGCGGAAAGCATCCGGCTCTTACCGAATTCTCTTTCTCTTTGATGCCATTGTGCTGGTGATAAATATCGGAGTGGTGGGTTTTGCAATCTGGTGGCTATATAACATGCGGTAATATGAGAGATATGAAAATGACAGATTTCCCGACATATCCTTGGGAGACCCTTGACGTGTATCAGGACAACAGTTACTGTTACAATATCCGTCCTGGCCAACATGTCGTTGGAGATTTATTTGATGATTCCAGAACGAAGCTGGTATCATACAATAGTAAATCACATGTGCAGATAATCTGCGTATGCGACCCCTACAAGCCGCCTTTCTATGCGCGTGAATGTATGTATGGTGTATATTCGGCGTGGAAAGAAATCGGAGAGGACATCTTTACCTTGGAGTTTACGGGGTATTCTACCAAGCAAAAATTCCCACCCCTATGTACATCACACCATTATTTTTGAATATTATGGAAAATGAATCATTTGAAAGGGCCAAAGCCATTAAGGAAGAGATTGAAAAGTGTAATTCTCTTCTTGAGTCAATTCTAAAAAGCAGCAGGGAATGCTGTGTGTATCGTGATGCCGATAGGGGTACTCGTGACCTTGTTGTTATCCCCCTTCCCAAGTATTGTACCCAGTACATTATTGATGGACTTTACGTGAGAAAGTGCCGGATGGAGCAGGAATTTAAAGAGTTATAACAATCTAATAATAAGAATCATGGTTACTAAAACAACATTCAAGAAGAAATTCCCGGACGTTAAGGTGCAGAAACTGCAAACCAGCGTTGTCTTCAGCAGGCAGCAGGTAGAAGAAACCGTATTGAAGATGTGCGATTCTCTCGGTGTCGGACTGCTTTATTACAATTATGCAAACAGATGGATAACCGTTTATACCTCCGAGAAAATGAAAAAGGCACTGGACTCAATGAAACCGGGTTCTGAGGTATTTCACGAACATTATGGTGTTTATGGCAAGGTGATGAGCGATAAGCCATTTGTCATTTGTGGAGAATTGTGTATCAGGGTTGACTTTGGGGGAATGCCTGACAGTGGAGCATATAGCTGTGTATGTTTTGTAATGTAATCGAATAAATATGAATATAGAACAATGGATTGGGGAGGGATTAGCTGTGCGCTTGTTTGTGCAATACCTATAGTGGCCATTATCTGCGATACTGTAAAAAAAGTATTTGAGATGAAATATAAAAAAGGAGATGAAAACTAAGTTGATAAAGAAGCATAATCCGCAATCTTTTTTGGATGATTTGAAAAGGGTACGGGAGGTCATGGTTTACGCAGAGTGTACCAACTCCTACTATCAAATCTTAAAAAAAGACTTGCTGAGAGATGCTGAAAGGAAAGCAATCACATATTATATAACGGATACTATATTTATTATAAAAAGGAATGTGATGGTAGTCATTTAACGAATAACAAAACAGATATGAACCCAATGGATAATGAGTTACAATGCAAGAGATGTGGGAAGCCGATAAAAGGTGGTTGCTACAATGCTCCCGATGGACCTTTTTGTGTGGATTGCTGGGAAAATAAAATCAGCGAAAAAGCTAAAAAGGATTATGAGAAACAAGCCTTAAAGAGATTGCAGGCTATTGGTTTCGGTTTTAAAACAAATCAGTAATGAATAAAAAAGAAATATCAATGAAGAAAGGTCAGAAGGTGCGCATCCTGCGTACCAATCAGGTAGCGACAATCGTCGAAGTGGAATTGATTCGTAAAGGTGGTAAGGTACACCGCTACTGCCATCTGAAGACAGATGAAAAGTCATATTTGTGGTTGGATGCCTCAGAACTGGGGAGTGTGGTGGAGGAAGTGAAGGTCTCGGTAGTTGATGACCGGAACCGGGAGCTGCACTTGGCTATATGCCATGACTACTCCAAGGATAAGATAACACTACATCTTACCGGCAAGAATCCGGATAATCTGAAGGAAGCTTCCGGACTATATGCGAGACTGATGAACTTGTTCATTGGGAGCCTGAAGGAAACGTGGGAACTGTAGGAGCAGATAACGTCCTTGATAACTCTCCTATAAAACAATTCCTTTGTACCCTTCAATGTTTAAAACATGGACTTGCTTCAATATCTTCCGGACGATAGTCGATCCTGGATTCAGTCTTATATAGAGCTGGTAGGAATGGAGAGGTTGACGGAATACTATGACAAAGTATTCATCGAGCTGTACGAGATGCTGCCCGGTGAATCTTTCCGGGTACTTGAAAAGGTCAGTCCGGAGAACTATGGCCTTTTCATGAAATGCGTGTATTCATGCTTGTGTGAGTTTGACTTGTATGATATATGCAGCTATTATATCGAAGAACAAGGTACTGTCATCCTTAGAAGGTAGTACCCGAATATAATATACAATGATAGACGAAAGAATCATAGAACAAATCTTAGACCGTGCTGATATTGTGGATGTAATATCCGGTTACGTCGATCTGAAGAAGAAAGGAGTAAATTACCAGGCGTGCTGCCCTTTCCATAAGGAGAAGACCCCCAGTTTCTTCGTGAGCCCGGCACGCGGCACTTGGCACTGTTTCGGATGTGGCAAGGGCGGCAACGCCGTCGGTTTTTTGATGGAGCACGAGACGATGAGCTATCCGGAGGCCGTCAGGCACCTCGGCAAGAAATACGGCATAACCGTCGAGGAAGAGAGGCTGACTCCCGAGCAGGAACAGGCACGCATGAAGCGCGAGTCGATGTTCGTAATCAACCAGCGGTGCGCGGAGCATTTCCGCCAGAATCTGCTGGACCCGGCCAACAAGGCTGCCGCCGAATATGTCAAGGGGCGCTGGGGGCTGGAGTATGCCGAAGAGACGGGCATTGGGTTTGCGCCCGACAAATGGGATGATTTGTTGAACTTCGCGCAATCGGCTGGTCTTTCCATAAACTTGATGAAGGAGATGGGGCTGCTATCGGACAACAAGGAAAAGGCTAAAGAAAGGGGGACGGAGATTAGGACTTTCGATGGCTACCGTAACCGCATTGTTATTCCCATACGCGACCGTTTTCGGCGGATTATAGGCTTTACCGCACGTGACATGTCCGGTGAGAAGGTGGCCAAGTATATCAATTCGGCTGAAAATGAAATCTACCATAAACGTGATTCAATTTTCGGAATTGATACGGCCATACGCCAGGCTGCCAAAGAAGATAAATTCTATTTGGTGGAAGGGGCGCCCGATGCGATGCAGCTTCAGCGTATTCGTGTCAACAACGCTGTTGCCCCTCTTGGAGGCGATTGGACTGAAAGCCAGATGGAGCAACTGAAGAAGTACGCCACTAAAGTTTGCTTCCTTCCGGATGCGGACCCGCCCAACCCAGATAAAGGTGAGAAACTGGGTGCCGGCATTCGCAACGTGATGCGTAACGGATTGCAGGCGATGAAGTGTGGGTTTGGTGTATCGGTCAAAGAGATACCACTTGGGGAAGCGCAGAGCAAGAATGATCCGGATACCTACTGTACGAGCATTCAGAAGTTTCAAGAACTGAAAGAGGTAGATTTCATTCCATGGTATGCTTCATATATATTTCAAGACATCAATACCACCGAAGAGCGAAGCGATGCTGTCAGCACCATCTGCTCCATGGTGGTCATGGTGAAGGACGAAGTCAAAGAGTCCATGTACCTCAAACAGCTCCAGTCATTCTATGATGACAAGAAGTTGTGGCAAACGGCCATCAACCGGGCCAAGAAGCTTGATAAAGCCAAGCAAGTCATTAATGAGAGCAAAAAGATAGACCGTGACCTTTATCAAAAATATGGCTTCTATGAAGAATACAATGCTTACTTTGCATTGGCTGGGGACAGTGGGAAAGCTGTGCAATGGAGCAATTTCACCATGTTGCCTCTATTCCACATCAAAGATTCCCTCCTGCCCAAACGTCTCTACCGAATCAAGAACCAAAACATGCAAGAGGAAATCATAGAGATGAAACAAGAAGACCTGGTGTCATTGTCCAAGTTCAAGCAAAAGGTAGAAGGCCTCGGCAATTATATCTGGTTGGCCACTGAAAAAGAACTCACAAAGCTGAAGATGTTCCTTTACGAACAGACCGAGACTGCACTTGAGGTGACACAGCTTGGCTGGCAACGGCAGGGGTTCTTTGCCTTCGGTAACGGATGTTTTGATACGGAGTGGCATATCGCGGATGAATACGGTATCGTACGGTTGAAGAATGGCAATTTTTACCTACCGGGTTGTAGTACCATTTATCGTGATGACATCAAATTATTTCAGTTCGAACGCAGGTTTGTACACACCACGTACAACAATGTCAGCATAAGGGTGTACAGCGAACAGTTGATTCGTGTATTCGGAGACAATGCTAAGGTTGGCATCTGCTTCTTGATCGCTTCCCTTTTCCGGGATATTATTTCGGGGCAAACTAAAAGTTTTCCCATCCTTAATCTGTTTGGCCCGAAAGGTAGCGGCAAATCAGAACTCGGTCACAGCCTGATGTCGTTCTTCATCATCAATAATAATCCGCCAAACATCCAGAATGCGACTATTGCAGCCTTGGGAGATGCGGTGGCACAATGCGCCAATGCGCTGGTGCATATTGACGAGTACAAGAATTCCATCGACCTTGACAAACGGGAGTTCCTCAAAGGCTTGTGGGACGGAACCGGCCGAAGCCGCATGAACATGGACCGGGACAAGAAGCGGGAGATTACGAGCGTGGATTGCGGTGTCATCCTATCCGGTCAAGAAATGCCGACAATTGACATCGCCCTATTTTCCAGGTTGATTTACTTGACCTTCACCAAAACGGAATTCTCCACGTCTGAGAAACAGGCATTTGACCAATGCAAGTCAATACGCGACTTAGGACTGTCGCACCTTACTTTGCAGCTGTTGCGCTACCGGTCAAAAATGGAGACGGATTTCACGTCCTCCTATCGCCAGTGTATGGGGGATTTGAATGAACGCTTGAAAGGCGAGAGCATAGAAGACCGCATCCAGCGGAACTGGGTCATTCCGTTGGCCGCCTTCCGCGCGCTTGAAGCGGTGCTCGACGTGCCATTTACTTACCTGGAGCTGCTGAACATCTGTGTGGACGGCATCATCCGGCAGAACCGTGAATGCAAGAGCAACAACGAACTGGCCAACTTCTGGAATGTGGTCAGTTATTTGCAGCAGGACGGTGAAATATTCTTAGAGTCGGATTTCCGCATTGATTATTTGTCTGGGCTGAAGACAAACAAGGTCAAGGACCTCGCTTTTAAGCAGCCACGCCCTATCCTGCGTATGCGCACAGACCGCATCTTCATGCTGTATAAGAAGTTCAGCAAGCAGGTGGGAGATACCGCTTTACCGACTGAATCGTTGAATTTCTACTTGGAGAACTCCAAAGAATACCTGGGGGTACAAAACTCCGTCCGTTTCAAGAACATATTGAAGGGGGTAGAAGTAACCAAAGAACTGGAGGCCGGTGGACAAAAGTATTATAAGAAAACCAGCGTGACCAAGCAGGCCCTCTGCTTCGATTACACGGAGCTGATGGCAAACTATAATATCAATCTCAACATTGATATGGGAATGCCTGACGAAGAGGAAGCAGGGCGGGATAATAAACCGCCGGAGGACAAAACTTCTCCATATAAATTTTAATGTCTATCATAGTTGTGCGGAAGCTCTTGCCTGTGAAGGTAGGGGCTTTTTTCTTGCCTTTTTGAGACAAAAAAGATGCTTTATTTTGGGGCAAAAAATGCTTCTACACTTTCTACACTTTCTACATCTTTATAAATCAGTGTTTTATGTTATAAAAAGATGCTCTACAAGCTTCTACAAATTTCTACAAAATGCTGCTTTTCTGTATTTCTTCTACAAATAGATACTTTGTAGAAGGTTTTTCTACACTTTTTCTTCTATACTAAAACCGTTATGTTGTTGATATATAGGTAATTTTATACTTTGTAGAAAGTGTAGAAGGTGTAGAGGGCAAAATGTGCCTGCTCCAATAGAAATAAAAAACAAGAGAGTGATGAATATATTAATCAATATGCGTATTTTTGTATAAAAATCAATGCTTTAAATGACGAAAAAAGACCGATTTGTGTGTTGGCTCCCTTGCAAGCCTTATGTCAAGCAATTCCTGCTGTACAATTTCAATGCCCCGGACGACACTTGGACAGAAATAGTCAATCTGTCCCCGGACAAGGAGCTGCAGAACGACTTCCTTTCCAGGCTTGCAAAACCCGGACGATACGAGAACAGATACCGGAATCTGGCACGATATACCGCCAACGTGGCGGTGGAGATACGCCGTGATGACTTCTACCGATACGGATGGGCGATGTCGAATACCGAAGTGGTGGCGTTCGGCAGTAAGGTGGAAAGACGGATCAAGCAGATGCTTTTCCTCTATCTCGACACCCATGTCAGTATCGGAATCCCACTCTCGACCGCCATCCGCAACTTTCAGAACAGCTTCGGCTTTGATGACGACACCTGGTCTTATGAGACTATCCGCAGGGAGTATAACCGGCATGGATATAGGAAAACGGTGGAGAATACCACGATTTTAGACTTTATTAACCGTATAATTTTGGGGAAGTTGTCCGAATTCGGGACAATTTCCCAGCAGGGAAAAATGGCTTATGAAAGCAATGCATTATGATTTTGAAAACGTCGGAGGATTGTTGCAGGTGATTGCCGTGCCTCCGGCCTCGTTCGTGCAAATCCGTAAGGACTATGCCGCCGGTCTGAACTATCTGGAACTCCGCAACCGGGAGGATATTGTTTCCATACCGGTATATGCCAATGACACCTATTCCTATAATGAAGACAAGGAGGTGAATGACGCGGGGGACTGCTGGAACGTTTCCATTGAAGGGGTGATTCCGAAACTTTCCCCGGCAAACCATCAGCTGATGGAGATGCTGGAGCGTGGCTTGTGGTATGTGCTGGCAGTGGACGGCAACGGGGCGGTCCATTGGTGCGGGCAGGAGGACGCACTCATGCTGTTCGCCACAAACAAGACAAGCGGACGTTCCGTGTCGGAACGGAACGGTACCTCATTCACGTTCACCTGCATCCAGGATGAACCGACCGTCTATATTGAAAACATGGAGGAAATATAACCGTACGGCTTCCTTTGCTGACACGCAACATTCTTTCAGTCAAACATTTATCTGTCCGCTGACGGTACCCAATGTCCTTGGGTACCGTTTTTTTTGCGTTTTTCTTTGCGCAAAAATAAGTTTTATGAACGAGACAGTTATCACATTATTCGGAGCGATTGACCGTTACTGGTACAACAAAAACTATCTGAAATACTTCCTTGACAAGGCCAAAGGCCAGCCCGTACGCCTGAAGGTTTCCAGTTATGGCGGTGATGTGGCCGAAGCGGTTGCCATGTCCGCCTTGATGGCCGAGCACGGCAATGTGACGGTGGAGTTCATCAGCTTCAACGCTTCGGCGGCCACCATATTGGCGTTTGGCGCCAAGTCCATCGAGATGCACGAGGACGGCATGTGGCTGGCGCATAAATGCAGCCTGGGAGTGGACATCTGGGGCCAGCTCAATGCTGACCAGTTGGAGGATACCATCAAGGAACTGCAGAACAAGAAGAAGAGCGCGGAAGCCATTGACCTGATGATTGCACAGAAGTACATCAACCGTAGCGGCAAAAGCCTGAAGGAGATTATCACCCTGATGGAAGAGGAACGCTGGATGCCTGCCGCCGAAGCCAAGGAATGGGGATTCATAGACAAGATCATTCCCGGTACCCATAAAAAGCCGCAGGTGACCAATGAAATGACCGACTGCTTCACCGCGCTTGGTCTACCGTTGCCGGCTATCGGTTCGGAGGAGAAGCCGGAACCGGAAGGCCGTGACAAAAACTTAGTCTCCCAGATTATCGACGGTATCAAAGGGCTGTTCCCTGCCGGCAACAAGACTGACATTTCTAATTCTTCAAATACAGTTATGCGTAAAGAATTTACTTTCATCAACCAGATCCTCAACAGCGAAGGCATTGAGGAAAAAGACGGCAAGATGTTGCTTACCGTAGAGAATCTGCAGGCCATCAATGACGCCGTCAAGGCCGCCAACGAAGCGAAAGCCAAAGCGGAGAAAGACCTGGCTGTCGCCAACACTGCCAAGGAGACCGCCGAAAACAGTCTGACGGCAGTCGTGAATGACCTTGACAGCCTGAGTGACAGCATCAAGAATGCCGCCGACAACAAGGCCAAGGTACAAGTTATCCGTGACATTGTCGCCAAGATACCCGGAACGGGTACCGACAGCCACCGGGAAGCGAACGAAGACAACAAGTTTGCGGACATCGCCACAGACCCGATCAACAGTTTTGAGAATGAGTAACACCTAAACTATTCTATTATGGATTTTAAAGCACCTATTGACATTACCGCCGTTCTGACCGCGGTAAAAAAGGCACAAGGACATCCTGAAGGCGGTCGACAAGCTCGACGCCTCGGAGGTGTTGAGACATTTCACTCCGGTACCGGGCATAACCGACTCCCTTGAACTGGGCAAGGTGGAGGGCGGAAGCATCTCCGGCAAGTACACCGGCAAATTCACTGCCGGAAAGTATCTGGGCAAGATTGTTCCCCGACGTCTGGTAGTGCGTCCCGTTGTAATGGAGATGTCCGACGAGCCTGAGCGCTACCGACGCACCTACATCGCCGAGGTTCCCGGTACACTCCGCAAGGAACACCCGTTCGAGCTGTGGCTGATCAACCACGGGCACGAACTGGCATCCAATGACCTGCTGTTTGCCATTTTCACGGCAAAATACAGTGCAGATGAAGAAAAGACGGACATTCAGGACTCTTTCGACGGTATCGGTACCATTATCACCGAAGGCGAAGCTGTCGGAGACATCTCCAGTGCCGAAGGTAATGTGTATGCTACCGGTGAGCTGACACTTGCCAATGTCGGCGAGAAACTGCTGGATATGTGGCGCCACATGCCGCGTACCTTCAAGCGCAAGAAGAACATCAAGATGTTCATCAGCGATGACATCGGTGACATGTATGATGACTGGCGCAAAGGTGAAGGCGTGATTGTCATCGGACTCAAGGAGGACACTTCCGACACGCAACACCTGCTTGGTTCCAACAACCGCTGCGAGCTGGTGCGTGTTCCGAACCTTCCCGACGGCAGCCAGTTCGTCATGCTGACCACCAAGGAGAACGTATGCTACGGTTTTGACAAGGAGAGCGACTTCAAGTCCATCAAGCCGTTCATGTCCGGCAATCCCTATACGTTCGATGCTGCGGGCAAGTATGTGATCGGTTTCCAGTTCGTGTCTGTGCACAAGTCCGAGTTCTGCGTCAACGACCGTCCGGTGGACCCGGAAGGGACCAATCCGTTCGGATACATTGAAGTGACGATTACGCCGGATGAAGCGGCCAACAACGGAGGCAAATGGCGCATCCAGGGCGAGGAAGCCTGGCGTGAGTCCGGTACATATGTGGCAGTTCCCGGTGGAAAGGAATATACCGTCGAGTTCCTGGAGGCTGCCGGATACACCACTCCTGCCGTGCAGAAGAAGACGCCCGCTGCGGGTGCAGTAGAGAAAGTGACGGGTACATACGTTGTTAAATCTTAAAAAATGGCGTGATTATGGCAGAAGTAGACCCTAAATTATGTATTGCCCTTGATGACATCAACGAGGCAATGGACTGCGAGAACCAGGACAACATGGGCGGTATCATACCGTCCGTCATCTTCGGTTATCATGCGGATGTGGCCACATGGCCGGACTACCCGAAAAAGACGGAATCCCCTCTTTCTCTTGAAGAAGCCGGTACATTGGTCGGTGACCTGGTCATGAAGGAAAGTTGCAGAGCATACAAGATGGATTTCACCGACGAGCTGGCCGAATTCAAGATTACCGACCAGGGAGAAAGCGGTGGGGAATCGTTCCTGATGGACCTGAATATAATTTCTGCCAAGATGCGGAAGAAGATATTCGGTTTTGAGAATGCGACCAAAGGGCGCAAGATGTTCTTTATCGTGACCGACAACAACGGCACGAACTACCTGATGGGTGACAAGCGGCGCGGTGCGCTCCGTGCATCGGGTGACGGCGCCACTACCGGAGCAAGCTCCACTGCCCGCAACCAGAACACCCTCCACTACACCTTTACCGCACCGCGCAAATGTGTGTATGAGGGGGATACGGAGGATATCCTGACTGTAAAAGCCGCATCAGAAGAGCCATAAGCCTTTTTTGTTCATGATTGGTTGTTCATGTCCGTCTCTCGCTCTTAGGCAGGGGCGGACATTTTGTTTTGTCCTATTCCGGCAACAAAAATCGCAATAGCTTTGCGTACATCAAAAAACAACGTACAATGTCAAAGATTACACAGAACTACATCAAGGCGCGCAGGGACGGCATCAAGTGGCTGAACTCGCAGAAACGTGATTACAGCACCGGTGTGAATATCCTGACCCGTTCAGGATATAAGGGGTTTGTCGCCGCACGTCTGGCACGCCAGGGCGAAAAGCCGCATACCCGCGAGAAGCTGGAGTATGAAATCCGGCAGATGATCAAGGTGTGGTACCATCCGGATGACCCGCGCTTTGAGGATGTGGACCTGGCAGATGATGCAATGACGGGCAATGACGGGCGTTCCGAGACGGTTCCCGAAGAGACGGCTGCCGCCATTGTCGCCGTTGCGGAGAGGGAATTGGCGCGTGAGGCGGACGAACAGCCCGCCTATCCTCCGGTGATGGCCAAAATCATCTATGACTTCCGGGAATGCTACAACGAACGTTCACGCCAGCACCGGATGCTTGCCGCACTGGGTGAGACAAACACGCAGGCTGTATGCACGCAGCGCAAGGATATTGTCGCCCGTATAGCCTTTCTCTCCAACCGCATGACACTGCTGGCTGCCATCAAAAGGCAGTTCGAGCAGGACAGGCAACTGCCGACTGAAGAGCAGCTGGACGAACTCTACAAAAAAGGCGGATACCCCCGAAGAAAATCCGGAAAAGGAAGAGGACGAGACCGACATCAGTTCCCTATCCGTGGAAGAGCTGAAGAAAGCGAAATCCAATGCCAAGAGCAAGATTACCAAGGCAAGGAACATGCTGCTGTACTCTTCGGAAAGCAAACCCAAGGACGGCAAGGAGAATCCCCTTCCCGACTGCCCCAAACGCGTGAAATACGAGAAGAAGGTGGCTGCCCAGGAAGCACTGGTGGAAAGGATAGAATATCGTTTGGCAGAACTGCAATAGGTTAGGTTATGCTGGTCTGTTGCAGCGAAATTGAGAATAAGATGATGCCGGTGGATGATGCAGTAAGTCCTATGCAGGGAGACCGATACCCGACAGGCTACATCCGCCGAACGGATGCGGCAGCCTCCGGCCACGATCTGGCTGCGGAGAAGCTGCTGCATCCGGACGCCATGGGGTGCTGGTACCCGGCAGGGACAAGCATTTCTACTCTTCAGGGGCGTTCAACCTGATCCAGTTGATTTTCTATATTCTCAGACAGACGGGACCGGCACACCTGCTGCTTACCACCTATTCCATCTCCATGGACAGCATTGCGGCGATTCACCGGAAGGTGGAAACGGGTGAGCTGTTGTCGGTGCGGTTCCTGATAGACAACCGGGTACGCAGCATATCACCCAAACCGTTCGATTATCTGGTGACCACGTTCCCGGACTGCTACCGTTGCCTCGCGCTTCATGCGAAGGTGGCGCTGCTGTATAACGAGGACTGGAAGATTACCGTAGTGGGCAGCCAGAACGCCACGCACAACCCGAAGCTGGAACGTGGAATCATCCATACCGGCAGAGATATTTTTGATTTTGACTTTAAAATGCTGAATGATGAATTTGACTCAGGAACAACGTGAGGAGATAGAGAAGATGGCCTATCGTTTGATTCCTCCGGGGCTGATAGCCATCAATATCGGTGCCGATGAGACGGACTTTCTCGCGGAACTCCGCACACCGGGCACCGAAGTCCGGACCGCCTTCTACCGGGGGCATCTTCGCCAGACGGTTGAACTCCGGGAGTCACTCATCAAGTCGGCCGTCAATGGCAGCAACCCGGCACAGCAGGAGCTTATCAAGTTCATCAAATCGCAACAGCAGTATCTTGAGTATGAATAACAACCGTCTGACGGCATCCAAAAGCAAGGCCGCACTGGAGGAGCAATCCTACGACCTTATACAGCAGCACATCATCGACCCGGAGAACAGTCCGCTGCCGGAGCATCTGCGTGTGCAGTGCAACCGGGTGCTGCAGATAGCACGCCTTTTGGATGACTATCCGAACGAGAGCCACATCATCAACATCATGCTGGCAAAATACCGTATCTCGCGTACCCAGATAAGGAAGGACATCGCCTTGGCAAAAGAACTGTTCAAGACACAGCACCAGTTCGACTGGGACTTCTGGTATGCCTGGATGATCAAGGACCAGATTCAGCTTATCCGGGATTGCAAACTCAAAGGTGATCTCAAGCAATGGAACAAACGCCAAGAAAGTGCTGCATCAGATGATTGGTGAGAAGCCGGCTTCCGTCGAGGACCCGCGACGCATGGAGAAGAACGTATTCTACATCCAGATCAACAGTATGGGGCAAAAGGTGGATATTCCCCTGAATGCCGTCCGCAACCTTTCCCAGGAAGAGCAGAAGGTTCTGGTGGATTCGATGTACACGCCTATCGACGACGCACAAGCGGAAGAAATAATGAACTCATAACAGATTACCCATGAAAAAATTGACAAACAAACGACTCATCTCTTACCTGGTTGACCATAAGCACATTGATATGGTATCGGTCAGCAAGACACAGATTGTCTGTACCGTATCCGCCAGGTTCAGGCCGGAAGAGGTGCCACAGCTGCTGGCTGATACCGGGCAGGACATGCCCCGCATGACTTCCTCCGAAGGTGTGAACTACATTGTTTTCCCACGATATTGATACGGCAGAGCAATGGACGAAAACGTCTGGGAAGAGGTCATACAGGTCAATCCGGCGCAGGCGGCATTCCTCGTGATGCCGTACAAGAACGGATATGTCATCTACTCGCGTGCCACGGGTAAATCATTCATTACCGGTGCCGTGATAGATGACAACATCCGGCTGATGCCACGCGGCATCACCACACTCACCCAGGCCACCATCGGGCAGGCATTGACTAAGACCCTGCCTTCAGCTTTCAAGATGCTGGAGATGCTTGGTTATAAGCAGTGGGATCCGGTCAGCAAGACCGGTGACTATGTGGTGTGCCGCCGTCCCATCGAGGGATGGTACAAGCCATACGAGCACATCATGTCATTCGAGTACGGCATCAGCTTCAGTAACGGGCACATGCTTTATATACTCACCCAGGGCGGTAACAGCCGCGGTCCGAATGCGGACTACAACATCACCGATGAAGCGCTGACACTCGACAAGGAGAAGTTCGACCAGGAGGCGGCGCCGACCAACCGGGGTAATGAACACATCTTTGGCCGCAAGTCCGAGAATCCCGTTCTGAAGCATCACGGCAACACCTTCCTTTCCTCCATGCCTTACACGCCTGAACAGAAATGGTTGCTTGAACCGGCCAAGTATTATGAAGAAGAACGCGGCATCCGGCTGTTTGATGTCTGGAATAAGATTGTGCGGTTACAGATGCAGCTCATTGATGCAAGGATTGCGAATGATGCGGGACTGTTCAAGGAGATCTGGAACGAGACCGTCCGTCTCAGGCAAAGTATCACGCCGTTCGTTTCACGTGACGGCACGCTCTTTATCCTTGGCTCCATCTTCGACAACATCGCCAATGTGGGCATGAACTATATCCTGAACCAGTACAAGGTGATGGATAAGCTTTCCTTCATGATAGAGATCCTGAACTTCATGGTGGATAAGATTGACAGCTGCTACTATCAGTTGGATGAACGCCATATCTATTACAATGCGACCAATGACGACTATATCCGTGACTTTGCCGAAGATCATAACTACAACTGGCAACAGCTTGCCAATAACGATGACAGCCGGCGTGACCTGGACTGCAATCCCAACCAGCCGATAGAGCTGACACCCGACTGGGGTAGTGCCGCTTCATTCCTGGAAGTGGCGCAGGAGCGCAACTATGACTTCGTGACGAAGATGCTGACACGTGAGCCGGTGGACAACAACATCAACGAGTTCTTCGTCAAGCGTGATGAAGAGGATGACACCATGGTGAACGCGCTGATGGACAAGTTCTGTCACTACTACCGTAACCATATCAACAAACACCTGCATTATTACCGTGACCGTTACGGGGATGCACGCCGTGCCAACAACAAGAAGTCCTACAACGAGCTTGCCATCGAGCGTCTGGAGAAACACGGGTGGACGGTGGAACAACACACCCATGCGGGCATGGAGCCGCCGCAGCATGACAAGTACCTGCTCTGGGCTTCTATCCTGGCAGAGAAAGACGAACGGTTCCCGAAGAAGCGTTTCAACGGCTCGAAATGCAAATATACACTCATCTCCATGAACAACACGCGTGTCATCGAGGACCGCGAGGGGCGTTTTGCCAAGGATAAGCGCAGCGAGCGTAACCAGTCCATCCTTCCGGAAGAAGCCACCCACTTCGGTGATGCGGTGGATAAGCGTGTATGGACGAAGTACGGGCACCTGCTCAGGCAGGCATACGGATTCGTGGACGCACGTATCTGATTCACCTCATACACATACATCCGCAATCACAATCGCAATGCTTATGGCAGAACTCGCAACGTCCGCAATGGGAATCGCTGCACTTTAGGACAGAACGCCGTGTGCAGGACTGGCCGAGGGGCATCCTCCTTGTCATATTTCCTTGTTTCTTGCGCTTTTGGTTGCGTTTTTGGATAGGGCGCGGTCGGCAGAAACTTCCGTTTCTGTTTCCATTCGGATGGAAAGAGGGGTATTCTGTATTCATTATCAAAGAAGTATATTTTTTATAACATTCATTAACAAAGAGCACGGCGTACGCAAAATCCGTACTGAAGGAACAGGCAGGCAAATCTATTTCCTTCAGTACGGATTTTGCGCGTCTCAGCGGTAAGTAGCGGCAGCTACTTGCGTTTGTCCGCATCCATGCAGGTAGCCCGGTCTTTTCCGTTTCAATAGCTAAGGTAGAGACCGTAGAGCGGTATAGTTTTCAACTATGCGTTTCAGGCTGTTTCCTTTTCTGATTGTCGCCCTTCATTTCTGTTCCCTATCACCACGCAGTTTCGCTTTTTTGTGCTGCAAAGGTAAATGTTGACGTCGCTGGTTCAAGTTCGGACTGACGTTTCATAAAAAATCTCCACCCTTCGGGTAGTATTCAGGCCGTTCCGGTTTTCTGAAAAACTTGCTCTTGCTCCTTACAACACCTTTTGATGCAGCATAAAAAAGGCGAAACATACCGCGTAGCGACAGGCGACGCAGAAAAAAAAAAGCTCCTATCAGGGAAACAGCCAAATTTGAAAAGGCTCACACCCGGAAGCTCAAGGTTCAACATAAAAATTGCAGCATTATGAAAACATTTACTTACAAACAGGCTATCGAGGTCTTGAACAAGTTTTTCAAGGGGTACAGAATATTGAAGAAGTTTGACGGGATTAGGGAGTTGAGCATTCTTTTTTCGGGATGCGAACGGAAAAAAATGGGAATTGCTTTCAACAGCCGACCCCTATTTTCAGACGGTAGAAGATTATGTGATTATAGAGGCGTAATATTTTAATACATAGCATCTTAATACATAGAATTATGAAAAAGGAAAGAGACGAAAAGAAAGAACGTGAAGCACGCTTGCTGAAAAGGCAGCAGTTGAAAACATTGTCGCAGTCTTTGGTTGCCCGTAGGGAGATGGGCGAATACATGGGCAATGAGGATGACACGGTAAACGGTCTGTTGCGGTTTCACTACGCCTGCAAAGGATATACCAACCTAAAGACTTTCAAGGAGTGGAAAGAGGCGGGCTACACCGTTCGCAAGGGAGAAAAAGCCCTGCTTATATGGGGAATGCCCATCACTTCGAAAGCGGAAAAACAGCGCATTGAGGAACTGAAAAAACAAGGCCGGGAAGAGGAAGCGAAAGAGGACTTTTTCCCCTTATGCTATCTCTTTGCCGAAAGCCAGGTGCACAAGTTAGAGAAGTAGGTTAACCACTATTTATAAATCATTAATTATTAACTTTTTAAAATTTACAACAATGGAAAAAGAAGTAAAAACAATCGGTCAGGAAGTAACTAAGGCAGTAGAAACCATGAAAGAGGCAGGCAAGCAGGGAAAGCAGCCCCAACAGCAACAAGAGAAAGCGGAAAAGCCCGATACCCCCAAGGGTAAGGGGAAGAGCCCTAAAAAGGACGAGGCTGCCAAATTGCAGGAGGAAATCAACCGCAAGACGAAAGAGCTGGAAAAATGTTTGGCCGAGCTGGAACGGAAGAAAGAGATTTCCCGTAACCGTACCGCATTCATCAACGCTATGGATAAGCTGGATGAAGCGGCAGGAAAGCTGAAAGAGGACAATTCTTTTGAAACGACCCTCTATAAATTGCGGTTTGCGGACGCTTCGGGCTATGGCAGTAATAGCGACATCTTTACCATTTCTAACCGTTATTTGCTGGAAGAGTTCATAAAGTTTATGAAGAAAAAAATACAGTCGAAAATCGAAGAACTGGAACAGCTTCTAATCAGTGAATAACAAACAGAATAGCCCACTTTCGGGTGGGCTACCTAATAAAATACGGATATTATGGATACTTTATTTGATAGCCCATGCCGCTACATGAGCGACAGTGAACTTTTGTACGAAATCAGTAACAACAGACAGATTGTTTCGGACATCGAACGCAGCAACGAAGTGATAGACCTTGAAAAATTGTTTTCCTCTTTGACTCCTGGGCGCAGGAGGGTAGCCGTAGCAGCCGTGGAGATATACAAGAGACAACAGTCGCAGCAGGTGGAATGCAGGCAGATATTAAGGAGTGAAGACATATACGAACTGATGGGGCCGTTGATAGGAGATTTGCCGAATGAGGAGTTTTGGGCCATATCTCTCAATCAATCTGCCAAGCTTATCAAGAAAGTACGTATATCGGTAGGCGGCATAGACCAGACTTCAGCGGATATAAGGCTGATTATGCGTGTGCTGATTGATACGGGGGCTACTCAGTTTGCAGCGGTACATAACCATCCGAGTGGTAACATCCGACCGAGCAATGAGGACAAGAGACTGACGGAGCAGCTTAAAAAGGCGGCAGGGTTATTAAATATTAGGATGATAGACCATGTAATTATAACGAATGGTGGATATTACAGTTTTGGCGATGAGGGGCTGATTTGACGGAGGGGTGCAGGGCGCACCCATTCCGTTTGCTCGCACGCTCGCAAACGGAATGGGGCCCGAAAAGCGGAATGACTGGTCGTGTGCCGTTCCTTCAACCACGGAGGGGCTTTTTTTGTCCTATGAGAGCGGATGGTTGGGTTCTATCTTTGTGACAAAAAAAGAGATATGATACGCTTTTTTCACAAGATTCGTCGCCACCTATGGGTATGATTCACCGAAGGAGTTCTTTCTTTCGGTGGCTCCGAGCTTCAAGTACAACCTGCAATTTCCGGCCATCTCCTTCAGCGCCATCACTGCCGTAGTCAGCGAATGGATAGGCATTACACCGTTCCTGGCCATGGCCATGCTCGTCGCCATTGTCTCAGAGATGTGGACGGGCATCCGGGCAAGCAAGGTCCAGGGAATAGGATTTGAAAGCTTCCGTTTCTCACGCTGCATCATCAAGCTGTGTATATGGCTGACCATCATCTATATCACCCACTCGTTCTATCTGGAGAGCAAGGCCGGAGCGGAAGAAAGCTTTGTCATGCTACTGGCCACCCTGTTCTTTTCCATTGTTAAGGTGTTCGTCATGACCTGGTTCTGCGTCGAGCACGTGACAAGCATACTGGAGAACCTGGCGGTCATCGACGGCAAGCCGAAAGACGCGCTGATCAAGCAGGTGGGAATATTGTGGGTGACAGTCACGGATAAATTCAGAAAAAAGGCCGATGAGACGGAAGGTTAGCCATATGTTGCTTTGTGCGGTTATCGCACTTCTCTCCGGCTGGGCCGGCCACTGGCTGGGTTCCCGGAAACGGAGCATTGTCCGCGTACCGGAAACGGTAGTCAGGCATGATACAATACGCCCTGCCATTCCGGAACCGGAGGTGATTGTCCGTGAGGTACCCACAGAAGTGGATACGGCGGCTATACTGGCCGACTATTTCTCGGAGAAGCATTATCTTGATACAATTATTGAACGCCCTTACCTGAAAGTGGAGCTGACCGATGTCATATCCCGCAATTCATTACTTGACCGCACGGTAGTGGTGGACTACCGGCAACCGGTCGTCCACCATAACGCGCTGGTCTTGGGAATGGATGCGGGACGTTACGGATGTGTACTGTCCGCAGGGTACCGGCGTAAGTCCTGGGAGTTCAGGGCGGGCTATGACTTGTACAACAGGTCACTGGTGTTGGGAGTATCTAAAGACTTATGGAGATGGTGACAAATCTTGTAAATGACTCATATGTGTTTTCCTCTGACATGCAGGACATCCGCATTGCGGACGTGCATGACAAACTGAGCCTCAGGATAGAGGTTGACGGGCAGGAGGCACTGTCCGAAATTTATTATCCGGACCACAGCAACACAGTCATCATTTGCGACCCCGGAGACATTATCAATGAGTATTTTGTACGTCCTGAGCTCAACGGTGGGGATGACCGTGTGGCCTTGCTGCCCATGGAGGTACGGCTGGAACTCTCGGACAGCGAGTCCACCGAAAACTATACCCTGCATGTATTTTACTCAAGGTATCATGTGTCTTTTGATCCGCAGACGGACTTTATCTTCTACTCCCGATATAAAATCAAGCATATCAGGCAAAACAGCATTGACTATCTCTCCTTTTTCGTCTCGGCCAGGACAGAGGTATTTATAGACATCATATACATGGAGTCCGGCTCCAGCATCAAGAAAACCGTAAAGCTCGAACTGTCCGACACAGACCGCATGACGGCATATAACATGAGTCCGGTAAAGATAAGCCGGCTCTCAGGCGTCCAATGCGACAATATCATATCGTATGACGCACGCATCACCAACGGTACATTGACAGACCTTGTAAGGTATGTCCTTGACCGGCAGAACCACCGGGAAATGCACCAGTTCCTCTACTATAACGTGTTCGGGCTCCCGGAATCGATTTCATTTTCCGGACTGGTACAGTACAGTCCGGAACTGGAGGGGGATATTGCGGACCTGACGAAACAGAAACGGAGGTTCAGCCCTTTCTTCAACGATTTACGCACTGTCAATACCGGCTATCTGGACGAAAACAAATACAAGGCATTGGTGGACATGCTGACTTCTCCGGTACAGCGATGGTATGACACGCCTTCACTCCCGATGGAGATCATCATCACGGACATCGACTTTACCCATACCAAGATGGGAAACCAGCGGGTGAACGTGAACCTCACCTTCTGCCCGGCAAGCAGAAAGCACCAGGTATTTGACCGGTACTCGTTCGGTGGAGGAATATTCGACTACACATTTGACAGAACATTTGAATGATATAACGATATGGAGACAATACGCAGAAACCTGGCTCTGGCCGACATGGACATCCGCACGGACGAACGCGGACGCCGGCGCATCTTTTCGATAAAGTTCGTCAGTAAGGAAGGCAAGGTTTATTTCATGCCCCAGGCCTACGCCTGCGGTGCAGGACGCATGAACATGAAGGAATACCAGCTCCGGGGCGTGCAGCCCTGCGACTGCAAGGGAAATCCGGAAGGACACCCCTACCCTGTGGATATTGACCTGATACTGGAGTATAACAAAAAGAAAATAATATTCTGATGAACATATTGTTTAATTCAAGCGGCATTCCCCTGCTGATGCAGTCCACGTACATATTCGGCGAAACGACGGGGACACCCCAGAACGAAATGAAGGAGCGTACCCGAATCCTGGCGCCATATGACTTGTCGAATGTTTCCTATATAGACATCGACGGAGTGAAGGTGCGTCCATGGGGAGATGAGAATGATTTCCCTCAGAAGGCGGCTGAAGAGATAGGAAACACCAGCGTGCTCAACACCGGACTGAAATTCCTCCGGAATCTGACTCTCGGCCAGGGCATTTATCCATGCACGGTGGCGGGTTACGACAATGGCGGCAACGAGATGCTGAAGCCCGTTACCGATAGCCGGGTACAAGCTTTTATTGCTTCCCGGAATGTGAGGCGCTACATGGAGAAGGTGCTTCGGGATTACTTGAAATTCGGCAACGGTGCCGTCCAGTTTGTGCCGTCGGCTGCCGGCAATTCTTTTGCAGGGGTCAATCCGGTCAATGCGCTTTACCGCCGCTATTCCGAAGTGGACGAATACGGCGCCTGCAAGTGCATCATTTCCGGATATTGGCCGCAACGTCCGGACAAGGGACAATACACCAGGCTGGATGTGCTCTCCGAATACGACCCGCAGATGCACGCCGAGGTGTTGAAGTTTGCCGGAAAGGTGAAGGACGGTTTCATCATGCCGGTACGCGACAGCTGGAGCAACGACGACCTTTACGGCATGCCCATCTGGTGGCCCGCCTACGTTTGTGGATGGGTGGAGATAGCCCATCTTATCCCCCATTTCCTCAAGAAAGCCTACAAGAACCAGATAACCTGGAAGTGGCATGTACAGATACCGTATTCCTACTGGGAGAAGAAATACCCGTCCAAGGACTATTCTGCCAAGGAGCGTGAGGCGGCCATACAGAAATATATGGACTCTGTGGAGCAGAACCTTTGCGGACCGGACAATGCGGAGAAGCCCATCTTCTCTCATTATGCCGTGAACGAGATGAACGGCAGAATTGAGGAGGAGTGGAAAATCAAGCCGCTGGAGAACAAATACCAGGGCAGTGACAATCTTCCGGTGTCGGCAGCCGCCAACTCGGAAATTCTGTTTGGCATTGATGGTGAATCCGAATGTGCTCGGTGCAGGTATGCCCGGTGGCACCTATGCCGCAACCAGGG
>ENA-OQHL01000365-OQHL01000365.1-human-gut-metagenome-genome-assembly--contig:-NODE-365-length-33778-cov-4.358206_pt1 | contig 33778 bp, 34 predicted proteins | sample MGYA00242565_ERZ504723 | MGnify/ENA primary metagenome ERZ504723 (study PRJEB26092, sample SAMD00036211) | human gut metagenome | host: Homo sapiens | study: EMG produced TPA metagenomics assembly of... | reverse complement strand
ATATATTTGCAGAGAATCTATTTCACGAATTGAGGATAAAAGTAGAACGGTAACAGATATAGAATTATATGGGTTATTTAAAGTATTGGGAGTTTCTATAGATTCGCTTTTTGAATATCCTATAGAATAAGTATTTCGAGATATAGAAATATGAAAAGACAGTTTCGTGTCATATCTTTTTTTGATAAAATGTAAAGTGATAAAATGATTTTTAGTTTATCAAATATATAACAATAAGAAGATAAAAAGCAAAAAAATGGGGTAACAAATGAACATGAATAAATACGTCAAAAGCTTGATCAAAAAATTATAAAAATCCATCAATTATTGGTGAGAAAAGCATAGAAGAAGTGATTGATTATTTTAAAAGCAAAAAAGTTTATCATAAAAGATATTACGCAAAATATATCAGATATTAAAATGAAAATATGCAGGTTCAATATCATGCATTCACTCGATGGAGAGAATATTTCATCGGAAGATATAAAATTCCATGCATATCGTGTTGAAGATTCAACGGCAAGCAAGGAATATTATCAAGAAATGGATGATGAAGAGAAAATATATGTTTACATAGATGAAGCTTCAGGATATATTGAATCAAATTGTAGTGGACTTTTTACAGAGTTAGCACTTTATAAAGGAATTTCACAATATGATTATGATAACAATACAGATAAGCTGATAGAATATTTAACACATTGTAAAGATTGGGAGGAAATCCAATGAATGATCAGTTTATACAGGGCATTATATTTGACTGGAACAAAATAGATGATGACAGTTACCTAAAACAAATAGAAGCATTAAAAGATGTTGAAAGACTAGAATTTCAAAATTCAATCAACTTTTTTGTTGGAGAAAATGGAAGTGGAAAGTCTACATTATTAGAAGCAATTGCCATAGCTCATGGATTTAATCCAGAAGGTGGAACGAAAAACTATGTATTTTCTACGCATGATACACACTCCGAATTATGCGATGCCATCAGAGTTGTAAAAGGATATCGGAAGGAAAAATGGGGATATTTTCTTAGAGCAGAAAGTTTCTATAATGTTGCAACGAAGGAAGAAGAATATGGTGGAATAGATTCAGCCAGATATCATGAGAGATCACACGGAGAAGGTTTCTTGGCATTAGCACAAAATAATCTACAGCCCAATGGATTGTATCTTTTTGATGAGCCAGAAGCGGCATTATCACCACAAAGACAATTAACATTATTAATGGAGATATATAAATGTGCAAGAAAAGGAGCACAGTTCTTTATTGTTACACATTCACCGATTTTACTAGGAATTCCAGACGCTGACATTTATTGTTTTGATGATGGTAGGATTCATTTATGTGAGTATGAGGAGACGGAAAGTTATCAGATTACGGAGATGTTTATAAATAATCGGGAAGTATTATTGGATAGACTTCTAAAAGAATAGATGTAGAAATTCATAATTCATGCTATACTTAAAAATAACAGATTAAATAAAAGAGGTGAGATAAAATCATGGAAAATGAAACATATATGAAACGATTAAAAGACAGACTGCAAATAGAATTTAAAAAACAGGATCGAAGCGGAGTATACGGTTATACACAGAGGAGTATGGCGTATAATTCCAATCGAATTGAAGGAAGTACCTTAACAGAGAAACAGACAGCAAGTATGTTTGAAACAGGAACTTTATATGTGGATGATCCAGACATGATTTTTCGAACAAAAGATATAGAAGAAATGAATGGTCATTTCAAAATGTTTAATTATGTAATGAAATGTATGGAAAAACCTTTGTCAGAAGATATCATAAAAAATATGCATAAAAATTTAAAGGAAGGTGTTTTTGAAGATCGAGCAAATGGATATGCAATTGGTGGGTGGAAAAAGCGTGCAAACAGAGTCAGTGATATCCAGACAGCATTGCCACAAGAAGTTCCAGAAAAGATTCATCAGTTATTAGAAAAGTATCATAACGCAGAGAAAATTACATTATACGATATTGCTAAATTTCATGCACAGTTTGAGAATATTCACCCATTTCAGGATGGAAATGGGAGAGTCGGGCGTATGATCATTCTAAAACAATGTCTGGATCATAATATTGTTCCAGTGATCATCCGTGATATTCATAAAGCAGAATATAATCGATATCTTAATAAAGCACAGCACGAACAAGACTATAAAGGATTAGAAGCTTATTTTGAAAAAGAACAGAAATATTATCAGGAAAGCACAATCCCAATGATATTTGATTTTGATGAATTGTAGAATAAGGGTGTAATTAATAGAGAGTGGACAAGAAAGGAGGTTGGGGTTTATGGCTAAGAAGTTTTGTACAACAGGAACATGTATCCCGGAGAAAAATTATATGGTTGATCTTAGCAACAGGATTCAGCAGATTATCAATCAATATATCGAATCAGGACAATACTTTACGATCAATCGAGCCAGACAATATGGTAAGACAACCTTGCTTTATCTTCTGGAAAAAGAATTGCGAAAACAAGATTATCTGGTTTTGAGTTTAAGTTTTGAAGCTGCCGATGAATATTTTGAATCTCGTGGGAAGTCTTGCCGAAGGACTTTCACTTGATATTGAAGAGTGTTTGCGAGAGCAGAATGTAGATGAAAAAGTTTTAGAGGAATGGAATCATTCAATCTCTGAGAGATTTCCTATGAGATCATTAGGAACAAAAATCAGCAACCTATGCAGAAAATGCGGTAAAAAGGTAGTTCTAATGATCGATGAAGTAGACAAAAGTTCAGACAATCAGATTTTCTTATCTTTCCTTGGACTTCTAAGAGAGAAATATTTAAAATGTCAGCAAGGAAAAGATGTAACATTTCATTCTGTAATTCTTGCAGGTGTTTATGATATTAAGACATTAAAGTTAAAATTACATCCACAAGAAGAATCCAAATATAACAGTCCATGGAATATCGCAGTTGATTTTAATATTGATATGAGCTTTTCTGTAAATGATATTCAGACAATGATACAAGAATATGAACAAGAACATCATACAGGTATGGATGTAGAAGAAATTAGTCGGATTTTATATGATTATACTTCAGGATATCCATACTTGGTTTCAAAGATATGCCAGTTATTAGATGAAAGAGTTTCGGATGCTCAAGCATGGACAAGAGAAGGAATTTTAAGCGCAGTTAAGATGTTGTTAAAAGAATCAAACACATTGTTTGATGATATGACTAAAAAGCTGCTAGATCATCCAAAGTTAAAAGAAATGCTTCAAAATATCTTATTTACAGGAATTGACTTTCCATTTAAGAGAGAAACACCAATCATAGATTTGGGAGTTACATTTGGATTTTTGAAGGATAAGAACGGAATTGTAGCAGTTTCAAATCGAATTTTTGAAACACAATTATATGAGATATTTTTATCGGAAATAGCAATTAATAACCCAATGTATTATCGAAACAGTTGTATAAGACAAAAACAAACCTAAAAAACATAGTGCAAAGATAAAATATCCATTCAAATAACAGGAAGGGGAAAGATTATGTACAAGATCAGCAATTTCAGTGACAACGACGATGTAAAGATCATCGACAGATCAGGACCAATTTGAAGTCATTGAATACCAGAGAGATTTAAGCGTTATGCCAGAAGATGCCCAGTTAGCATTTTTCTGCAGTCAGATGAATGTAAGAAAACGTCAGCTAAAATGTGAACTATCCAGAGGAAATGTAACGATTCAGTCAGGTGCCATGCAGTGGATGGCAGGAGATGTCTCTGCGACAACAGGAATTAAAGGGGCAGGAGATTTTTTATCCAAGACGATTCGAGGAAAAGTAACTGGAGAATCTGTGATCAAGCCAGAATATACTGGAGATGGAACTCTTGTTTTAGAACCTACATACAAACATATCATTTTACTAGATCTTGACGAATGGGGAAATTCTATCGTATTAGATGACGGATTGTTTTTAGCATGTGAATCTACGTTAAAACAAAAAGCAGTCAGAAGAAAGACATTTTCCTCTGCATTTGCAGGTGGAGAAGGATTCTTCAACCTTGGGCTAAAAGGAATTGGAGTTGTGTGCATAGAATCTGATTGTCCAAGAGAAGAATTAGTCGAGATCACATTAGAAGATGATGTTGTAAAGATTGACGGAAACTTGGCGATCGCATGGAGCGGAAGCCTTGATTTTACGGTAGAACGAGCAGGAAAATCTTTGCTTGGTTCTGCGGCCAGTGGAGAAGGATTGGTTAATGTATACCGTGGAACAGGAAAAGTATTATTGGCACCAGTTGGAAATCAGGCGATGAAACCACAACAAGTGATAGAAAAAGAGCCAGTGATCGTCGGTGACGATGACGAATAGAAGAAAAAATAAAAAGAGAGTTAAAATATCAGACATTCAGCATGATATTTTAACTCTCTTTTTTAATTATTTACGCACTGCATTATCATAAAAACGGAAATAATCCGGGCGATGTCGTGATTGTGTATATTCAAACATGATCCCATCACTATTATAAGTCTGGCTGCTGATCACAGCAACGCAGTTATAATCATTGATATTAAGATTTAGGTATTTTTCATCAATTTGCGTAACTTTTTCAACGGTCATGATTCGTTTGCTGTTTACGATCGTCATGTTCAAGTCATGTTCAAGGTAATCATAAATGGATTTCTCAGAGATTTCTTTTGTAAGACCAGGAACACACTCTTTTAAAAAATAGTTATGATTAAGGATCAGAGGTTTGTCATCAAAATAATGAATCCTCTGAATGTAATAAACCTGGGAACCAATTGGAAATCCCGTCTTTTGGGAACAGCTTTCATTGATTGTAAGTTCTGTAAATAATACAGTTTTTGTATATGCGTTCATTTTATTTCTTTTCGCAGATTCACGAAAAGTTTCGATTTCACCGATCGTAAATACGCTTTGTTGCGAAGGACGGTAAATATTTCTCACACCTTTTGCCCTGTACGGTCTGTACATATCCATCCGTTACAAGACATTGGATCGCACGTCGTACGGTATTTCTGGAACAATCATAGGTCTGGACCAAAGAATTCTCAGATGGTAGAAGTTCCTGATATTTAAATACATCCTCTTCAAATTTTTTCGCTTTAAATCTTTATAAATATCTTCATAGATGCTTTTTGGCATGTTGTACTCTCCCTTTGAAATTTTTATATAAGTAATTATAATGAATTGTAAGGGGAAAAAACAATAGTTGTTTAAACAAATTTAAAGAAAAATGTTGACATGTTTAAACAAGTATGATATAAATAAAACATAAGATAACTTGTTTAAACAACTAATATCAAAAAAAGGAGGATAACATGGGAAAATATGGTCAGGATTCCAAAGAATTATTAAATCATATTGGAGGCAAAGAAAATATTCAGGCAGTGACGCACTGCATTACAAGAATGCGTTTTGTACTGTCTGATCCATCAAAGGCAGATATCGAAGCGATTGAAGCAATGAAGGTAGTAAAAGGAAGTTTTACACAATCTGGACAGTTTCAGGTTATTATTGGGAATAATGTCGCAGACTTTTATCAGGACTTTGTAAAAATTGCAGGCGTAGAAGGCGTATCAAAAGACGCTGTCAAAGAAGCAGCGAAGAGTAATCAGACATTGATTCAAAGAATCGTGTCTGTTTTAGCAGAGATTTTTGCACCATTGATCCCAGCGATCATTACTGGTGGTCTGATCCTTGGTTTTAGAAACTGCATCGACAGTATGTATTTATTTGAGCATGGAACGAAGACATTGTGTCAGATCAGTCAGTTCTGGGCAGGAATGGATAGCTTTTTATGGTTGATCGGTGAAGCAATCTTTCATATGTTACCAGTTGGTATTTGTTGGTCAGTAACAAAGAAAATGGGAACAACACAGATGCTTGGTATCGTGTTAGGACTTACTTTAGTTTCTGGACAGCTTTTAAATGCTTATTCTGTAGCAACAACGGCAGCAGCAGATATTCCGAAATGGGATTTTGGATTTGTAAAAGTGAATATGATCGGATATCAGGCACAGGTACTTCCTGCAATCTTAGCAGCATTTGTACTTGTATATCTGGAGAAATTTTTTCGAAAGATCACACCACAGATTGTATCAATGATCGTTGTGCCATTTTGCAGTTTAGTGTTATCTGTCATGATCGCACATTTTGTAGTTGGACCGATCGGATGGAAGATTGGATCAGCGATCTCAGCCGTTGTTTACGCAGGAATCACAGGATCATTTAAAGTTGTATTTGGAGCTATCTTTGGATTTGTTTATGCACCACTAGTTATCACCGGACTCCATCATATGTCTAATGCGATCGATCTTCAGCTGATCGCTGATTATAATGGAACCATGCTTTGGCCAATGATCGCATTATCCAATATCGCACAGGGATCAGCCGTTGTAGGAATGATGATCCTCCAGAGGAAAAACGCACAGGCACAGGAAGTAAATATTCCATCTGGAATCTCTTGTTATCTTGGAGTTACAGAACCAGCAATCTTTGGTGTAAATCTAAAACAGGGATTTCCATTTATCTGTGGGATGATCGGATCAGCCATTGCAGCGATCGTCTGTGTTGCCACATCAACAACAGCGAATGCGATCGGTGTCGGAGGAATTCCAGGAATCTTATCCATTCAGCCAAAATATATGGGAAGTTTTGCAATCTGTATGTTGATCGCAATCGTTATCCCAATCGTATTAACACTGATCGTGGGAAAGAAAAAGTTATCCGAAGAAGAAATGAACGGAAAAACGATCGCAGAAACAGAAGAAATTACAGAAAAAAGCGAGGCAGAAGAAGTTACACACCTTACTGCATTTTTAACAGGAAATGTTATTCCAGTCAAAGAAGTGAACGATGGTGTGTTTTCAGAAGGAGTTATGGGAGATGGAATTGCGATCATTCCAGAAAACGATACGTTATACGCACCAGCGGATGCACAAGTTGCGGTTCTTATGCCGGAATCAAAACACGCATGTGGTTTAAAACTTTCCAATGGAATGGATATCTTACTTCATGTTGGACTTGATACTGTCAATATGCAGGGAGATGGATTTGAATATTTGATCGAACAAGGACAGTTTGTAAAAGAAGGAACACCATTAATTAAATTTGACAGAGAAAAAATTAAAAAAGCTGGATACAGAGATGTTACGATCTGTGTTATTTCTGAAACAGGAAATGCAAAGAATATAACATTCGAAACAGGAATGACAGCAACAGCAAACAAGACACAGGTTGCGTCCTGGGAAAATTAGAAAGAGATAGTTATGCATCATTTTAATAATAAAGTTATTTATCAGGTTTACCCAAAATCATTTAAAGATTCTAATGGAGACGGTGAAGGAGATATCAAAGGGATCATTGAAAAACTGGATTACTTAAAAGAACTTGGAATTGATTATTTATGGATCACACCAGTATTTTTATCTCCAATGAATGATAATGGGTATGATGTTGCTGATTATTATAAGATCAATCCTCAGTTTGGAACAATGGATGATATGGATGAATTGATCAGACAGTGTAATGAAAGAGGAATCGGATTAATGCTTGATATGGTATTTAACCATACATCAACAGAGCATGAATGGTTTCAGAAGGCATTAAATGGAGATAAAGAATATCAGGACTATTATATATTCAAAGATGGAAAGGAAGATGAACTTCCAACCAACTGGAAGTCTAAATTTGGTGGTCCAGCGTGGAAGTATGTTAAATCTCTAAAAAAATGGTATTTACATTTATTTGATGTGACACAAGCGGATTTAAACTGGAGAAATCCAAAAGTCAGAGAAGAATTAAAAAATGTAGTGCGTTTCTGGAAAGCAAAAGGTGTGAAAGGTTTTCGATTTGATGTAGTGAATCTTATATCGAAACCAGATAAATATGAAAATGACTGTGAAGGTGATGGAAGAAGATTTTACACGGATGGAATGCATGTGCATGAGTATTTAAAAGAATTAGTTAAAGACACAGGAATTGAAGATATGATCACAGTTGGTGAAATGTCTTCAACATCACTAGATAACTGTATCCGTTATTCAAATCCAGAAGAAAAAGAATTATCTATGTGCTTTAATTTTCATCATTTAAAAGTAGATTATAAAAATGGAAACAAATGGGAACTGATGGATACCGATCGCAAAGAATTAAAACGATTATTTGAAGAATGGCAGATTGGAATGCAGGAACATAATGGATGGAATTCATTATTCTGGTGTAATCATGATCAGCCAAGAATTGTTTCAAGAATGGGAAATGAAAAAGACTATTGGAAACAATCCGCAAAGATGCTTGCGGCAGCAGTTCATCTGATGAGAGGAACACCTTACATTTATCAGGGAGAAGAGATTGGAATGCCGAATGCGCATTTTAAGGATATTGCTGATTACAGGGATGTAGAAAGTCTTAATTATTATGAAATTCTTTTAAAAGAAGGGAAGACAAAAGAAGAAGCGATCAAAACGTTGCAAGAACGTTCCAGAGATAACAGCAGAACACCAATGCAGTGGTCAGATGAGGAGAATGCGGGATTTTCAGATGTAACACCTTGGATTTCTGTACCAGATCATTACGAAGAGATCAATGTAGAAAATGAGTTAAAAGATCAAGATTCTATTTATTATTTTTACAAAAAACTCATTGGGTTAAGAAAAGAAAAAGAGGTAATTCAGGAAGGAACAATAGAGTTTTTTGAAAAAGAGGATGATGATCTTCTGGCATACGAAAGAAATTACAAAGAAGAACATCTGGTTGTATTAAACAATCTGACAGAGAGAAAAAAAGAAGTTGAAATCCCACAGTTATGGACATCCTATCATAAATTGATCGGAAATTATGATACAGAAAATATAAAAGAAAACAAAGTAGTATTAAGACCATACGAGACCTTAGTTTTAGAAAAGTAGATGAGGAAATAGCATTTGTTACGAAAACATAAGCAACAGATGCTATTTTTTTGTTTGATTAACTCGACAATAAAAAATGGTGTCGTATGAGATCTGAGCAGGAAAGACAGAATGGACATTTAGTAAGAAATGCCATTGCAACACTGATCTTTACATTTTTAGCATTTGCGATCGCACAGTTTGGATTGTTGGCTGTTGTAAAACAGGGATATGCGTACCTTGGATATGCAGCATTTATCACATTGTTTATTCCATTTATCATTCATGTGATCGTGACAAGAGGAAAAGAGATTTAAAATTTATTTTTGGGAAAGAATTTATTATGAAAAAGTTAGGGTTAACGATATTTCCAAGAAAGGCAAGAAAAATAAGCTAAAAATTAAAAAAACAATAAAGTACGAAAATAGGAACTTGCTTTTTAGAGAAACTTGCTATATACTTATTAAGTTATAAAAACAGGGAGCTTGTTAAACAGGCTGAGAGGAAAGTAAAACTTTCGACCTTTGAACCTGATTTGGGTAATGCCAACGTAGGAAACGAAGATGATAAGTCGCGAACATACGGAAAGTTACAAAATCAGTAGCTTTCCGTTTTTTTCGTATGATAAAGGATTCCTATTATGGAAGAATTTACAATGATACGAAACAATGCGGTCAACTGGGAGCACCACTTTTGATCGCAATAGAAAAATAATGCATAAGAGAGAAAAGGAGAGATACTTATGAGAACAGCATTATCAATCGCTGGAAGTGATTCCAGTGGAGGCGCTGGAGTTCAGGCTGACTTAAAGACCATGACAATGAATGGTGTATTTGCAATGAGTGCGATCACAGCACTGACAGCCCAGAATACAACCGGCGTAACAGGAATATTAGAAGCAGATCCAGAATTCTTAAAGAAACAGATCGACGCAGTTTTTGAAGACATCAGACCCGATGCAGTCAAGATCGGGATGGTTTCCTCAAGCGGACTGATCAAAACGATCGCAGAAAGATTACAGCATTATAAAGCGGAGAATATCGTTGTTGACCCAGTGATGGTAGCAACAAGCGGATCACGATTATTAGAAGAAGATGCCGTAGATACATTAAAGAAAGAATTATTACCGATCGCTACGGTAATTACACCGAATATTCCAGAAGCTGAGATTCTTTGTGGAATGGAGATTCACACAGAAGAAGACATGGTAGCGGCTGCAAAAGCGATCTATGAAGATCTTGGATGCGCAGTGTTATTAAAAGGTGGTCATAATATTAACGATGCAAATGACCTTTTATATACAAAAGAAGAAGTTTCCTGGTTTAAAGGAAAAAGAATCAATAATCCAAATACACATGGAACAGGATGCACTCTTTCAAGTGCTATCGCAGCAAATCTTGCCAAAGGTTTTGACCTTAAGATTTCTGTACAGCGTGCAAAAGACTATATTTCAAGAGCATTGGCAGATATGTTAGATCTTGGAGCTGGAAGCGGACCAATGAATCATGCATTTGATTTAAAAGATGAATGGAAAGAGGAGGCATAGACAATGGGCAGCAGAAGAACATCAATTTTTGAAAACGGACTGATCTGGTTTGGAGCCGGAGTGTCCTTGGCAGAAATTTTAACAGGTACATATTTCGCATCCTTAGGATTTTCTACAGGATTATTAGCAATCATCATTGGACATATCATTGGATGTGGTATGATGTTTTTTGCCGGATTTATCGGTGGAAAGACAAGAAAAAGTGCAATGGAAACGGTAAAAATGAGTTTTGGATCAACGGGAGCTTTGTTATTTGCAGTGTTAAATATCCTGCAGTTAGTTGGATGGACAGCAATCATGATCTATGACGGATCATTAGCAGCAGCAGGAATCTTCAATATTGCGAACTGGGTATGGCCAGTCATTATCGGAGGATTGATCATTATCTGGATTCTGGTAGGAATTGAAAATCTAGGAAAGATCAATACGGTTGCAATGGCAGCATTATTTATTTTGACATTAGTTTTAAGTTTTATTATTTTCGGACATGGTTCATTAAAGCCGGTTGCAAATGATGGATTAACTTTCGGAGCAGCTGTAGAACTTGCAGTTGCCATGCCATTATCATGGCTGCCACTGATCAGTGACTATACAAGAGAAGCTAAAGAACCAACGAAAGCGACATGGGCAAGTGTGATCGTTTATGGATTGGTCAGCTGCTGGATGTATGTGATCGGTATGGGAATCTCTATCTTTACAGGAGAATCTGATATCGCACAGATCATGGTAAAAGCAGGACTTGGAATTGCAGGATTATTAATTATCGTATTCTCAACTGTAACAACAACATTCTTAGATGCTTGGTCTGCCGGAATTTCCAGTGAATCCCTATCTAAGAATATCAATGGAAAATGGATCGCAGTCGCGGCAACAGTGATCGGAATGATTGGGGCAATTGTTTATCCGATGGACGATATTACAGATTTCTTATATCTGATCGGATCAGTCTTTGCACCAATGATCGCTGTACAGATCGCAGATTTCTTTATCCTTCATCAGGATTTCTCAAGAAAATCTGTATGTATTCAGAACATGCTTGTATGGGTTGTTGGCTTTATTGCATACCGCTGGCTAATGGGTGTCGATACGATCCTTGGAAATACACTTCCTGATATGGTGATTACGATCATTTTAAGTGTGATCGTAAGTTTATTGTTTGGGAAGAAGAATGATTAAGACCTTTATAAATTAATCTCATATAATAATAACGTATAATACCTTATAGGAAAAATCTATATCCTATAGGGTATTTTTCTATTTAAAACCTATTGACAATCAAACTCATATTTCTTATAATCATATTATTCCTATTAGAATTATATGAAATATAACGAAGAAGGTGACAGACATGAAAGAGATATTATGCTTTGGAGATTCCAATACATATGGACTGATTCCAGGTACAACAAGAAGATATGATAGAGAAACAAGATGGACAGGAATTTTAGCAGAGAAGCTTTACGATAAAGGATATCGAATTATAGAAGAAGGATTATGTGGAAGAACCAGTGTATTTGACGATGCGACAAGAGATGGAAGAAATGGAGCGAAAGTACTTCCAATGCTCTTAGAGACACACGCACCACTTGACCAGGTTGTTTTAATGCTTGGAACCAATGACTGCAAAACATATAACCATGCAAGTGCAGATCGCATCGGAAAAGGAATCGAAAAACTGATCCAGCAGATCAGGAAAGCTGATCCAGCGATCGATATTTTATTAGTATCTCCGATCGAATTAGGAGAAGATGTATGGAAACCAGGATTTGATCTTGAATTTGACCAGCATTCTGTGAAAGTATCCAAGCAATTAAAACAGACTTATTTAAAGATTGCATGGAAGTACGGATGTGATTTCCTTGCAGCAAGTGATGTAGCCAAGCCAAGTAAGGCAGATATGGAACATATGAATGAAAAAGGACATAAAAACCTTGCAAAAGCAATCGAATCATTTCTTGTAGAAAAGGAAAGAAATCATTCAAACAATTATGTAAATGTGGTATGATAAGACAAATGTGGTATTTTATAAGGATTCACATAATAAAAGAAACAAAATGTTCAGAAAGGAATTTTACATATGGAAATGATCAATCCACAGGAATGGAAACAAGACCTGCCAGCATTTAAAGAAAAGACAGACCAATTTTATGCAGGAGAACTAAGTAAAGCAGATTACAAAGGATTTTCCGGTGGTTACGGAAGTTATGCACAGAAAGATGGAAAAGCAAGTATGATCCGTCTTCGTATGTCAGGTGGCCATTTAACAAAAGATAAATTAAAATTTATCGCAGACAGTATTAAAACATATAATGTAGATAAAGTTCACCTGACGACATGTCAGACGATTCAGTTACATAACTTACAGCCAGAAGCAATTTATGGAATCATGGAAGGTGGATTAGATCATGGTATTGTCACAATGGGTGGAGGTGGAGATTTCCCACGTAATGTAACCGTATCTCCATTGTCAGGTGTTGAAAAAGGAGAATATTTTAACGTTCTTCCATATGCCGAAGTAGCTGGAGAATATTTGATGACATTTATCAAAAAAGAAGTTATGCCAAGAAAATTAAAAGTTGGATTTTCAAACGGGCCAGCTAATGAGACACATGCAACATTCCGTGATCTTGGATTTGTGGCAAGGGAAGATGGAAACTTTGATGTTTACAGTGCTGGAGGACTTGGTAACAATGCGAGATTTGGACTGAAAGTTGCTGAGAATGTACAACCAGAGAAGATTCTTTATTATATTTGTGCAATGAGAGAAACATTCATCGCACATGGAAATTATAAACAACGTGGAAGAGCAAGAACGCGTTATATGCAGGAGACTTTAGGTGAAGAAGGATATATCAAAGCTTTCCATGAGAAATTAGATGAAGTTTTCGCATCCGGACAGGATCTTGATCTTCATGTAGAAATTTCTGAAGTGAAGAAACAGGGAGATGGAAGTAAAGTATCTGGTAAACGAGTGATCGATCAGAAACAGGAAGGATTATATGCAGTTTCTTATCACCCATTCGGTGGCTGTCCAAAACCTGAGAAATTAGGAGAGATCTATGATGTGATCAAAGATATGGATGAAGTGGAAGCAAGAATTTCACCAGATGAGACAATGTACATCATCAATCTGACAGGAGATGAAGCCAAGAAAGTTTTAGATGCGACAGATGATGGTGCAGAAACGTTGTTTGAGACATCTGTATCTTGTATCGGAGCAACGATCTGTCAGGTTGGATTAAGAGATTCTCAAGGATTATTACACAAAGTGATCGAAGCAGAAAGAGAAGCTGGATTAAAGGATGGTTCACTGCCTAAGATTCATATTTCTGGATGTATGTCTTCTTGCGGAACACATCAGATCGGAGAGATCGGATTCCACGGAAGTATGAAAGTAATTGATAAAGTTGCTCATTCTGCATTTGTACTTCATATCAATGGATCTGATCTTCAGGGAAAAGAGAAGATGGGAGAAGAAGTTGGGATCATTTTAGAAGAAGATATTCCACAGTTCTTGGTAAAATTAGGACAGGCAGTTGAGAGTGAAGAACTTGATTTTTCACAGTGGAATTTAAAACATCCAGAAGGAATCAAGGAAATCGCAAAAGAATATATAAAATAGGACACAGAGATAATGGCATATTTTCCAATGTTTGTACAACTAAAGAAGAAAAAATGTCTAGTGATCGGCGGTGGTAAGATCGCACTTCGTAAGATTGAAGTTTTAAAAGATTTTGAAGCAGATATTACCGTGATCGCACCAGAGATGATAACACAGATTCGGCAGATCGATCAGATTTGCCGAATCTTTCGAACGTTTATGGAGAAAGATTTTAATGAGGCAGATTTTGTGATCGCAGCAACCGATGATCAAAAAACAAATCATGAGATCAGCCAGATCTGCAGACGAAAGAAGATTCCTGTCAATGCGGTCGATCAGAAAGAAGATTGCAGCTTTATTTTTCCATCCTATGTAAAAGAAGGAGAAGTTGTCGCTGCATTTTCAAGTGGCGGGCAGAGTCCGTTGATCACACAGTATTTAAAAGAAAAGATCAAACCAGATTTGAATAAAGAATTAGGACAACTCGCACAAATCTTGGGAAGTCTGAGAAAGCTTGCAAAATCATGCATTGCCACAGAACAGGAACGAGAGGCATTTTATAAAGAATTATTACAAATCGGATTAGAGGATATTGATTCATTGGAAGAACAACGAATCAATGAAATCATTCAAAAATATATATCAGAGTGAAATCGAGGAACAATAAAAATGGAACGTACAAGAAGATTAAGAACAAGCAACTATATGAGAGATATGGTAAGAGAAAATCATGTGAGAATTGACGAATTGATCTATCCAATCTTTGTTACAGAAGGAGAAAATATCAAACATCCTGTAGAACCTATGCCAGGGATTTATCAGTATTCGCTGGATCGTTTATCAGAGGAAATTAACAGGATCAAAGAAGCGGGGATCAAAGCAATTTTAATCTTTGGAATCCCAGATCATAAAGATGAAGTTGGAAGCGGTGCATATGCTGAAGATGGAATTGTGCCAAAGGCGATCCGCCAGATCAAAAAAGAGTATGAAGAACTTTTGATCATTGCGGATGTATGTCTTTGTGAATACACATCTCATGGACACTGTGGTCTTGTGAAAGACGGAGTGATCTTAAATGATGAAACACTTCCGCTTCTTGCAAAGGCATCTGTAAGTTATGCAAAAGCAGGGGCAGATATCATTGCGCCAAGTGATATGATGGATCTTCGAGTGAAAGCTATTCGTGAAGCTTTAGATGAAGCAGGATTTGTATACATACCGATCATGTCTTATAGTGCCAAGTTTGCGTCAGGATACTATGGACCATTTCGTGATGCAGCACATTCTGCACCAGGATTTGGAGATAGAAAAACATACCAGATGGATCCGGCAAATGGACAGGAAGCTTTAAGAGAGATCGGGGAAGACATCGAAGAAGGAGCAGACTTGATCATTGCCAAACCAGCACTTGCTTATATGGATATCATCAAAGAAGCATCCTTAAAATACAATGTGCCGATCGTTGCGTATAATGTTAGTGGAGAATATGCAATGGTGAAAGCAGCAGCAAAAAATGGATGGATCGATGAGAAAAAGATCGTTATGGAAAATATGATCGGATTAAAACGCTCTGGTGCAAAGATGATCATTACATATCATGCACTTGATGTCGCAAAATGGTTAAAGGAAGAGGAAAAATAAAATGAAAGATACAAGATCAAAAGAATTATATGAACGAGCAAAAGTACATATTCCAGGAGGAGTAAACAGTCCAGTTCGTGCATTCCGTGCGGTAAATCGTACTCCAAGATTCATGGAATCTGCAAAAGGTGATCGTATTATGGATGCCGATGGAAATGAATATATCGATTATGTATGTTCCTGGGGACCTGGAATCTTAGGACATGCTTATCCTCAAGTCATCAAAAAAGTCATGGAATCTTGTGAAAACGGTTTGACTTTCGGAGCGCCAACAGAGAAGGAAGTGATTCTTGCAGAATTGATCAGTGAATTGATTCCGTCTATGGAAGTAAGCCGTCTGGTAAGTTCCGGAACAGAAGCTGTTATGAGTGCGATCCGTGCAGCCAGAGGGTTTACAGGGAGAGATAAGATCGTTAAATTCCGCGGATGCTATCATGGACATTCCGACAGTTTGTTAGTAAAAGCAGGATCGGGAGCACTTACAACATCTGTTCCAGATAGTGCCGGGGTTCCAAAAGATGATACGAAGAATACATTAGTTGCAGAATACAATGACAAAGATTCTGTACAAAAACTATTTGAAGAAAATAAAGATCAGATTGCAGCAGTGATCGTAGAACCGGTGGCAGCTAATATGGGATTAGTACTTCCAGAAGGAAGATTCCTCGAATTTTTAAGAGAGATCACAAAAGATCACGGATCATTATTGATTTTTGATGAGGTTATTACAGGTTTTAGGCTATCTCTAGGAGGAGCACAGCAGTATTATAATATCAAGCCGGATATCACAACGCTTGGAAAGATCGTTGGTGGAGGAATGCCGATCGGTGCATATGGCGGAAGAAGAGAAATCATGCAGATGATTTCCCCAGATGGGCCAGTTTATCAGGCAGGAACACTGTCAGGAAACCCAGTTGCAACAACGGCAGGAATTGAGACATTAAATATCTTAAAAAATGATCCGCAGATTTACGAAAGACTAGAGCAAAAAACAAGGAAACTTGCTGATGCAGCAAGAGAAGCAGGGAATGGACATATTTGTGTTAATCAGATTGGATCTTTAATGAGTGTATTCTTTACAGAGCAGAAAGTCAGAGATTTTGAAAGCGCTGTGACATCCAATACAGAACAATATGCAGATTATTTTGGATATTTACTAGATCGTGGAATTTATATTGCACCATCCCAGTTTGAGACAATGTTTATTTCTGACGCACATACAGAAGAAGATATTGAGAAAACATGTAAACTTGCAGGAGAGGCTCTATGCAGTTTGGATTTCTAGGAATTGATTATAAAAATGCAGATCTTACTATTCGTGATGAAATTTCATTTACGGATCAGAAGAAGCTTGAATTTTTTCATAAAGCAGAGAAAATCGGAGTTGAACAGGCGATGATCTTATCGACCTGTAACCGTAGTGAGATTTATTATTTTTTTGATGATGAACAACAGATCAAAAAAATACAAAATATATACTGTGATATGTTCGATAAAGCAGAGATTGAGCAATATATCAGACATTGCGAAGAAGACAAAGCATCTTTCTCTCGTTTCAAGTAACCGCAGGATTAGAATCCATGGTACTAGGAGAAGATCAGATTCTTGGACAGGTAAAAGATGCCTTGGATTTTTCAAGAACCATGGGATTTAGCAAGAAAGAACTAAATAAAGTCGTAAGAGATGCCATTACTTGTGCAAAAAAGGTAAAAACAACGTTTAGAATAAGCGAGAAACCAGTATCTGTTGGATATATAGGAATCTGTGAATTACAGAAAATATGTGATATCAAAGACAAAACGGTCTTGGTGATCGGAAGCGGAGATACTGCAGTTCTTGCACTTCGTTATCTGCAGGAATATGAAGCAGGAAAAATTTATTTATGCAGCAGAACACTGGCACATGCAGGAAATGTTCAGAAAGAGTTTCAAGAGATTGAGATCATTTCTTACGAACAAAGATATGAGATCATGAAACAATGTGATATTGTAGTATCTGCAACATCAGCACCACATGTGGTTGTAAAACAAGAATATTATACGCCAGAAAAACAAGTTACATTTTTAGATCTTGCAACACCAAGAGATATTGATCCAAAACTTTCAGATGACCCAAAGGTAAATCTGATCAATTTAGATACGCTTAAAGAGATTTCTAAAGTAAATCAGTCAGAACGTAAAGAACTTTGCAGACAAAGCAATACGATGATCAGCAAAGCAAAAGAAGAAACGATGCAGTGGTTGTTTCAGGCACCAATGGAAGAAACGATTCGCTCCTTGCAGGAAAAATGTACAGAGATCGTGGAAGATAGTTATTCATATTTATCAAGAAAAATAGATTTTGGAACAAGAGAACAGAAACTTCTAAAGAAGGTGTTAAATGCATCCTTGCAGCGCATGATCAAAGAACCGATTCAGGAATTAAAACATTTAGAAACAAGACAGGAACAAGCAGATTATAAGAAGATGGTAGAACAGCTTTTTGGGATAGAAACAAAGAAAGGGAAATGACCTATGAAATATATCATCGGATCAAGAGGGTCACGCCTTGCACTGATCCAGACAAAATATGTTCAGGAGAAATTAGCGAAAGCTTATCCAGAACACACTTTTGAAATCCAGATCATTAAAACAAAAGGTGATAAGATTCAGAATAAACCATTAGATAAAATCGGTGGGAAAGGTCTGTTTGTCAAAGAAATCGAAGAAAAGATCATTTCTGAAGAAATCCATATGGGTGTTCATAGTATGAAAGATATGCCCTCAACCCCGGCAAAAGGTCTTGTTTTTACAAAGGTATGGAAAAGGGAAGACCCAAGAGATGTGTTGATCCTTCGAACAGCGAAACATCTGTCTGAATTACGAGAAGGTGCTGTGATAGCAACAGGAAGCAAAAGAAGAGCATTTCAGTTATTAAAGTTAAGACCAGACCTTCAGATTATAAATATTCGTGGGAATGTTGATACGAGACTTCGAAAAATGGAGGAACAACAATTAGATGGAAATCGTTCTTGCGGCAGCAGGTCTTAAAAGACTAGGAATGGAAGATGTGATCACACAATATCTGGCACCAGAAGACATGATCTCAGCACCAGCACAGGGTGCTCTGGCTTTGGAAGTAAGAGAAGATCAGAAAGAATTGCAAAAGATGTTGGATGTATTTTGTGATGAAGAAACAATGAACGAAGTATGTGCAGAACGAAATTTTTTAGAACAAATGGAAGGCAGCTGTCATACTCCGGCAGGTGCCAGATGTCAAAAGACAAGATCAGGGTATGAACTATATGCTATGTTTGGGAATGAAGATGGAAGTAAACAGGCATATACGAAAGTTTGTGGAACATGCCCCGAGATCTTAGCACAAACGGCAGTAAAAAAATATCAAAAAAACAGCTGGCAGGAATCGTATATTTAATTGGTGCAGGACCAGGAGATCCAGGACTTATCACAGTCAAAGGAAAAGAAATATTAAAAAAGCGGATTGTGTCATTTATGACAGATTGATTCCACAAGAATTATTAGATGAAACAAAGAAGGATGCGAACATATCTATGTTGGAAAAGAAAATCATCATCATACGATGAAACAAGAACAGATCAATGAATTATTAGCACAAAAAGCACTACAATATGATATCGTAGTGCGCTTAAAAGGTGGGGATCCATTTGTCTTTGGAAGAGGTGGAGAAGAAGCCATATATTTAGCTGATCAGGGAATTTATTGTGAAGTTGTTCCAGGAATCAGCTCCTGTATTGCAGCTGCAGAACTTGCAGGGATTCCTGTAACTCATCGAGGAATCTCCAAAGGATTCCGAGTTGTGACAGCACATGATCGAAGAAATCAGTTATCTGATCTTAATTTTGCATCTATGGCAAAGTCTGAAGAAACCTTAGTATTCTTAATGGGGCTTTCGAAACTAGAAGAGATCACAACGAATCTATTAAAAAATGGAATGGATGCCAATACACCCGTTGCAGTTGTTTCTAGTGCAGCATCTATAAAGCAGCAAACGTGTGAAGCAACATTAAATACGATTCATGAAAAAGTGGAGCAAGAAAAACTTTCATCACCAGCAGTCATTGTTGTAGGAGATGTTGTGAAACTTCAAAAACAGATTCAAAAACAAGAAGATACGACCTGTCATTTAGTTACCAAAATAGGAAATCAGCCATCAAAATTAGCGCAGATATTAAAAGATCATGGATATAAGATCAAGGAACTTCAGACAGGAGAGATCTCTTATAGATATGACCGGATTTCCAAAGAGGAATTAGCGAAAGTGACCTATCTTATTTTTACAAGCAGATATGGAGTTCATGGTTTTATGAAACAAATGAAATCTTCGAATTTAGATCTTCGGGATCTCTTCGATAAAAAAATGGTCGTTGTAGGTGAAAAGACAAAAGATGTCTTGATGCAATATGGAATTATAGCAGATCTTATGCCAGAAGAAGCTGGAGAGATCAGTCTTTCCGAACTTATGAAACAGGAAGTAGATGCAAAGGATGTAGTCTGGTACTGTAAAGGCATATCTGGTGGAGAAAAATTAAAAAAAGCCCTTACACCGATCTGTCAGGTAACAGAAAAGATCATGTATGAAAATAATAGAAAGATTTTAAGCGAAATTCCAGAAATGAAAGATATCAGAAGTGTTTCTTTTACTTGTGCATCATCAGCTCGAAGATTTTTTGATCAGATAGGAGAAGAAAAGCAACAATGGATAGAGAATATTCCGTGTATCAGTATTGGAGAAAAGACAACAAAGCAGCTTCAAGAAATAGGAGTACAGCATATTTTAGAATCTAAGGATACAACCTATGTATCAATGTTTTATAAAATCAAAGAATCAATGTTATAGTAGAAAAAGAAAGGCAGAATAAGGTTATTATGGGATTTGAATTTCAGATTTTAGACAAACTTCAAACGATCCATACTCCATTATTAGACAGATTTATGGTGGCTATTACGAAACTGGGAGATGCAGGAATCGTATGGATCATTTTAACAGTTATTTTATTACTGATACCAAAAACAAGAAAATCAGGAGTATACATGGCAGTTGCATTAATTGCAGATCTGATCATTTGTAATGTGATCTTAAAACCGATCGTGGCAAGAATAAGACCATATAGCATTAATCAGACAGTTCAGCTGCTGGTCACACCATTGAAAGATTATTCTTTTCCATCGGGACATACTGCAGCATCGTTTGCATCGGTTAGTGCGCTGTATTTTGCGGGAAGAAAGAGAATGGCAGCAGGAGCTTTGATAGTATCTGTTTTAATTGCGTTTTCAAGAATGTATTTATATGTTCATTATCCAACGGACGTTTTAGGAGGTTTGATCATTGGGCTCTTATGTGGATGGATCGCAGATATGATCATCAAAAAAGTTATGGAAAAAAGATCAAGGAAAAGTAGATAGATTTTGTACTAAATCAGATTCAAGTTGAATAAATTGGAAGAAAAGGCTATAATATGAATTATAAATCGTATGTAGAATACAATGTACGTATACAAGAATCTAATAATAATCGCATCAAGAGTTGACATAAAGAGTATATGATCAAGAAGAAGGAGAGTATTATGAAAACAAAAATCGAAGTACAGTTTCAGGAACGCAACATAGATGTAAAAGACACAGAGAAACTTGTTAAAGAAAATTTAAAAGCAGCTGGTGTTAAAATGAACACGATCGCAAACTTAGATATCTATTATCAGCCAGAAGAAGGCGATATCTACTATGTTGCAACAACAAAAGATGGAAAAGAACTCAGCAATGAAGAAGCATTAAAGATTGAAGAATAAACTACATATCTATAAATGCCAAAAAATTAAATTCTAATTATAAAGGTAAAGACCATTTAATAAATATCGCAATGACGAATCTGCAGATAATTTTATTAAGTGGTTTTTATTTTTTTGTTTTGAGGGATACTAGATGAAATATAGGCAGGTAATACGTGCTTGACAAGCAGACAAAGCTTCTATATCCTATTATGAGGAAATGAAAAGAACAGGAGAAAAAAGATTGAATGATTTAAATATCAAATGGAAAGATTTTTATAAAAATGTATTTGCACTGGTCGTTCCGATGGCATTGCAGAATCTGATCAACGTTGGAGTAACAGCAGCCGATGTCGTAATGCTTGGAAAAGTTAGTGAAAAGGTATTATCAGGGGCTTCTCTTGCTGGACAGATTCAATACATTATGGTACTGTTTTTATTTGGACTAACATCGGGGGCAACCGTTCTTACTGCACAATACTGGGGAAAAGGTGACAAGACAGCGATTGAAAAGATCTTGGCATTAGGGATCAGATCAGCAGTGATCGTAACTGCGATATTTACTATTGCAGCATTTACAATCCCAGCATCGTTGATGAGAATTTTTACAAATGATCCACAGGTGATCGCAGAAGGAGTCAAGTATTTAAGGATCGTTGCATGTTCATATATTATCATGGGAATTACCAATGTATATTTATATGTCATGCGAAGCATTGAACGAGTGATCGTGGCAACAGTTATTTATCTAGTATCATTTTTATGCAATGTGGTCTTTAATGCGATCTTTATTTTTGGATTATTTGGATTCCCAGCTCTTGGAATCCGTGGAGCAGCGATTGCAACATTGATCGCAAGGATTATGGAACTTGTTCTTGTCTGTGGTTATGCAAAAATATATAATAAAGATGTAAAATTCAGAGTTCACTATTTCCTTCATCAGGACAAACTGTTAGTGAGAGATTTCTTAGTCTATTCCCTCCCAGTTGTTTTAAATGAGGTAATGTGGGGGCTTGGAACATCAGCCAATACAGCAGTTCTTGGACATATGGGAAGTTCTGCAGTTGCAGCCAATTCTGTTGCACAGGTGGCGAGACAGTTAGCAACGGTTGTGTCTTTTGGGCTATCCAGTGCCACAGCGATCTATCTTGGGAAGACGATCGGTGAGAGAAAATTCGATCATGCAAGAGCCTATGCCAAACGGTTTATCATTTTAAGTGTGGTTATGGGAGTGATCGGAGGAGGATTGATCTTAATTGCATCTCCAGTTGTAATTTCTTTCTTATCCTTAAGTGCAATTGCAAGATACTATCTGAAAATGATGTTTTATGTGATGTCTTATTTTGTGATCGCACAGGCATTTAATACAACAATGGTCGTTGGAATCTTCCGATCTGGCGGCGATACGAAGTTTGGCTTGATCATGGATGTATCAACGATGTGGGGATGTTCGATTTTATTAGGAGCATTGGCTGCATTTGTATTACATTGGAGTGTTCCGGCAGTTTATGTATTATTGATGAGTGATGAATTGATCAAAGTACCGATCACATTGATCAGATATCGCAGTTTCAAGTGGTTAAAAGACGTAACAAGAGATAATGTTTAAGAGAGGTCATGAACATTTACGGGAGGATAAGGTCTATGGAAACAGAAGTGAAATTAACAAAACTCGCCCAGTGTGCAGGATGTGGGGCAAAGGTTGGAGCTGGAACTTTAGCAAAATTATTAGACGGAATTCCAACACGATCAGATGAACGGTTATTAGTTGGTTTTGATAAAAGTGATGATGCGTCTGTCTATAAAATTGATGAAAATACAGCACTTGTTCAGACATTGGATTTCTTCCCGCCAATCGTTGACGATCCAGAAATGTTTGGAGAGATTGCAGCAGTGAATGCGATCAGTGATATTTATGCGATGGGAGCAGATCCAAAGCTTGCCTTAAATATCATGTGTGTCACAAAAGATATGCCAAAAGAAAGCATTCAGGCAATTTTACGAGGCGGTTATAAAAAGCATATGAAGCAGGAGTGATTATCACAGGTGGACATACGATTCACGATCAAGAGCCAAAATATGGTTTATCTGTTTCTGGATTTGTACATCCTCAAAAATTTTTGACAAACAGCGGGGCAAGACCTGGAGATATTTTAATTTTGACCAAACCATTAGGAGTTGGAATTTTAACAACATCAGCGAAAGCTGAATTTATCGATCAAAAAGTAATGGATAAGATCTATGATCAGATGAGACAGCTCAATAAATATGCCAGAGATATTATGGTGAAATATGATGTGCACAGTTGTACGGATGTTACTGGATTTGGACTACTTGGACATGGCTATGAGATGGCACAAGGCAGTGATGTAACGATTCATTTTATGACAGAAGAGATTCCATATCACAAAGAAGCGCTTTCTATGGCAGATCTTGGAATGATCCCGGAAGGTGCTTATAGAAATCGTAAATATGCAAGTGCAGGTATTTCAAAAGCGAAAAAAAGTAAATAGAGCATTGGAAGATATTTTATATGATCCACAGACGTCTGGAGGATTGATGATCGCAGTTAGCGAAAATGTGCAAAAAAATTTATTAGAGGATTTACAGAATACGATCCCATGTGCTAAAATAATTGGGTACATAGAAGAAAAAGAAGAAAAATCAATCATATTAGAATAGAAGAACGAACAGACAGGAAGAATTTTAAAACATGTTTTTTCCTGTCTGATTTTAGGCAGGCGTTATTCTTGCTTGAGAATAACGATAGGAGAAAGAGATGAAAGATCAATTTCAAAGAACCATTGATTATGCAAGAATATCGATCACGGATCGTTGTAATTTATATTGTACCTATTGTCGTCCTGATCATGAAGAAATGTTGTCACATGGGGAGATTTTAAGATATGAGGAGATCCTAAGAGTATGTAAGATTCTTACAACGCTTGGAATTGACAAATTTAAGATCACAGGTGGCGAACCATTGGTACGAAAAGGTTGTTCAGATTTTATCCGTGAATTAAAGAAAATGGATGGGGTTGACAAAGTTACGTTAACAACCAATGCAATCTTATTATCAAAAGATTTAGTGAAATTAGCAGAGGCAGGAGTGGATGGGATCAATATAAGTCTTGATTTTATGGATCAGGAGAAATATAAAAAGATCACAGGATTCGATGGGTACAAACAGGTCATATCAGTAATTAATAAAGCGACCAATATAGGATTGAATATAAAGATAAATGTTGTGTTGACAGAACAGACGACGATGGAGGATATTCAAAAATTTATAGAATATATGAAAGATCATAAGATCTGTATACGATTTATTGAACAAATGCCGCTTGGAAATAAGAAGACAACGATAGCATTAACAAGAAATGAGATCAGAAAGAATCTAAAAGATCAAGGGATCAGATTTCACAAAACTGAACAAAGAATGGGAAATGGGCCGGCAGTTTACGAAACAATGGAAGGATATAAGGGAATGATCGGATGGATCGAGGCATTGCATGGAAAATTTTGTGATACATGCAACCGTATTCGTATGACTTCCACTGGTGGGATCAAACCATGTCTTTATTATGAAGAAGCAGGAAATTTAAGAGATCTGTTAAGAAAGGCTGAAACATCAGATGAAGAGATCAAACAGGTTTTAAAAGAAATCATTTATAAAAAACCACAGGCACATCATTTTGAAGAAAAGCCGTCAAACAGCAAGATGTATACAATTGGAGGATAAGATAAATGGGAGAATTTTCACATTTTGACCAGCATGGAAATGCGGTCATGGTCGATGTGACGGAGAAAAAAGAAACAACAAGAACAGCGATCGCACAAGGAAAGATCAAAGTTAATGATGAGATCTTTGAAAAAGTCAAAGAAGGAAGTATGGCAAAAGGAGATGTCTTAGGAACTGCAAGGATCGCAGGGATCATGGCGGCAAAGAAGACATTTGAACTGATCCCGATGTGCCATCTTCTGATGCTTACAAAGTGTAAAGTTGATTTTGAAATGCTAGAAGAAACTAAAGAGATCAAAGCAGTCTGTCTTGTCAAAACAACAGGGAAAACAGGCGTTGAGATGGAGGCACTGACAGGAGTACAGATTGCTTTATTAACGATTTATGATATGTGCAAGGCAATCGACAAACATATGGTTATGTCAGAGATACATTTAGTAGAGAAAACAGGTGGAAAGAGTGGTGATTTTGTATGGAAGGAATCATAAAAGCAGTCTGTATCAGCGAAAAACGAGGAACTGTGAAGAAAAATATCAACGAAGTCAATGTGATCAAAGACTTTGGATTAGAAGGAGATGCCCATGCAGGAAAATGGCATCGTCAGGTTAGTTTTTTGAGCGCGGATATTGTGGATGAATTCAATGAAAAAGGTGCTTCTGTGATCGAGGGTGATTTTGGGGAAAATATTCTTGCTTACGGCATTGATTTTAAGAAACTTCCAGTTGGAACAAAACTGATCTGTAATGATGCAAAGTTTGAGATCACTCAGATTGGAAAAGAATGCCATAGTCATTGTGAGATATATAAACGTGTTGGTGACTGTATCATGCCAAGAGAAGGTATCTTTGCAAAAGTATTAGAAAGCGGAACGATCAGAGTCGGAGATAAGATTGAGGTCATTTACCCAGAGAAAGATATGCCATACATGGCAGCAGTCATGACATTGAGTGATAAAGGCTCCAGGGGAGAACGAGTGGATACAAGCGGTCCAAGAGCAGCAGAAATCTTAAAAGAACATGGATTTAAGATCGTAGAAGAAATCCTTCTTCCGGATGAAGAAGCTCAGATCAAAAAACATCTGATCCGTTTAAGCGACAGCCGGCAGGTTGATTTAATTATTACAACCGGTGGGACAGGGCTTTCTCCAAGAGATCGTACACCAGAAGCAACTTTAGCTGTTGCAGACCGCAATGTGCCGGGAATTTCAGAAGCGATCAGAGCAGGTTCTATGACGATCACAAAACGAGCCATGTTATCAAGAGGTGTCAGTGTAATAAGAAAGAAAACATTGATCATTAATCTTCCTGGAAGCAAAAAGGCAGTGGAAGAGAGTCTTTCTTTTATTATTGATCAGCTGCCACATGGATTAGATACTTTAAGAGAAAACACAGAGGATTGCGGAAGAAACTAAGAGAGGAGACAATGTATGGATATATCACCGATCATCATATCGATGAAAACGGCAAGATCGCGATTTTATTTACCTTTATTTTAGGACTATTAGCAGCAAGATGGATTTTATATCGTAAATCAGAAGCAACAAGAATCTTCTGGGATGGGATCTTTACGATGCCATTAGTATTACCACCAACTGTTGCAGGATTTTTCTTGCTTGTATTTTTCGGATCCTATGGACCAGTAGGAAAGCTATTTGAAAATTATCTTGGGATCAAGATTGCATTTTCATGGGGCGCAACGATCCTTGCGGCAGTTGTGATGTCATTTCCATTGATGTACCGTTCTGCAAGAGGTGCCCTGGAACAGATCGATGAAGATCTGATCTTTGCGGCAAGAACACTTGGAATGAGTGAGTGGAGCATTTTCTTTCGAGTTATGATCCCAAATGCACTGCCAGGGATCATTTCTGGTGGAGTGCTTGCATTTGCCAGAGGACTTGGTGAATTCGGAGCAACAGCAATGATCGCTGGAAATATTCCTGGAAGAACAAGAACTCTGCCACTTGCAGTATACTCTGAAGTTGCAGCAGGAAATATGGATGCAGCATATCAGTATGTACTTGTGATCGTGATCATTTGTTTTGCGATCGTAGCTGCTATGAATATTTACCTGATCATGGAAAAGAAGAAACAGGAAGCGTAAGGAGAGATGTATGAGTCTTGAAGTAAAGATCAAAAAGAAACTAAAAGAATTTACATTAGAGTCAGAACTCAATGTAGAAACAGGTTGTACAGGGCTTATGGGACCTTCTGGAAGTGGAAAAAGCATTACTTTAAAATGTATCGCAGGCGTGGAAACTGCAGATAGTGGGAGAATTATACTAGATGGGAAAATACTTTATGATTCCGAGAAAAAGATTGATCTGCCACCACAAAAACGAAAGATTGGATATTTATTTCAGGGATATGCATTGTTTCCTAATATGACGATTGAAGAGAATATCAAAACAGGATTAAAAGCAAAAAGATTTCCGAAGGATGAAATCGAACAAAAGACAAATGATATGATGAAACGATTTCATATCGAAGAATTAGCAAAAAGATATCCAAGACAGATTTCAGGAGGACAAAAACAGCGAACAGCGTTAGCAAGGATGCTTGTGTGTGAACCGGAAGTCATCTTGATGGATGAGCCATTTTCAGCGTTGGATGAATACTTAAGAGAACAGATGCAAGATGAATTATCTGATATGCTGGCAATGTTGGATAAACCAGCGATACTGGTCAGCCACAGCAGCAAAGAAGTAGAAAATCTATGTGACAAAAAATACCATATCCAAAGAGGTCATATGGAAAAAGCCACATTATAAAACAAGGTAATTATGAAATTTTACATAATATTTTTAAGAAAGCGAGAAAGTTACAAATGAAAAAGAAATTTTTAGCAGTGTTATTAGCAGGAGCTATGGTTCTTGGGGTAACAGCATGTGGAAGCAGTAAGGATAGCTCTAAATCCACAACAGCGGCAGCAAAGAAAGAAGAAACAACAACCATCACACTTGCAGCTGCAGCTAGTCTTGAAAAATGCTACACAGAGAAATTAATTCCAATGTTTGAAAAAGAAAATAAAGGAATTAAAGTAGAAGGAAGTTATGATAGTTCAGGAAAATTACAGAGCCAGATTGAAAATGGAATGGCAGCGGATGTATTTATGTCAGCAGCGACCGAACAGATGAACAATCTTGTGAAAGAAAAATATATCAGCAAAGGGGATGTTGTAGAATTATTAGAAAACAAAGTTGTACTGATCGCTCCTAAAAAAGGTGATGCAAAAGTTTCATCCTTTAAAGATGTCACAAAAGCTGATACAATAGCATTAGGAGATCCTAAGAGTGTTCCAGCCGGACAGTATGCACAGGAAATCTTTATAAACTTAAAGAACTGGAATGATGTGAAGAAAAAAGCAAGCTTTGGAACAAATGTAACAGAAGTTTTAAATTGGGTAGCAAAAGGAAGTGCTTCTTGCGGTGTTGTATATGCAACAGATGCAGCAAGTAACAAAGATGTAAAAGTTCTTGCAGAAGCACCAGCAGATGCTTTAAAAACGCCAGTTATTTATCCAGTTGCAGCATTAAAGAAAAGTAAAAATAAAGATGCAGCTGATAAATTCGTAAAATTCTTACAGAGTGAAAAAGCATTAAAAGTCTTCAAATCCTATGGATTTACAATTAATAAATAAGAAGTAGAAGGTGAAAAACAATGAAATTAGTGGATACAAAAGATGCTGTAGGAACTGTGCTATGTCATGATATCACACAGATCATCAAAGGTGTTACAAAAGACGCAAGATTCAGGAAAGGTCATGTAGTCAAAGAAGAAGATATCCCAGTGTTGTTATCCCTTGGAAAAGATCATTTATACGTCTGGGAAGCTGGAGACGATATGCTTCATGAAAATGATGCAGCAAGAATTCTTTGTGATCTGTGCAAGAATGAAGGAATGAAAGAGTCAGAAGTCAAGGAAGGTAAGATTGAATTATCTGCCGAATATGACGGACTCTTAAAGATCGACAAAGAAAAACTATTTACCGTCAATTCTTTCGGACAGATGATGATCGCGACAAGATCTGGAAATACTCCAGTCAAAGCAGGGGACAAACTAGCAGGTACGAGAATCATTCCACTGGTCATTGAAAAAGATAAGATGCAGGAAGTCAAAGACAGGGTTGGGGATACACCAATCCTGTCTCTTCTGCCTTATAAGAAGAAAAAAGCCGTGATCTTAGCTACAGGAAATGAAGTGTATTATCATAGAATTGAGGATACATTTACTTCAGTTGTAGCAGAAAAGATCAAAGAATACGGTGCAGAAGTGACCAGTACAAAACAGTTGCCAGATGACAATGAACTTTTAACAAAAACAATCTTAGAAGCTATCGAAAATGGGGCAGAAATGGTATTATGCACAGGAGGAATGAGCGTTGATCCAGATGACAAGACACCACTTGCGATCAAGAATACAGGAGCCGATATCATATCTTATGGGGCACCGGTTTTGCCAGGAGCAATGTTTTTACTTGCATATTATAAAAAAGGAGATCAGATAATTCCGATCATGGGACTTCCAGGATGTGTTATGTATTCAAAGAGAACGGTTTTTGATCTTATTCTGCCAAGGATCATGGCAGATGATAAAGTAAGTGCAGAAGAACTTGCACACCTTGGAGAAGGCGGATTATGTCTTGGATGTAAAGTTTGTACTTATCCAAACTGTGGATTCGGAAAAGGATGGTAGACATGAAATCATATTTACCAAAACGTTTTGATTTCAGGGTCAGAGTTTTTATGGAAGAACCAGATTTTGGAAAAGGAGTTGCACAGTTATTATCCTTAACAAGAGAGAAAGGTTCTTTATCTGCTGCATATAAATCCATGGGAATGGCCGCAAGCAAAGCATGGAAGATCTTAAATCGTGCGGAAGCAGACCTTGGGGTCAAATTAGTAGAACGAAAATCCGGCGGGAAGCAAGGAGGAGGTTCACACCTTACACCAGAAGGCGAAGATATTCTGAACCGTTATGAAAACTTCCAGAAAGAAGTTGCTGAAGCAGTAAAAACGTTCTTTTTATAAAAAAACTTTGGAAATTCAGGAGAATCATAAAATATCATGAGAAAAAAAGAATTAAAAACAGTGATTACGTTTGAGACAACAACACAGGCGATCGGTATGGAAAGTGCCTGCAAAAAACATCAGATCACAGGAAGATTGATTCCAGTACCAAAAGAGATCACAGCAGGATGTGGAATGGCATGGATGACCTCTTTAGAAAATGAAGAATCTGTGGTACAATTTATGTCAGAACATGAAATCATCCCACAAGGGGTATTTCAGGTAGAAATTTAAATTGGAGGTTAAGTATGAAACAGATTGATGAAAGAGGGAATGCTTGTCCGATTCCGGTTGTACACACAAAGAAAGCATTAGGATCAATGGATGGAGAGACAAAATTAGTCGTTCTGGTAGATAATGAACCAGCTGTCCAGAATGTTACAAGATTTGCAGAAGGTAAAAACTGCGAAGTTAAAAGCGAGAAGATCTCAGACAATGAATTTAAGATTGAGATCATGGCAGAGAATTATACACCAGCAGATGAGGAAGAAGAGATTGTCTGTGAACCATCTGCAAAGGATGATTTTATCATCGCTGTATCATCCAACGAGATGGGACAAGGAGAGAAAGCTCTTGGTCAAACATTGATCAAAGCGTTTTTATTTGCAGTAACAAAACAGGATAAACTTCCATCAAAGATATTATTTTATAATTCAGGAGCATATCTTACATGCGAAGATTCTGATTCTTTAGAAGATTTAAAAAACATTAGAAAGCAGAAGGAGTCGAAATATATACTTGCGGAACATGCTTAAATTTCTATGATATTACAGATAAATTAGCGGTTGGTTCCATCACAAATATGTATGATATCGTAGAAATGATGGAAAAAGCAGGAAAAGTGATCAAACCTTGAGGAATATCTATGAAAGATTTAATCATTGTAAGAGGCGGTGGAGATATCGCCACAGGTACAATTTATAAATTGGTAAAAAAGTGGTTTTCATGTGTTGATCTTAGAAATTGCACATCCATCTGCAATTCGTAGAAATGTTGCAATTTTCAGAAGCAGTTTATGAAGAAAAGTGGCAGGTTGAGGATATGACCTGCCATCTTGCACATGATATCAAAGAAGCAGAACAGATCATGAAGCAGGATCCGCATTAATGATCGATCCAAAGGAGAGATGATCAAACAGTTGCATCCGATCGCAGTTGTTGATGCCATTCTTGACGAAGAAAAATCTTGGTACAACAAGAGATATGGCACCGATCACGATTGCTTTAGGACCTGGATTTACAGCCGGGGAAGATGTCGATGTTGTGATCGAGACGATGCGTGGACACAGGCTTGGAAGGATCATCAAAGAAGGCAGTGCGATCCCGAACACAGGAATTCCAGGAGTGATCAAGGGCTTTGGAAAAGAACGAGTGATCCATTCCCCAGCTAAAGGAATCTTAAGAAATATCTGTCATATCACAGATATGGTAAGCAAAGGCCAGTTATTAGCAAAGATAGAAACGCCAGAAGGCACGATTGTTGGTGTAGTTGCAAGTATGGATGGATTACTGAGAGGTTTAATTCGTGATGGATATCCGGTGACAAAAGGATTTAAGATCGCAGATATCGATCCGAGAGCTGAAGAATACGATAATTGCTTTACAATTTCAGATAAAGCCAGATGCATTGCAGGTGGTGTTTTGGAAGCATTATTATATTTGAAAAATAATCTTGCTGATCAGCAGGAAGAACCAAATGTTCCTATACATATCCATGAGAAACAAAAGGCAGAAACAATTTATGCAGATTATGCAGCAACGCATATCACGAAACCAGAGTGTGTCAAAGATGCAATTATGAACGCATTAACACTGGGCAACAGCGGAAGAGGTGTCAACGAAAGTTCTCTGGATGCTGCAAGAAAGATTTACGAAGTTCGTACGAAAGTAGATCAGTTTTTTGACGGATATGGAGCAGAACAAGTTGTATTTACCAGTGGAATTACAGAAAGTTTAAACACAGTGATCAAAGGAATCTTAAATCATGGTGATCATGTGATCACAACGTTTATGGAGCACAACAGCGTTCTTCGTCCATTATATGAGATGGAACAAGAAGGAGTTTGCTTAACGATCACTTCACCAGATGTGAGGGATATCAAACAGGCGATCACAAAAGATACCAAGATGATCGTGATGACGCATGCATCCAATGTGACAGGTGAAACGTTTGATATCCAAAATGTTGGAAAACTTTGTAGAGAAAAAGGAATTTTATTTGTCGTTGATACCGCTCAAAGTGCTGGAGTGATCCCAATTTCCATGAAGGAAAATAATATCGATATATTATGTTTTACCGGACATAAAGGCTTGATGGGGCCGCAGGGAATTGGCGGAATCTGTATTAGAAAAGATGTAGAGATCCGTCCGTTAAAAACAGGTGGAACAGGAATTTTATCATTTTCGAAAACACAGCCAGAAGTGCTGCCACAGGCATTGGAAGCAGGAACGGAGTGCTGCATTTATGATAAGTACAACAAAATTTATCTGTTAAACGGAAATAAAACAATAAAAAAGGCAGATCAATACGGAAAATATATTTCATTTGTGCCGATGACAGAGGAAGTGGTTCTTACATTAAAAGGCTTGAAATATCCGCTGAACGGATACATTTTACGGCAGGGGTTAAGCATCTGCCAGAGCAATGAGATAAAAGAAGAAACTGCGGAAATTCTGATTGAAAAAGGGATTGTGGCGGCAATTGAGAGTAGAGATTAGGCTTGTGTCAGATGCTTTTTTTAAAGTATTATGCAATTTAAAAGGAATTGTCAGAATTGTAAATAAGATTCTACAAAAAGCTTGTTTTTTGGGAAATATTGTTATAAAATAGACAATAGATTGTTACATTATTACAAAAAGTATAGGAGGTCTTTAGAGAATGGGTAACACAACGCAGGCGTCAGCAAGAGAACGCATTGAAGCAATTCTTGATGACAACAGTTTTGTTGAAATCGGAGCAGGTGTAAAAGCCAGAGCAACAGATTTTAACATGCAGGAAAAAGACACTCCGGCAGACGGTGTTATTACCGGATACGGAGTAATTAATGGAAGTCTTGTGTATGTATACAGCCAGAATCCAGCAGTTTTAGGCGGTTCAATCGGCGAAATGCATGCAAAGAAGATTACAGGACTTTACGATATGGCTATGAAGATGGGAGCGCCGGTTATTGGCCTGATAGATTGTGCAGGATTAAGACTTCAGGAAGCAACAGATGCTTTGAATGGTTTCGGAACAATTTACCGGAAGATGTCATTATGTTCCGGTCTTGTACCGCAGATTACAGCTGTTTATGGAAGCTGTGGCGGTGGTCTTGCAGTTCTTTCAGAACTTCTGATTTTACATTTGTGGAGAAAGAACGGCAAGTTATTTGTGAACAGTCCGAATGCATTAGACGGCAACAATGATACCAAGTTAGATACAGCATCTGCTGCATTTCAGGCAGAAGCAGGTGTTGCAGATTTTACAGGTGATGAGGAAACAATTGCAAATGGCATCAGACAGCTGGTATC
>ENA-OQHL01000358-OQHL01000358.1-human-gut-metagenome-genome-assembly--contig:-NODE-358-length-34106-cov-3.251391_pt1 | contig 34106 bp, 34 predicted proteins | sample MGYA00242565_ERZ504723 | MGnify/ENA primary metagenome ERZ504723 (study PRJEB26092, sample SAMD00036211) | human gut metagenome | host: Homo sapiens | study: EMG produced TPA metagenomics assembly of... | reverse complement strand
CCTATCGGATTTGGGCACCCAATTGTAAAAAGGATAATTTCTAGGACACGAAGGCATGGCTATCAGAGTTTAGCTTTTACTACTACCATCATACCCGCCGCCAGCTTATCATTATCTTCCTTCGATAAATCCGTAAAATCAATACGGACAGGGATACGCTGCTGTATTTTCACAAAGTTTCCGGCAGAATTGTCAGTCGGCACCAACGAATATTTAGAACCTGTCGCTCCGGAAATAGCAGTCACTTTGCCTGTAAACTCTTTCTTACTGATAGCATCTACCGTGATAGCCACCTTCTGCCCGATGCGGAGATTCTCTATCTGCGTTTCTTTATAATTAGCAATAATCCATTTTTGTGTATCGGGCAAAATATATGTAATGCATTGCCCTGCTGTAATGAACTGCCCTTCTTCCAGAGAACGTCTGCCTAACTTGCCATCGCAAGGAGCCAGTACAACCGTATACGAAAGATTCAGCCGTGCCATTTCAAGCGCAGCCGTAGCACGCTGGATAGCAGCTTCCGTATTCTCACGACGGTGAGATACTTCATTCACTCCCGAAAGAGCCGCCTCCCGCTGGCGCCTGGTTGCTTCCAGTTTCTTAAAGGTAGCTTCATACTCTGTTGTAATCTGTTCCAACTGGATAGGTGTCGCCGCATTTCGTTTGACCAGATTTTCATACCGCTGACGGTCTTTCTCCAGTTTTGCTAGCCGGATTTCTATTTCAGCTATAGACGCATCATACACAGATGCAGTCGTTTGTGTAGTCTGCAAGGTAGCATTTATCACAGTGGCGCCTGCCTGCGCATCCTTCAATGCAGCCTCAGCTTCCATCACCCGGATTTTATATTCGCGGTCGTCCAGCACCAGCAAGGTATCACCTTTACGTACCTGCTGATGTTCCGTAAAATAAATCTTATTAATATAGCCCGATGCACGCAGATTGACAGGTGACACATATTGCTCTATCTGCGCATCATTGCTGGTTTCCGTCTGCTTATAGCCCAGAAAGAGAAAACAATTTCAATTACTCCCCAAACAATCACAGCAACTCCAAACAGACTTACTATAATCTGCCAGCGGCGTAATTTTCTCATTTTCTTAGCTTTCTCCTGATGCGTACTGGAGACTGTATTATTTTCCATTGTTTCCATATGAATGATTCAATTAGTTATCTGTTATTTGAACAGGGATGAGATCTGTCCGGTTAGTTTCAGTAACATCAGGTTAGTCACCCGATAATTATAATGTGCACTAATATAGTTGTTCTGTGCCTCGCTCATCCGCATTTCATCCTGCAGAACTTCAGTCATTGAAGTAATTCCTTCCCGATAGCGGTCGGTAGTAACCGTATACACTTCTTCGGCAAGCAGATAATTGTCTTTCTGTTTTTTAAAGTTCCGCTGGTTATTCATCAAGTCATTTACGGCATTCAGATACTGTGTTTGCAGATTCTTCCGTGTATCCAACCGTGAAAGTTTCATGGTTTCGATATCGATCATTGCTTTCCGGATCTTATACTTCTTATCCAAACCATCAAAAATAGGAATACGCAAAGTCAGTCCCACCCCATAAGAACGGAACCAATGATTGGACGGACCGGAATGAAACCAATGATAAGCCTCATCAGTATAAGCGGCAAACCTCCAGTTTCCCGTCAGATTGAGAGAAGGAATATAGCCATTACTGATCAATCGTTTCTGCCGCTCTGCCAGCTGCACCTGTGATTGAAGCAACTGAAGCTCATAGAGGTTTTCCGACAACCCGGTCAAAGCAACCGTAGCGATACTGTCCGTGTTTACCGGCAATAAACCGATTTCTTTTTCCGCCGGATAATCCATAATATACTTCAACATATTAAGTTGTTGTGTCATCATCGCCTGTGCATTGTCATACTGCACTTTCAGATTTTCCAGATTAATATTCACCCGCTTCAGATCAACTTCCATCGCCATTCCATTATCAAAGAAAGCCTGTGTGATATCTCTCAGTTCTTCCAATCGGGTGATATTGGCTTTTATCAATGCAATCTGTTCCGCAGTGACCTGTCCCAGATAGTACATTTTACTGATCTGCAAGATCAGATCTTCCCGTGCCTTTTCATACGAAAGTCGGCTCATCTCATCCACAATCTCTGCTATGGAAATCGAAGTATAGAGAGTCTGATTATAAAGCGGCATCTGCAATTCTACCCCGGCATTGGCACCATATTGCAGCGTTCGGGTGATATTATAAGGTACTCCATAGGAAGAGCCGTCAGTTACTGAGACAGGCGGATCGATATTATCATTAAAGTTGGCAAAGCCATTGATTTGCGGCAACAGCTTCACCCGATTCTCCGAAATGCCATACTTACTTTTCTGCATCGCTTTTCGTTTTCCCTGTAAAGAGAGATTGTTCTCAATCCCTATACGAAGGCAGTTCTCCAGAGTCAGAATATTCTGTGCGCCTCCATGAATGGCAAGGAGGCAAAAAAAGGTAAAAATGAACAATAGTCTTTTCATAATAATCGCTCTATATTCAGGCACAAATTTAATGGGTTGCGACAAAATGGGACTATCCATATATCGACTGTTTATGTTCATATTTTCCTTTTTCAGTCCTGATATCCACCTTAATTATTATAATATCACTATATTTAATAGACAAATCTTCGCCCTTTGTCGATTTCCTTTTCTTCTGTTTAAAGAACCACTTAACTTTGGAATATAAAATCAATTAACAGCAAAACAGCGTTTGTTTTTCATAATTTTTTTAGTGAATGCATAAGCGGCTCTCTTCGGGATGAAGAGAGCCGCTTAAGGTATATAGAGTACAAGATAGTACAAGATCAGAAAAAAGTTTAAGAGTTCTCAGCCTCCTTTTTTTTCGGAGTTGTTAACTTCTTCTTGCTGAACCAAATCAGAATCATCACCCCGATCAGCAATAAAGCCAGTGACGCATAAGCTATGCTTTCCGTAACATGCAAGCTCTGCGGGTCAAACCACATCTCAATCGTATGCTGGCCTGCGGGGACATTCATCACACGCAAGATATAGTCAGCACGGGCAATATCCACCGGCTGTCCGTCAATCTTGGCCTGCCAGCCCGGATAATAGATCTCAGAGAAAACAGCCACTCCATCTTTAGCAGAAGAAGTTTCATATACCAGGCGATTCGGTTCATAGCTGGTCAGACGAATGGTAGATAAGGAGTCTTTGTAACCTTTCGTCACACCCTTCAACTGATCTTTAAATTTCGCATCAACCACTGCTGTTTCCGTTGGAAGAATATCATTCAGCGCATCAATCTCTTCATTTGCATTATTGACATACTGCACCTTATCCACAAACCAGGCGTTACCATACGCATAAGGGTTTTCAACAGGAACCGTCTGTCCTTGCTGTCCGGCAGGGAAAATAAAGTACTTCGTATTCAGCATATTCAGCACACAGAATTTGGAAGCGTCCACACTATCCATCGCACCGCCTGCGCCGGCAACTTCCTGATAGGCATCCTTCATTTCCGGAGTTATATGATGATCGATCATTTCCTGATAACGACGCAACTTGGCCGCATGATAACCACCCACACTCTTATGCCAATATGAGGTATTATTTTCATTGAAAGTATTACCGGGAAATCCTACGAAATTCAACACCCGATAATTCAAAGCCGTATCCTGAAGGATCATCTCATCCGTCTGAGTTTTAACGAATGCTCCTGTCTGGTTTGACTTCGATACAAATTGTTCATCATTCAAATAGCGCTTATTGACAGTCCACATATCAATCAGACACAGAAGCACGATACCTGTCATAGTAAAAGAAGCCTTCAACTTTTTCTGCTGATAAAGGAATAATAAGAAGCATCCTACTACTATAATAAAGAAACTGCGCCATGCATCCGAAGTCAGCATTGCCTTGCGCATTTCGGCCAGATTCGTAATGATCGGAGATAAATACTCGGCAGGCAGTCCTTGCTGCAGAGCTGCCATCTCTTGTGCCGGAATATAACTAGAGAAGAAAACTCCCGGGGCAACAGCCAGAATCAGTGAAACACCGGCTGTTAATACCAAAGTGATAATTACTCCTGTCCGATTTTCTTTCAACTTTAATATTTCCGGTTTAGCCAGCACTTCTTTTAAGGCAAAGACCGCTAATAAAGGTATCGTAAATTCAGCTATAACTAGGATAGAAGATACGGCACGGAACTTGTTATACATCGGTACATAATCGATAAAAAAGTCCGTAAGTCCCATAAAATTCTTTCCCCACGAAAGTAGAATAGAGAAGATAGTAGCTCCCAGTAAAGCCCATTTCAGCGGTCCTTTAACAATAAAGCACCCCAATATAAACAGAAATAAAACAAAAGCTCCCACATAGACCGGTCCGGAAGTCATGGGCTGATCGCCAAAATACTGTGTCAGCTGCGAATAGATGTTACTATACATCGGATTCGCCTTTGCCATGGCAGTCTCATTCTTGGATAAAGGAACCGATGCCCCTCCCTTTACATTCGGAACCAGCAAAGTAAGCGTTTCACCAATTCCATAACTCCAGTTCGTTATATAGTTACGGTCCAGTCCACTGCTGGTCTGATTGGCAGCAGGTCCTTCCTGTTTCAGTTCACTCTTTCCGCGCATAGTCTCCTTACTATACTCATAAGTATGGTATAGATTAGAGAGGTTCGCACACACTCCTATCGCCGCAGCCAATGCCAGAACGGCACTTGCCTTGAAAAAATGCGGCAACTCCTTCTTCTTATAAGCATCTTCAAAGTACGCTCCCACAAAAAACAGGATCACAAACATGAAATAATAGCTCATCTGAATATGGTTCGACTGAATCTGAAGCGCGATAAACAAAGCAGTCACAATCCCTCCCAACAGATATTTCTTCCGATAAGCCAGTACAATACCGGCAATCGTAGGCGGAATATAAGCCAATGTGACAAATTTCCAGATATGCCCTGCCGATATCAAAATAAAGAAATAGGAGGAGAAAGCCCAGATAATCCCCCCTAAAGCAGATAACCAGACAGACAACCCGAATGCCCGCAAAAGGATATAAAACCCGAGCATCATGATGAAGGTCAGCACCACATAAGATGGAAGATACAAGTGATAGATGTTTTCTATCCACTTCAGCGGTTTGGTAGAATCATAACTCGGAGACATCTGATAGGTAGGCATGCCACCAAAAAGAGAGTTTGTCCAGCGGGTGCGTTCTCCTGTACGTTCAAGATATTCCTGAGCTTCTTGACCGGCTCCACTCCAGCCACCGTATCGTGCTGAAACAGAATACGACCTTCGATATCAGCCGGAAAAAAAATAAGCAAAAGAAAGGATGATAAAAGCTAAAATAGCAATTAAGTCGGGAAGGAACTTCTTCATAAAATTGACAATTGACAATTGACAATTGACAATTTTAAAAACAGCCAATCCTCAACTCCAAGAGCCAAACCTTTATTAAACTTCTTTTTACCTAAACAAATTTCTATCTCTTCCTAATTGTCAATTATCCATTGCCAATTGAAGCACCGCTTCCACCGCCAAACGGTACGAATCCAGCCCGAACCCTAAGATCACCCCTGCCATCGACTGCAAATCATGGACACATGACGGAAAGATTCACGGGCGTGTACGTTTGAAATATGTACCTCCACAACCGGAGTCGTTACAGCTTTTATTGCATCGTGGAGGGCAATGGATGTATGCGTATAAGCGCCTGCATTCATAATGATCCCGTCGTAATCGAAGCCGACTTCATGGATCTTGTTTATCATCTCACCTTCCACGTTACTCTGAAAATAAGCAATCTCACATTGTGGATACTTGGCACGCAACTCACTCAGATAGCCTTCAAACGAAGCATTTCCGTACACTGTCGGTTCACGCTTGCCTAACAGATTAAGATTGGGGCCGTTGATAATCTGAATTTTCTTCATTTTGGCCGTAATTTATTACCTTTGCCCTGTCTTTTACGGACAGGAAATATCCGGCAAAGATAGTAAAGATTTATGATTTATAATTTATGAATTATGAATTGGTGCTAAGTCATTACGGTAAAATCCATTACATAAGCAGATTTTACCAGACGAACCTTCAGCTCCTCATACTTCCCCGTAAATCATAAATCATAATTCATAAATCACAATTCGTTTCATGCACCGAGAGAATGACAAAATAGAACGATACAAAACATACCTCCGTCTGGAAAAAGCGCTTTCGGCCAACTCTATAGACGCTTACCTGACGGATCTCGACAAACTGACAAACTTCGTCGAAAGCGAAGGCAAGAAGTATGCGGATGTCACATATGACGACCTGCAACAGTTTGTTGCCCGCCTACATGATATCGGCATCCACCCACGTTCACAGGCAAGGATCATTTCAGGGATCAAATCTTTCTACCGGTTCCTGTTCCTGGACGATTATATAACAACTGATCCGACCGAATTGTTAGAATCGCCCAAGATCGGACTGAAACTTCCTGAAGTCCTAACTGTCAACGAGATTAACAGCATCCTGGACACGATCGACCTGACATTGCCGGAGGGGCAACGGAACCGGGCGATGCTCGAAGTCTTGTATAGCTGCGGACTGCGCGTGTCGGAGTTGGTTTCACTACGCTTCACGGATGTTTATTTCGACGAAGGATTCATCAAGGTGGAAGGGAAAGGGAGCAAGCAACGCCTGGTCCCCATCTCGGAGACAGCGATCAAGGAGATCAAGAACTACCTGTATGACCGCAACCATGTCGCGGTGAAAAAGGGATTCGAAGACATCCTGTTCCTGAGCCGGCGAGGAACGGCTCTGTCGCGGATCATGGTTTTTCATATCATCAAGCAGCAAACAGAAATGGCCGGTATCAAAAAGAACGTGAGCCCGCATACGTTCCGCCATTCCTTCGCCACCCACCTGTTGGAAGGGGGAGCCAACTTGCTTGCTATCCAGGAGATGCTGGGACATGAAAAGATTACCACCACCGAAATCTATACGCATATCGACCGCCAGTTCCTGCGGAAAGAGATACTGGAACATCATCCACGTAGCAAGCCGCGGGATTAGAACAGCCGTTCCATGCGTTCGATCAGCTCATCGCCCAAAGCCTTTTTGACAACAATATGCTCTTTGACTGCCGTGACAAAGGGATTGCTCTCGAATGCACCGCGCACACCTTCGAAATCTTCCTGCTTCTCTTTATCCGAACCATCCACACCGAAACCGGTCATGAAAGTAAGGGAGAATTCTTTCTTCGCATCTTTATAAAGCAGGTTATCCAATCCGATCACCGAGTCCTGCCAGCGGCGGACAAGATCGACGATCTGTGCTGCCGATATTGATGACAGGTTCACACCATAATACTCTTCCAGCATATCATACGCCCATGTCCATTCCATATCATAATAATTGGAATGCATGGCTGCAAAGAACTCTTCTATCGCCTCAAGCGAAGTTATCTCGCCTTCTTCAACTTTCTCGATCAACCTGTCCAATTCTTCACGAGGAAGGATCAACCCGGAAAGATCCAGCCATTCCCCACGACCAGCTGAAGAAGTCGGTTTCAACTGTGACCAGACTTCTTCCATAGAACAGAAATCCGTTCCTTCCAGGCGCTTGATCAAGGAGTTCCCCAAGAATTTATTGATTGCCATACCATAAAGATCGAGGGCCGTACGCAAAGAGGAACCTTTGATACGAGTATTTTGATAATAATAGACTTCGGATGTCTCGCCCACCAACTCTTGCAGGTTCTTCAAGATTCCGACAGCTTTCATCATCTTGTAGATGGTATACGGACTCAGCAAGTTGTAGTTGATCATATCCAGCCGTTGCTGGTCGGTACGCTTATCACGCTTCGGCCATTTCTGCGCATCGCGGATCGTACCGACGCTACGCAGGTTTACACCGGGAACCAAGTAAGTCTCATCGTCTTTCTCTATCAGATAAGAAAAGGCATGTCCGACGTATCGCTATGATGGTGATGGCGCCCCATTACCAGAGAGAAAGCCCCGACACGCGCAGGCCACAGGATATAGGAGTCACTGGTCGTCTTGGAACCTCTCTCCACAATACCCTGGTGGATGGGGCCCAGCTTATACATATGGTTACTTTGGTTCGAGCCGCTTCCGGCATTCAGAAACGAATACATGCCGGCAATCAGCAGGCTGCTCTTATGTATCGACACAGTAAAAGGTCCTGCAAAGATAGCACAAGCCTCTCCGTTCTCAAAAGCGCAGTTGCTGAACAGAAGTGAATCATGCGCAGAGAAGTTATGCGTCACATGGCACGCCTGCCCGATAAAACAACGGATAATCTTGGCGGCATCGGCAACCACAGCCCCCGAAGAAATGATAAAATCCTCCGCGATAACGCTGTCGCCAATATACACCGGAGCATTCACATTGCTATTGACCGTACCGTTATCGAGACGGGTACAGTTTTCGACCGTTGCATAATCGGCAATCACAGTATTGCGCACAGTCCCTGTATTGATTATTTTCACATGGTTGCCGATAAAACCATAGTTGCCAGTCTGCCGTTCGGCAAAATCGGCAATCATCGCCTGCAAACGCAGTATTAAAGCCGGCCGATGACGATATAAAGCTATCAGATAGGCCAATGATGCGGACAAACCGTTATAAATGGGTACTTCGCGACCTCCCGTTTCATTCAGTACGGACACTTCGACATTGTTCCCGAAAGAGGACCTTCCTTCTACATACATCACGTTCACGTTCTGTATGAAGCAATCATCACCTATGAAATAGTTGGAGATATAATTGTGCACATTTTCAATCACGTATTATCGCCGATCTTACAATTATGCAAAGTTGCATTCCGGATACCGCTATGTTTCTTCACCCCTCCCGGAAGAGTAAATTCCTTTTCAAAAGACCCAATGCCACACTCCCTGAAAAATGGACATTACAAACGTGTTTCGGCATGAAAAGGGCTGGCAACCTTTATGTTTTCCCAATTATCGGCTGTACAGCCATTCATCTCCAAATCTGCAATTTCTTCCGATAGCAGATGCCTTAAATATCCTTCACTCATTCTTCATCATATTGTTGGAAAAGAAAATCGTTATAAGGGAAACGAGTAATATGAATCTGTTTCACCCGCTCGTACAGCAAGGCTTTGAGTGCATCGATATTCGTCCGTTCCTTGGCTGAGATAAAAATACAATTATCCTGCATCTTATTCATCCAAGTGCGTTTCAACTCGTCCAAATCGATATTCTCACGTGTACGCGGAGTCAGGTCATCTTCATCCTTCGGGACAAAAGTGAAAGCATCGATCTTATTGAACACCATAATCATCGGTTTCTCCGTCTTGTCGATTTCCGATAAGGTGCGGTTTACCACCTCGATCTGTTCTTCAAACGTCGGATGAGAAATATCGACGACATGCACCAACAAGTCCGCTTCACGCACCTCATCCAAAGTCGATTTAAAAGATTCGACCAGTTCGGTCGGTAACTTACGGATAAAGCCGACCGTGTCGGATAGCAGGAAAGGCAGATTGTCGACAATCACCTTTCGGACAGTCGTATCGAGTGTCGCGAACAGTTTGTTCTCGGCAAACACTTCGCTCTTACTAAGCAGGTTCATCAATGTGGACTTTCCGACATTGGTATAACCGACCAGTGCCACGCGGACCATCTTTCCGCGGTTCTTCCGCTGCACGCTTTTCTGCTTATCGATCTCGACCAGGTCCCGTTTCAGCTTGGATATCTTATCCAGGATGATACGCTTATCCGTTTCCAACTGAGTTTCACCCGGCCCACGCATACCGACACCACCACGCTGACGTTCCAAGTGTGTCCACAAACGAGTCAGGCGGGGCAGCATATATTTATATTGCGCCAGTTCCACCTGCGTCTTCGCATGAGCAGTCTGTGCACGACGGGCGAAGATATCCAGGATCAGATTCGTACGGTCCAAAATCTTCACCTGCAACTCTTTCTCGATATTACGCAATTGCTTGGTGGAAAGTTCGTCATCGAATATCACCAACCCGATCTCGTTTTCCACCACATATTCCTTTATCTCCTGCAACTTGCCAGAACCGACAAAGGTCACGGAGTTCGGATAATCCAGTTTCTGATAAAAACGTTTCACAGCTTCGACACCTGCCGTATCGGCCAAAAAAGCCAATTCATCCAGGTATTCCTTCACTTTCTGTTCATTCTGTTCAGGAGTAATCAGTCCTACGAGAACTGCCTTTTCTGTCTGTGCTTCAGATATAATAAATTCTTTCATACGGCAAAGATAGTAAATTCAATTATTTATGTATATTTGTACCCATAATATCAATCCAAAATAGTATTAACTATGAAAAAGGGAGTCATACACTTTGTTCAGTATGTACTTGTAAAGATTTTATTCTTCGGTGCCGCTTATCCTCTCCAGGCACAGGTTTTCCAATCCATCCTCATAGAGGTATTGAAACTATTTCTTATCTTGTTCAAGGCGAAATGACACACCAGGATCGTTTAGGCAATAAAGGAACAATCCGCAGCGGCGAAAGCCAATGGATGACTGCCGGCAGTGGTATCATGCACCAGGAAATGCCCCAGGCCAGCAAACATATGCTTGGCGTACAGCTTTGGCTGAACCTGCCCCAAAAGAAAAATGAACATGATCCAACCTATTTTGATCATTACCGGAAACTATGATAGGCAGTAAAAAAACAAGATAATGCTATAATACATGTGCTTGCAGGTGAATATGACTCTATAAAAGGTGTTGAACCACCTCATATCAAAGGCAACTATCTATGATGTAGAACTACAGGCAGGCAAGTCAATCACACTGCCAACTAAAACTGAGGATAATGTTTTTATCTTTTTGATTGAAGGCAATGCTATAATAGACGGCACCAATATTCCAGAAAAAACTGCAGTGCTCTTTAGTGAGGGCGATGAAATATCTGTCAGTTCTGAATCAGATAAACAATTACGTTTTATGTTCTGTTCTGCTAAGCCTTTAAAAGAACCTGTATCTTGGGGTGGACCAATTGTGATGAATACGCGCGAAGAGCTAAATGAGGCTTTTAAAGAACTTGACAAAGGAACTTTTATCAAACATAATGCAGCCCATCTTGATTAATCAGTAATACTATCCAAGAGCTGTTAAATATTAAAAAATACACAAAAAAGCCGCAACCAAAGGTTGCGGCTTACTTTTTATTTGGTGGGCCCAGCTGGGTTCGAACCAGCGACCAACCGGTTATGAGCCGGTGGCTCTACCACTGAGCTATAGGCCCATAGTACCATGCGTTGTCTCAATGGTCAACAGTAATATTCTAAACAAATTTAGTCGAGTTGTCAAGCTAAACCGATTATTCCAAGAAGTCTTTTAACCGTTTACTGCGGCTTGGATGACGCAGCTTACGTAAAGCTTTGGCCTCGATTTGACGAATACGTTCTCTGGTTACACCAAAATGCTGCCCTACTTCTTCCAGGGTACGTGAACGCCCGTCTTCCAAACCAAAACGCAGTTCTAAAACCTTCTTTTCACGCACAGTCAGTGTTTCCAAGACTTCTTCCAACTGCTCACGCAATAAAGTGAACGAAGCAGCATCAGCTGGTGCCGGTGCATCATGATCTTCAATAAAATCCCCCAAATGCGAATCTTCTTCTTCACCGATAGGAGTTTCCAATGATACCGGTTCCTGTGCGATTTTCATAATCTCACGAACACGATCAACAGTAGTATCCATTTCCTTTGCAATCTCTTCCGGCATAGGTTCCCGCCCAAGTTCCTGCAGCAGTTGACGTGATACGCGAATCAGTTTATTGATTGTTTCAACCATATGCACAGGTATACGAATGGTGCGGGCCTGGTCAGCAATAGCGCGTGTAATAGCCTGACGAATCCACCAAGTGGCATAAGTACTGAATTTAAAGCCTTTATTATAATCAAATTTTTCTACTGCTTTGATAAGACCAAGGTTACCTTCCTGAATAAGGTCTAAAAAGAGCATTCCCCGGCCAACATAACGTTTTGCAATGCTGACAACCAAACGAAGATTAGCTTCCGATAAACATCGTTTTGCGGCTTCTCCTTCTTCAAAAACTTCTTCCAAAAGTTTTCCGTAATCTTCTTCCAACGTCATATAGCTATCAAAAACAGCAGCATCATTTTCTTCTGGTAAGCGGCGCTTGATCTCGTCAAGTAAAGTCTTGATCTCAAACAGCGCATGTACTTCTTTATCACTGGTCTGACGATCGACTACCATTTTATCACAGTCTGGGATCATCACATTGTGTTCCTGCATCATACGTTGTAAATGCAAACGCTCATCTTTAGTAAACTCAACAATAAGATCCTGATATTCAGACAATGTACAGGGAGTACCCGCTGCAGCCGCCCTCGCAATAATTCCAAGCACTTTTTCAACATTGCGCAGTTCACAGCTTTTATGTTCCTGTTCCAAATGCTTCTTGATTTTTTTGATCAGAGTAGCAGTTTTTTCTTTACCGCTGTAAGCAGGAACCAAAGCTGCAGGCAATGACGAATTCATCAGCCTTTCGGCCTGTTTTCCCTTATCCATACGTTTAGCAAGCTTGATTTCATCTTCGCCGATCAAAAGCGGTACACGGCCGATCTCCTTAAGATACATCCTGACCGGATCATCAATGCTTACCCCTTCAGGCACACTGAGATTAGCCAGCTCTGCTTCATTGATTTCTTCCGTATCATCATCGTTGACCGGCAGTACATCATCATCGCTGTTTTCGTCGACTACGTCGATGCCTTTTTGGGCAATCAACTCATACATACTGTCCATATCGTCCGGAGTCATATCTTCTACGTTTTGCATAGAATCCATAATTTCACGATAAGTGAGAACACCGCCGTGAGATTTGCCTTTAAGTAATAATTCCTCTACCTGGTCGGCAGAAATTTTAGTATTAGCCATGGTGTTCCCTCCTTTCGTTGCTTAATATCTGCTGTTGTTTTTTAATATAATTTTTTGATTTCATCTTTAATTTTCTGGCTTTCCGCAAGTTCCTGCAAAAAGCGGTCATCCCCCAAACGTTCATATTCGTCGGCGCGCAGACGGTGCTCTTCATAGCTTCGTTCCAAAGCGCCCCTGCGCATCTGCCGCAGGCAATCATCTACTAGTTTTTCACCGTTTTCTTCCGCAAGATCTTTTGTCATAATCTGCGCCAGCTCCGTGGCCGCTTCATTTGACAGTTCTGTAAAAAGCTTATCAGCAGCACTCTGATTGCCAGCATCAAGCTGCTTCAGCAATCCTTCATAGATTTCTCCGCGAAATTTTGACATAAAACCGACACTATCAATTTTATCTCTGTAAACAAGCGCCAAATCGGTATTTTTTAAAATAACGTAAAGCAAAAGCTGCTCTGCTAAATCTTCAGCTGAAAGTACGTTGGGCTGTACCTGCCATTTAGACACGGCTTCCCTACGATCATTTTTACGGCTTAGCTTACGATATTCACTCATGATGAGCCCTTCGTCAATTGTCAAACGTTGGGCCAGCGTTTTGATATGCTGTGCAACCTCAATTTCATTTTTGCACTCTAGTAGGAATGGTAGTATATTCGACACAGCTTCAACTTTTCCTGCTAAATTTGAAACATTATTTTGAGAAATGACATACTGCATCTGAAATTCTATACCTGAAACAGCTGTTTCAATCAGCCGTAGATAAGCATCTTTACCGTGCTTACGCACAAATTCATCAGGATCTTTCCCATCAGGCACTATGAGCACTCTGACTTTAAGCCCGGCTTCTTTAGCAATGCTTACTGCCCTTACAGTGGCCCGTTGTCCAGCTGCGTCGCTGTCATACGGAAAAAACTACTTCATCAGCGGCACGAGCTAAAAGTTTAGCCTGCTCCTGCGCAAAAGCCGTCCCCATTGAAGCAACAGCCCAATCGATACCAGCAGCATGTAAACTGATTGCATCCATATAACCTTCAACAATCACGGCCTGCCTGCGTTTCTTTATTTCCTTTAAAGCCACATTCATCCCGAACAGAAGAGTTCTTTTGTTAAACCACTCTGTTTCACCAGTATTCATGTATTTTGCCATCTGTTGAGAATTTTGCTCTAAAATACGACCGCCGAAACCAACTACATGACCACGTGGATCCTGAATAGGTATCATCACTCTGCCACGGAACTTATCCATCGGCCCACGGTCATAGTTTACCGCCAGCCCGGCCTGCACCAACAGTCCAGCACTACATCCACGTTTTCCAAGTGCTGAAAGCAATGCGTTATAGTTCGGCAGTGCCACCCCGATTGAAAACCGCTCGATAATCTCAGGTGTAATGCCGCGTCCTGTGAGATACTCCTGTGCTTTAATTCCATAATCAGTCTTCGTCAAACAGGCCTGAAAAAAACGCGTCGCCAGTTCATTAGCGGCAATAACCTGTTTTGCCTGTTTCTCACGTTCCAGTTCAGCTTTAGTCTTTTCCTTTTCAGGAACAGCAATACCCAATTTATTTGCCAGAAGCTTTAAAGCCTCTGGGAACGTGCAATTTTCCATTTTCATCACAAAGGTAAAAACATCACCGCCAACATGACAGCCATAACAATAAAAAAAGTTCTTGTCCGGCGTTACGGAAAAGGACGGTGTTTTTTCTCCGTGGAAAGGGCAGCAGCCCCAAAAACTGCCGCCGCGCTTTTTTAGCGGTACATATTCAGAAATTATCTCGACGATATTAGCTTGGGAGCGAACCTGCTCTTTAAAATCATCAAACATACCACTCATAATTATTGCTCCTGTCACCTCGAATACCATCTGATTTATTATATTCAATATTTAACAAAAAAATCCTCTTTTTAACGGTAGATAATTTTAGCATTACGACAAGTTTATATTATGGGAATGTAATGTTTATTAAATAGCTGCACAGCTCCTGCATCTGTCAGTCCACCCACAAAATCGACTACAGTCTGCTGCAATCCGAAACGATCTGCCAGTTCCCCATATTCTCTTGGCAACAGCTGCGGATACTCCATATATAAATCCATAAGAGTCCTAACAACATGTTCTGCCTTGTTATGTTCAACCGTCAGCTGGGGCGAACAGTAAATATAATCAAACATAAAATTGCGAAATTCTTCAACAGCTTCTTCATAATATTTATCAATAATAATTTGCGGCTGATTCAGTGATAACTCCACAATATTATGAACAAGCACATCCAATATCTGGCTTGGTTCTGTTCCTAAGCGCATAGCGACGATACCTGGCAATTTTTCAGGACCGATGATGCCAACTTTGCATCCATCATCGAAATCATGGCACAGATAAGCGATACGATCACAAAGCCGCACCACTTGCCCTTCAAGCGTCTTTGGCATCGTACTGCCTGTATGGTTAACAATAGCATCACGAACTTCACGGGTCAGATTCAGCCCTTTCCCCTTCCGCCCATACAATTCTACGAGACGAAGGCTCTGTTCATTATGTTTAAAATGTCCAGTATAAGAATTAATTGCCCGCTCCCCTGCATGTCCAAAAGGAGTGTGCCCAAGATCATGCCCTAAAGCAGCAGCTTCTGTAAGATCCTCGTTTAATCTCAATGCTCTGGCAATAGTCCTGGCAATCTGCGACACTTCCATGCTATGAGTAAGACGCGTACGGTAATGATCACCCGGACATAAATATACCTGTGTTTTATGTTTTAACTTACGAAAAGGAGTACTGTGGATGATCCGGTCCCGATCACGCTGGAAAGCCGTGCGCAGATCATCGGCAGCCTCCTCACTATCACGTACTGCCTGCGAACTTTTAGCCGCCCAGGGTGCCAGTGTTTCCTGTTCTATATTCTCGCTTATTTCTCTAACTGATAACATTATTCTTCACCTTTATTTCACTTTCAAGCATTGTCACCAGGCACATTAAGTAATATAATTACTCATGTGAGGTGAACTGAATGAAAAAAAATTTTTATCTTTGTTTTACTGTTGCTCTTAGTTCCTGCAATTTGTCTGGCAGAGCCGCAGGTAACCAGTGATAAACAAACTTTTAACCCTTTTACAGGAGTTTATGATCTGCAGGGCAACGTCCATGTTGAAATTGGTGACAGAATCATCACCGGCGATGCCGCACAGGTAAGTATGTATAAACTTGAGGTACATGGACAAGGTAATATTACCCTGCGCGAAGGAGATATCACCTTCGATTGTGATACAGTCGATGTATACGGATAAAGAAAAAACTGCCTACGTAGCAGGTAATATGAACTTTACTCAAGGTGATATGATCATCAGCGCCGATACCGGCAGCTTTAACTGGAGCACAAAAAATGCTGTTTTTAACGGTAATGTAATCGTCAACGGTGAACCTAAAAATGGCGAAGTCATTTACAATGTCCGTGAAAAAGTTTTTGTAAATTAGTTTTACAGTTTAAATAACCCTCGCTTAGGCGAGGGTTATTTTTATTTAGCGGCGGTCTTTATTTTTCTGCACATACTCTAAGATCATACCTGCTGTTTCTTCGATCGCACGGTTAGATACATTGATAATAGTACAATGCAGACGACGCATAATACCTTTTGCATATTCAAGCTCTTCATTAATCCGTTTAACATCAGCATAAGCGGCACCATCTGTCAGTCCCATAGTTTTCAAACGTTCGCTGCGGATCTCATTAAGTTTAAACGGATCAATAAGCAGGCCAATGATTTTATGCGGAGGAACTTTAAATAATTCTTCAGGAGGCATGATTTCCGGTACCAGCGGTACATTGGCAACTTTTATTTGTTTGTGTGCCAAGTACATGCTGAGCGGAGTTTTAGAAGTTCTTGAAACACCTATGATAACAACATCTGCTTTGGCCAGTCCCAAAGGATTTTTGCCATCATCATATTTAACAGCAAATTCTACGGCTTCGACACGTTTAAAGTATTCATGATCTAAAGCATGGATCAATCCGGCCTGGTTTTTAGGCAGCAGTCCGGAAGTTTTTTCAATAGCCTTAAGCATCGGTCCTAAAACATCAACAACCTCTACATCATGCTCCATTGCTTTATGCGCAATATGTTCACGCAATTCAGGTGAAACTACGGTATAACAGATAATACCATTATTTTCCTTAGCCTCTTCAATAACCTTTTCAACCTGCGCCTTATCTTTAACATAAGGAACACGGATCACATCAAATTTTTCCTGTACAAATTGGCTGGTAGTAGCCTTTACAACAGACTCAGCGGTTTCACCAATAGAATCAGAAACTGCATAGATAATCGGTAATTTAGCTATGATAATTGCCTCCTTTGCCCTCTGCCAGATCCACTAACAGACGGGTAAAATTCGTTTTAGTGATACGTCCCACTACTTCGTAACTGCGCTTATCCTCGCCCACACATCTAATAACAGGCAGACAATCAATCTCATTATCAATAATTTTACGTGCTGCCGAAGCTACAGAATCTTCCTGTTTGACTACAATAAGTTTAGACAGTGGTGTCATCACCATTACAACAGGAATTTCACGCAGATCGCTGCCATTATTGATAGCAGCTTTAAGCAAGTCTTTACGCGATACCACCCCTACCAAAAGACCAGCCTCATCAAGAACAAATACTGTCCCTACATCCTCCAGGAACATAGTTACAACAGCTTCATAGGCGCTTTTATCCTGATTGACTGCTACAGGCACAGACTGCAGATCACGTACAAGGATGCCGGAAATTTCTTCCATCAACATTCCCAGCGTATTCTTGCCGGTAAAATAATAACCAACTTTAGGACGCGCATCTAAAATACCGCCCATAACTAAAATCGCCAGATCTGATCGTAAAGCCGCACGAGTTACATTCAGACGTTCAGCAATATGTTCGCCCGTGATCGGCCCATCCTGGCGCACGATCTCGGCAATACGTTTTTGTCTGTTACTTAAAGAAATTGTCCTCACACCCTTCCGAACTTACATTAATTTTTCCTATATTTATATAGTATACGCTATTTTATGCAAAATCCCTGCTTCCGGTCATAAATATTTTTAAAAGTATACAAAAATAACAGGGCCAAAATTTCGGCCCTGTTATTTTCATATATTTTCATAACTGCTCATGTTCCATTCTCTGGATCATAATACACAGCAGCAAAAAATAACGGTCTGTCATTTTAAAATAATTTTTTTGTGTTATTTCTTTGATTTTCCCCAACCGATAACGTAGAGTATTAATATGTATATGCTGTCTTTCAGCTGCATCCTCTAAACTGTTTTCCCGCAAAGCCGCTGAAAGTGTATCCAAAAGGCTCGATTGATAGCGTCTGTCATATTCCTGCAGTTTATCAAGCACCGTCGTCTTAATAAAATTATACTCCGAAGTATTGCGGCAGTTCATCAGCAAACTGAACGGCAGCCATTCTTCAGCCTTACGTACTCCTGAAATATGCAATTTATATAAAAGTCTGATAACGTTTACCGACATCTCATAATGCTCTTTAATTCGCTCCAGTTCTGTAAATTCAGGAGATATTACAGCTGCAGCTATTTTACTCTGTTCCTTATTATATTTTTTGAATATATTAATGCTCGTAAGAGCTTCTTTACTGCTGCATAACAAGATATAAAATTTTTCCTCTTCAATTAAAAATCTATCAATCAAATAATTGCTTATATTATGGCTTCCTTTAGAAAATAAAATCAAATTATATGCTTTTTGCTGCACAAATCCCAGATTAGCAAGCTTTTCAGCAATAACTTCTCCACTTTTGATTTCACCATTTTTATTTCTTTCCAAAAACGTTCCACTGTTTTCTGCAGCGTTTCATAATGGTCCCACAGCTTGATGGCTAAAAAAGAAGCTCCCTGTTGCCCAATCAACCGTTCTTTTTCCGTTAACTGCCCCTCAGCAACAATAATAAACCTCCCTATAAGCTGACTACGGGCATAGCATTCGAAAATATGCAGCTCATTGATAAAAAAGCCCGCATCAGTATATATTCTTTCATTAAAACCAGTTTTAATTTTTTCTGTCCAATCAAGAAAATCCTGTTTACGAGTACCTCGTCTGCTCCAGGAAGCAAGTATCTTCCCTTCATGATTCAGGCAAAAACAATTCTTGTGAAGCTGATTTCCCAAAACATTCACCAGCGAAGCCAGATCATCTGAATTCAGTGAAGTATGAATAAGTTTTTGATAGTTTTTTTCTACTTCAATCAACATATTGGTTTGATAATTCTGGATTTCAGAAGTGATTGTCTGCACCAGTTCTCTAAACTTGACTGCAGTTTTCACTTCAAATACCGGCAGCCGGTACTGATCTGCCAACTGCAGTATTTTCAGCGGGATCTTATTGATAAAACGGCCTGTTTTGATACCTATCGCTGATATTCGCGGAGCAAGCTTTTTAAAACCATCTTCCTGCAGGTCAGGACTTTTACTGAAGGCATACCAGGTAGTTAAAACAAACTCACCTCCTGTTACCCATTCGTGCAAATCAGGCCCTTCCATAATTGTTACATGTGTTATCTGATTGTTTAAGTTCCCATGCTTATTAACCAATGTCACACGTTCGGCAAAATCTTTGATTTCCAATAATTCATTTAAGGTCACCATTTTCTTGGACATTATCTCACCTTCTTTTCTAATGCCATATATTTCTTTTTCTCCAGAATATCCTGATTACGATTTTACTATTTAGTTAATTTTTTTAGCAAATCCAAAGATTTCAAAAACTGTTATACTAAAAAGCTAAACTTTACCCATCGTAAAACCTTCTTGATTTTAAACCAGCGCCTTATTTTTCATTCCGGTAAAAAAATCTTGAGGCAACTATAAAAGCAGCCTCAAGATTATCAAATCTTCCATTAATCATTCACATAAAACTAAGTATTACAAAAGTTCCACTGATGATAACGCCGGAAACAATTGTCCAAATAACGCAATATCCCATAATATCACGCGCCGATAATCCCGCAACTCCTAAAAGCGGCAATGCCCAAAACGGTTGAATCTGATTAGTCCAGCCATCTCCCCAAGCAAAAGCCATAATTGTCTGCGGAATGTTCGCCCCCAATGCCTCAGCAGCCTTCATCATGATTGGTCCCTGGATAGCCCATTGCCCGCCTCCGGAAGGAATGAAAATATTTACCAGCCCTGCCGATAAAAATGTATAAAGAGGGAAGGTATGTGCTGTAGAAATTTCCACAAACCACATGGAAATCATATCAACCAGACCAGAAGCAGTCATCATCCCCGACATACCAGCATAAAGCGGAAATTGCAAAATAATACCGCGGCTGGCACCGATTCCCTGTGCCACAGCCTTTAAAAAGCCGTTAGGACTGCTGTGCAGATATAAACCCAATGTTAAAAAAATCAAAATGACCAAATTCAAATTCAGGTCAAAACCAATCTTAGAAAAATTAGCTCCCAGATAAATCAATGGGAACAAACCAAACAAAGCGTTGAGCCAATAAGCATTTTCCAATCTTTCGGCAAATGTCATATCTTTTTTAGCAATTCTTATCTCTGGTTTTTCTTGTTCTTTTTCACTGTATTCCACTATTTCATTGGCAGGAGGTTTCATATTAAAATACACGATAAACAGCATAATTACGATGATAGCCGTCATTACCAGATTCCAGGAAGAATACAGCGTATCACCAACCGGTGTCAGTGGCAGTCCGAGCTTCTCCATAAAATTGCCTGGTGTTGCTGAAACAAGCGGAATCGAAGAAGACGGCCCGCGAATAATCTCACCGCCATAAGCCGCAGCTACCAACAGCGGAAAATGCAGGCCTTTAACCTTTTTGCCTACCTCTTTCGCAAGAACTGCACCTATAACAAGCCCAAATCCCCAGTTTATATAGCAAGACGCAATAGATACTAATGCAGTCAACCCAAGAGCCTGCTGTGGAGTTTTAGGAATACCTGTTACCTTGTTCAAAATCTTTTTAGCCAAAGGTGTCAATGCCAGTACATAACCTGTCAATAAAACTAAAACCATCTGCATCCCAAAAACAAACATCGATGAGTACCCTCTGCCCCAATATTCTATCATTTGCAGAGCACTCTTGTTCATTAAAAACATTCCGCCGCAAAATACAACAAATGTTAAGAGAATAGCCAAAATAAAAGCATCCGGAAGATAATTCTGCACCATCTTCAGACAGAACTTTGTTACAGTCTTCATAAAAATCCGCCTCCTTTTCCCATTTTCTTTTTCATTTACACCAGCTCTAAAACCGTAGCTGATCCTAGCCCTCCAGCAATACATAAAGTAGCCAAGCCATATCTGACCTGTCTTTTCTGCATTTCATGCAATAAAGTTACTAAAATCCTTGCTCCAGAGCAACCAATCGGATGCCCCAGAGCAATTGCACCGCCATTTACATTGACCCTGCTCAGATCAATTTCCAGCTCCTGTATGACCGCTAATGATTGTGCTGCAAATGCTTCATTGATTTCTATCAGTCCAATATCTTCGATCCTTAGCCCTGCCCTTTTCAGTGCCAACCTTGTTGCAGGCACAGGCCCCATTCCCATATATGCCGGCGAAACACCTATTGAAGCCTGGCTGATTATTTTAGCCATAGGCTTTAACCCTGCCTTTGCAGCCGCACTTTCTTCAGCAATCAGCAACATGGCTCCACCGTCATTTCGTCCTGATGCATTGCCTGCCGTTACGCTGCCGTCCTTTTTAAAAGCAGGCTTCAATTCTGCAAGTTTTTCTATCGTTGACAAACGTGGATGCTCATCAGCAGCAAACATCAAAATCTCTTTTTTCTTTTTTACTGGCAAAGGTTCAATCTCATCATCAAAGCGTCCACTTTTTATTGCAGCCTGAGCTTTTTCCTGACTTTCGCAGGCAAAATAATCTTGTGCCGTTCTGCTGATAACATATTTTTCAGCAATATTCTCTGCAGTCATACCCATTGTCAGGACTCCATACTGGTCAGCAGGCTGTGACCGCGGCTGACTTTCGGTATTAGGATCCAGCAAAATCCCGTTACCTACTGCATAACCCCTCCGTGCCTCTCTGAGATAATATTGGGCATTACTCATACTTTCGACACCACCAGCTAAAACGAAGTCAGCATAGCCGCACATAATCTCCTGTGCCGCATTCTGGACAGCCTGCATACCAGAACCACATTGTCTGTGTACTGTATAAGCCTGTACTTCAAGCGGAAATTTTGTTATCAATGCAGCTAATCTTGCAATATTAGGCTGGTCGCTGCTCTGCTTTGCCTGCCCTAAAATTACTGCATCCAGAAGTCTGATATCTAAAATGACTACGTCACATTATTTTCTGCAACAAAAAGGCAGCAATTTCCTCCGGCTGTATGTCCTTCATTGCTCCGTTCAGTTTTCCTATAGGCGTCCTGATTCCATCTATGACTACCGGCTGCAGCATATCTATACCTCCCTTATACTAATTTTTTCAGCCAGCTCATAATGAGCAGATGTCATTGCTGCAATTTCTTCCAATGTAACATCAGAAGTATGTTCCAGTAAAAACATCATTCCGTCCTTAAACTTAAATACAGCATATTCTGTGACTAAAGTATTAACTACTTTCCGCCCAGTCAGCGGCACAGTACAATCCTTTACCAGTTTATGCCGCCATTTTTTTGCCGTATGAGATGTCGCAACGATCACCTCTTTTACTCCAACGACCAGATCCATTGCTCCCCCTGGTCCTAAAACACCTTTGCCCGGCAAAGCCCAATTTGCCAGGTCTCCCGCTTCATTTATCTGTATGGCTCCGATAACTGTAGCATCCATACGCCCACTTCTGATCATTGCAAAAGATGTAGCACTATCAAAATAACAGCATCCGGGCGTTTCAGTAACCGGTGTACGACTGGCATTAATGAGATTAGGAATTATTGCCTCCCCGCTAAGTTGTTTAGGCCCAACACCTAGCATTCCATTTTCCGTCTGAATATAAATATGTTTATTTGCTGGTAAATAATCAACCGCCATTGTGGGAATACCTACACCTAAATTGACAAAACCACCGTCAGGCAGCATTTCCGCAACTCTTTTAGCAATTCTTACTTTTGTTTCCGCTTCTGACATGTTTCTCATTTAACTGCACCCCGATTCTGCGGTACCAAAACATCCACATAAATATAAGGTGTTACAATCTCTTCCGGCGAAAGCATACCGGTTTCTACAATCTCATCAACCTCCACAATCGTCAAAGCGGCTGCTGTTGCCATAAGCGGATTAAAATTTCTTGCTGTTTTTTCATAAACTAAATTCCCCATAGCATCCGCTTTTCTGGCATGTAACAAGGCTACGTCTGCTTTCAAAGGATACGCCAAAACATAGGCTTCGCCGTCAATAACTTTTGTTTCACAATGCGCAGTCAGCTCTGTGCCAGCTCCAACCTTTGTATAAAACCCGCCAATTCCGCAGCCTCCTGCACGGATACTTTCTGCAAATGTGCCCTGTGGCATCATCTCTAAATTTAACTTTCCATCAAAATATAATTCCGCAGCTTCAGTATTATAGGTAAAATAGGTACCTATAGCTTTTTTCAGCATCCTATTCCTTACCCACCTTCCCAAGCCTACATTAGGAGTACCAAGATCATTGGCAATAACAGTCAAATCATGTATGTCTGTATCTGCCAGTAAATCAATCAGCCTCTTTGGATTACCTACATTTCCAAAACCTCCGATCATAACAACATCACCTGACCTGACAAGCTTAACAGCTTCCACAGCTTCTACAATCTTTGCTATGATAATCACCTCCATATTAGTTCTTTGATTTCAGTATACAAAGCTAAAGACGAGCCTAATATGTAGAAACCTACAAAAATAATCTGATTTTTTTGCATTTTTGCACAAAAATAGCCCTTATAACAGTTATCAAACTGTTATAAGGGCTATAAAAAATAACAGGACCGAATATTCGGTCCTGTTAAGTTAATTATTCATTATTGAAGCAGTTCGCGTACCATTTGATTGATACGTTTACCGTCGGCTCGGCCCTTAGCCTTCGCCATAACAGCAGGCATTACTTTACCAATCGCTTTCGGTCCTTCGGCACCAGTCTCGGAGATAGCTTCAGCAACCATAACACGCAATTCTTCATCGCTAAGCGGTTCAGGCAGATATTTTTTGAGAATCTCAATTTCTGCTTTAGCCTGCTCGGCTAATTCACTGCGTTCGGCTTTTTCGAATTCTACCAAAGAATCCTGCCGCATCTTGACCTCTTTCAGCAAGATAGCCAGAACCTCATCATCATTCAGTTCCTTCTTCTCATTGATTTCGACATTTTTAATATTAGCACGCACCATACGAATAACCGATAAACGCAGCTTACCTGCTTCACGGTCCTTCATGGCCTGTTTCATATCTTCTGTCAATTGGTCTTTAATAGACATACAGCACGCCCCCATTATCTGGTTTTACGTTTTCTGGCTGCTTCGGATTTTTTCTTACGTTGAACGCTCGGTTTTTCATAATGTTCGCGCTTTCTAACTTCAGAAAGAATTCCGGCCTTTTGGGTTGCTCTTTTAAATCTGCGCAGCGCACTGTCCAATGTTTCGTTTTTGCCAACTTTAATTTCTGCCATCTGATCTCCCTCCCTCCACACACTTAGGGAAGTGTATATATGCATTTCATGCGTTTTTTGCACTATTGCTGACTATCGTCAGACCGCAATTACCGCACAATATTACCAGTAAATTATATCTTATGATAGGCCTTTTGTCAAGGTATCAGCAGGGCGGCCACCCCAATGCTTTACCGCCTAAAAGATGGATATGCAAATGCTTAACGGTCTGCCCTCCATCATCACCAGTATTGGCAACGGTGCGAAACCCTTTTTCATTAACACCAAGTTTCTCAGCCAGTTCCTTAACTTTCCCAAACATATACAGGAGCAGCTTCGGTTCTGCAGTAATAATATTTTCAGTATGAGCTTTCGGTATCATTAAAACGTGTACCGGAGCAGCAGGAGCCACATCACGGATTACGATCATTTTGTCATCTTCATAAACTCTTTCAGACGGGATCTCACCGGCAATGATTCGGCAAAAGATACAGTCGTTCATTTCTTTCCCCCCTTAGTGATCCTAATTTTTATAATATTCGTCAGAAAATTTAAAAGTCCTTTTTCTATTTACTCTGTTCACAATTTATTTTCAAACTGTAACTAACAAAGTAAAAAAATCTTTAATAAAACGCTTGACTTATAGTCAACTCCAGCCATTATACTGAACTTAAAGTATTTTTAATCATTTATCTAAGAAAGGAGAGTTTACAGTGAAAAAATTTTTATCAACATTACTTTATACCGCTGCCGCAACTTTATTATTCAGCGCTTGTGGAATGACTGCCAATACAGTTTCTTCTCCTGTTGAACCAACTGTTAAAAGTAATGAAAAAACAGCAGTAAATAATAAAGCTCTTGTTTATTTCAGCAAGGATATCAGCCCTGTAAGTCTGATCAAACTATATGATAAAATCAACCAGGATATACATGGTAAAGTAGCTATCAAAATCCATACAGGAGAAAAGAACGGTCCCAATATACTCCCACGGGAAATAGTGATGGCTTTGCAGCAGCATGTACCTGACAGTAATTTAGTCGAAACCAACACTTTCTATAAAGGTGACCGCTATACCACCGCCGGCCACCGCGAAACATTAAAAGTTAACGGCTGGGATTTTTGTACTGTAGACATTATGGACGAAGAAGGAGCAGTAATGCTGCCAGTAAAAGGAGGCAAACATTTTCAGGAAATGTCGATCGCTAAAAATATGCTTAATTATGATTCCATGATCGTTTTGACGCATTTTAAAGGACACACTATGGGAGGATTTGGCGGTTCAATGAAAAACATAGCAATTGGCAACGCAGACGGCAGGATCGGCAAAGCCATGCTGCATACCTCTGACCCATCCAACCCCTGGGAATATAGCCAAGAGCGTTTTATGGAAAATATGGCTGAATCAGCAAAGGCTACAACAGATTTTTTTGGTAAACAAATCATTTATATCAATGTATTGCGCAATATGTCTGTTGACTGCGACTGTGCCGGGCTTGCTGCGGCACCGCCAACAACCCCTGATATCGGCATCCTTGCTTCTACAGATATTCTTGCCGTCGATCAGGCTTCTATCGACCTTGTTTTTGCTTTACCAGATGCTGCTAAGCATGATCTGCAGGAACGGATCGAATCACGTCGTGGTCTGCGGCAGCTCAGTTACATGAAAGAACTTTCCATGGGTAATGATCAATATGAATTAATTACCATTGAATAAAAGAAAAGCTGCCTTTTAAGGCAGCTTTTCTTTTATTCTTATTTCAGCAATTCTCCGATTAAAAAATTCGTCTCAGCCTTCAATAATCTCACTTTTCTTATCTTGCCACATAGTTCAGCTTCCGACCGAACATAGACCCGTAAATAATTACTGGTCAAACCTTCTATATAGCCATCCTCAGCAGTCTGTTCAAACAATACCTCCACAGCACTGCCAACAAAACGTTCTAAAAATTTCTGCTGCTGCTTATGATCAAGCTCAGTAAGTTGTGCACAACGTCTTTGCTTAACAGTTTCAGGAATTTGATTGGGCATTTTTTCGGCCGGAGTTCCCTTCCGTTTGGAATAAGGAAAAATATGCATTTTACTGAACCCGCAGTTTTCTGCAAAAACAAGTGTAGATGCAAACTCCTCTTCCGTCTCACCCGGGAATCCGGCAATAATATCAGTAGTAATGGCAATATCAGGAATACGTTTACGGATATCGTCCAAAAGTTCGGTAAAACGTCGGGTATCATACGGCCTGTGCATTCTGGCTAAAGTTGTATCACAGCCTGCCTGCAAAGGTAAATGCAGCTGTCGGCACAACCGTTTATCTTTTTCCATAAGATTAAGCAGCCTCGCTTCGACCTCCACTGATTCCAATGACCCCAACCGCAGTCTCTGCAGACCCTCTACACTTAAAGCTGCCTCAACAGCATCAAATAAAGTCAGTTTTCCATCATGTTCTTTACCATAGCAGCCAAGGTGAATACCGATAAGCACTATTTCTTTATAACCAGAAACTACAAGCTTTTTAACTTCTTCCATGATGCTTGTCAAACTACGCGAACGCAACGGTCCGCGGGCAAAAGGAATAATACAATAAGTACAGAATTGATTGCAGCCTTCCTGTATTTTTAAAAAAGCTCTGGTCTTATCACTAACATCACCTGCACTCAGTTCTTCAAACTCAGTGTTGGCACTCAGCTTACGCACGCTGTCTATTGTATCAACAGACTGAAAAGCAGCAGCTTCTTCTACCAACCGTACGATATCTGCTCTATCCTGATTCCCGATAATAAGATCAACACCAGGAATTGTCTTCACTTCTTCTGCCGCCGTCTGTGGATAACAGCCAGTCACAACCACGAAAGCAGTTGGGTTTCTGCGCACAGCACGATTGATCATCTGCCGCGATTTACGCTGCCCCGTATTGGTAACAACACAAGTATTGATCACATAAATATCAGCTTCGCAATTAAAACCAACTACAGTATAACCATGACTGCGAAATATCGCTTCCATGCTGGCAGTATCGGCCTGATTGACTTTACAGCCTAAAGTGTAAAATGCTATTCTTTTCATCAATCATCCTCCTAAATCACCAGTTTCATAAAATATTGCGGCCGCAGCTACTAATGCAGCTGTTTCTGCACGTAATATGCGCTTGCCTAAACTTACTACCAATGCCCCAGCTGTCCGGGCCTGCTGTAATTCCGTCTCGGAAATACCGCCCTCCGGGCCTATGATCAGCAGCAGCTCCTTCAAAGCCTGCTCCTTTTGCAGCGCAGCCTTCAAACCAAGCTTATCCTCACATTCATAAGCTATCAGTTTACAGTCACAGGGATTATCAGCAAGCATCTGTTCCATCGTCTGTACTGGCTGCACCATTGGTATAATATCACGCTTACTCTGTTTCGCAGCCGCTTCAGCAATTTTCTGCCAGCGCTCAGCTTTCTTAACAGCTTTATCACCTTCCAGGCGTACGACCGAATGCTCCATAGCTACTGGTATAATCTCACTGACTCCCAGTTCTACAGCCTTCTGGATAATAAAATCCATTTTTTCACCTTTAGCCAACCCTTGTGCCAGTACGATTCGCACTGAAGGCTCATGACTTTCCGCCAGTACCTCCAGACATTTGACTGTCACAACACTTTCATTAGCATCAGCAATTTCAGCAAGAGCCGTGACACCATCATCACTTACAATCTGTACTCTGGACCCGCATTGCATCCGCAGTACAGTATAAATATGCCTGGCATCAACACCCATTATTGTCATCGTATCACTGTATGGCTGCGGTATAAAAAATCTATGCACCGTCAGTCCTCCTTACGCATCTGCATAACAACCCAGCCGCCTTTGGCATCAACAGCTTCGACACACAAACCGACTTTGGAGGCAGCTGCTGATACATCATTCTGCCGTTCTTCAATAATACCGCTGGCAAGGAATATTCCTCCGGATTTTAACTTACCGGGAATATCCTGCAGAAGCATAATAATAATATCGGCAATAATATTAGCAATGATAATATCAGCCTTACCTTCTGTACCATGCAGCAAATCACCCTGTTGCACACTGATTTTTTCTGTCAGTTCATTGCCGGCAATATTTTCAATAGCTACTCGTACCGCAGTAGCATCAATATCCACCGCTTTAACTGTTTTAGCACCAAGTTTAGCAGCAGCAATAGCCAGAATTCCAGAGCCAGTACCAACATCAAATACTTCCATATCAGTACGCAGAACTTTTTCCAAACGTTCCATACACATACAGGTCGTATGATGTGTTCCTGTACCAAACGCCATACCTGGATCGATTTCAATAATATGTTCACCAGCTTTAGATGTATATTTTTCCCAGGTAGGCTTAATCACCAATGTTCTGCCAATATGCGTAACATGGAAATACTGTTTCCATTCGTTAGCCCAATCCTGCTCGGAAACAGTACGAAAACGCGTATTACCAAAGCGACATTTACCAATACGCGTTTCCAAATTTGTCAAGTCCTCATCAATCTGTGTAAGACGTGGCTGCAGCTCTTCATCCTCCGGATAATAAGCAGTTATCGTAACCACTTCTGTGTTTTCCTGCTCAGGAATATCGCATAATTCCCAAGTACCTGAATTACGCAAAGTGTTTATCAAAACCGGGTCCTCAATAACAACACCATTGTTTGCACCTGCAGCACGCATAATTTCGGCAACCAGATCAGCTGCCTCATGTGTAGTTTGTATGCTTACCTCTATCCATTGTGACAAAGCGCTCACTCCTTAAATAACTATCATATATATTAAACACAAAGCTTATTCTAAAATATTTTACCATATGAAAGTGTTTTTCTACCAGTTTGAGAAGATATTTCAATGCCAAGTGCTCACATTATATCATATTTTTTGGCATAAAAAAATAAACTGCGGTGTTCAAACCGCAGTTTATACAAGTCATTATTTAAATAAATCTTTAATCTTATTCAAAAGCCTTTTTCTTCAGGATTAATGTTATCTTTACTGATCTCGGCAAATTTACGCAAAGCATCTTTCTGTTTTCATTCAGCTTCTGCGGCACAACAACTTTGATCCTGACTAACTGGTCGCCGCGTGTACTGTTACGCAAACTGGGAATGCCTTTGCCCTTCAAACGCAGTACCTTTCCAGGCTGAGTTCCTTCCGGAACCTTCATCACAACCTGTCCATCCAGCGTAGGAACCTTAATCTCATCACCCAAAGTTGCCTGTACAATATTGATCGGCACTTCGCAGTAAACAGTAGTACCATCGCGCTCAAAAAACTTATGCGGTTTAACATACAAATATACATACAAATCACCGCTTGGTCCGCCTTTAACCCCTGCTTCGCCTTCTCCGGCTACCCGCAGGCGGGAACCGTTGTCAACACCTGCAGGGATCTTGACTTTAAGTTTCTTATTCTTTTTAACAGTGCCCTGTCCGCGACATTCCTTACATGGTTCGCTGATGATCTTGCCTTCACCATGACATTTAGGACATGGCCGTACATTGGTCATCTGTCCGAACATAGTGTTTTGAGTAAAACGGATCTCGCCACTTCCGTGACATTCAGGGCAAGTTTCAACTTTAGAACCAGGTTCCGCACCATTCCCATGACAATGCGGACATTGTTCGTCACGATATAAACTGATCTCACGTTCTAAACCAAACGTAGCTTCTTCAAAAGTGATTTCCAGGTCAAAGCGTAAATCAGCACCGCGCTGAGGACCGGCATTAGAACCACGCGAGCCGCGGCCCTGCCCGCCGAAGAACATATCAAAAATATCTTCCATGCCTCCGCCGCCAAAACCGCCGAAACCTTCAAAGCCCCCAAATCCACCAGCACCGCCGGCACCGCCGTTTTCAAAAGCAGCATGTCCAAACTGGTCATATTGGGCACGTTTCTGCTCATCGCTGAGTACACTGTAAGCCTCGGACGCTTCTTTAAATTTCTCAGCCGCTTCCGGATTATCTTTATTCACATCAGGATGATACTGACGTGCCAGTTTGCGGTATGCTTTTTTTATTTCATCTGCTGTAGCGGTTTTAGACACGCCTAGCACGTCATAATAATCTTTTTTACTCAAAGTTTACACCATCCTAAGCCGATTATTTTTTTGTCTTTCGTCAACCACTTCGGCGTCAACAACATCGTCATCAGCTTTTTTTGCGCCCTCGGCTGTTTCAGTACCTTCAGCACCTTTAGCAGCTTCAGTTTGTTTGTACAGCTCTGCGGAAAGTTCATAAAGAGGTTTGGTCAAAGCTTCAGTATCTGCTTTGATTTTTTCCATATCTTCGCCTTTCAGAGTCTCTTTTAAAGTATCAAGCGCTGCCTGTACTTTTCCAATCAATTCTTCAGAGCCTTTGCCTTCCATATCTTTAATGGTCTTTTCGGCTTGATAGCACAGGGAGTCAGCATTATTACGTACTTCAACGCCTTCTTTACGTTTTTTATCAGCTTCAGCATTAGCCTCTGCTTCTTTTACCAGACGGTCGATTTCGTCTTTTTCCAAAGTACCTGAAGACGTAATAGTGATTTTTTGTTCTTTACCGGTACCAAGATCCTTAGCGCTTACATTTACGATACCATTAGCATCGATATCGAAAGCAACTTCGATCTTCGGTACTCCACGAGGAGCAGCCGGGATGCCGGAAAGCTCAAAACGTCCCAGAGTTTTATTATCGGCAGCCATTTCACGTTCACCCTGCAGTACATGGATATCAACTGAAGGCTGATTATCAGCAGCAGTAGAGAAGACCTGCTTACGGGAAGTCGGGATGGTAGTATTACGTTCAATGATCTTTGTGAACACACCACCCAAAGTTTCTATACCCAAAGACAACGGAGTTACGTCAAGTAAAAGCACGTCTTTTACTTCACCTGCCAAAACGCCGGCCTGAATGGCAGCACCAACGGCAACACATTCGTCAGGGTTTACACCACGGTAAGGCTCTTTACCGATAAATTTTTTCAAAGCTTCCTGTACAGCAGGAATACGGGAAGAACCGCCTACCAAGATAACTTTATTGATATCAGAAGCAGACAGGCCGGCGTCAGCCATAGCCTTGCGGGTCGGCTCCATTGTGCGTTCAACGAGATCAGCAGTCAATTCGTCAAATTTTGCACGAGTCAGATCCATATCCAAATGCTTCGGACCTTCAGCACCGGCAGTAATAAACGGCAGGTTGATATTAGTAGTCAAAACACCGGATAACTCGATTTTTGCTTTTTCAGCGGCTTCACGCAAACGCTGCATAGCCATACGGTCATTACTCAGATCAATGCCTTCATTTTTCTTAAATTCAGCAACCATCCAGTCAACGATTTTCTGGTCAAAATCATCGCCGCCTAAATGAGTATCACCGTTAGTAGCTTTTACTTCAAAAACACCGTCACCTACATCAAGGATAGATACGTCGAAAGTACCGCCGCCAAGGTCATAAACCATAACGGTATGGTCGTCGCTTTTATCAATACCATACGCCAAAGATGCAGCAGTAGGCTCGTTGATGATACGGAGAACTTCCAAGCCTGCGATACGGCCGGCATCTTTAGTTGCCTGACGTTGACTGTCAGAGAAGTAAGCAGGAACAGTAATAACTGCCTGAGTTACTTTTTCACCTAAATATTTTTCAGCATCTTCTTTCAACTTTTGCAGAATCATCGCGGAAATTTCTTCCGGAGAATATTTTTTATCGTCGATTTCTACTTTATAGTCAGTACCCATATGACGTTTAATAGAACTAATAGTTCTGTCAGTGTTGGATACTGCCTGACGTTTTGCCAGCTGACCAACTAAACGTTCGCCGTTTTTGGAAAAACCAACTACGGACGGAGTTAAACGGCTGCCTTCCTGATTAGTGATAACGGTAGGTTCGCCGCCTTCCATTACTGCTACTACAGAGTTAGTAGTACCTAAGTCAATACCAATTACTTTAGACATGATTTATTCCTCCTCGGGTTTATATGTTAATTTTAATTTATATGGCAACTATTCGTTGCTGATAACTTTAACTTTGCTGTGCCGGATAACTTTATCACGTAATTTATAGCCCTTTTCCAGAACCATCTCTACAGTGTCATCATCCATATCGGGATTTTGCCCCCTCATCACAGCCTCATGCATCTCAGGATCAAATTTTTCGCCCTGTGCTTTTATTTCTTCTACGCCCAAATCTTTAAAAGTCTGCTCGAACTGACGCCTAATCATTTCAATACCTGAATAAATTCCGGCGGCATCATCAGATTTTCTGGCGGCGTCTTCAGCACGTTCAAAATTATCCAACACCTTTAAAAATTTTCCGACAACATCAGCGGTAACAAAAGTTGCCAGCTGTTCACGTTCGGACGTATTGCGTCGGCGGAAATTATCAAAATCTGCCTGCAGCCTTAAAATACGGTTCTGCAGTTCTTCGATCTTAACATCCTTTTCATCCTGTTCAGGAGTTTTTCTCCAGCAGCTCCCTCACTCTTTTTCCCGGCAGTCTCATCGACTCCATTAGCAGCATCGGCTGTATTCGTTTGAGCTTCCTGCTGAGGTGTTTCTTCGGCAGTTGTTTGCTTTGAGCTTTCCTTCAAATCTTCTGTTTGCAAAACACTTCCTCCTTATAGTCTTTTTACTTATCTAAAATTGTTTTCAGATATTTATGCAGGTAATCCATTACAGAAATGACCTTACCGTATTCCATACGGGTTGGACCTAATACTGCCATCGTACCTACGATCTGACCATTCAGACGATAAGTAGCCTGAACCATACTGCAATCCTGAATACCGGTAAATTTATTTTCAGAACCTATCGTTACCTTAAGGCCTGAATCTTCACCACCTTGCAAAAGATCCTTCAGGACCTTTTCTTCTTCTAATATACCAAGCAGGTTTCTGACTCTTTCCACATCACGGAATTCCGGTTGATTAAGCAGTTGCTTTGTTCCGCCTAAAAATACCTTCTGTTCCTGCCTGCGCCCCGTCATTTTACGTACAGCCTGCAGTAATGATGAAAAAACTGAGTTTATCCTCGACCACATCTGTATGGACATTCTGCAAAATCTCCACAGAAATATCGCTAAGATTGCGATCTTCCAGCAATTTGCTCATTTTACCAGCCAGATAATCCATCTCTTCAGAAGACATACCTAAAGGAATATCAACAACATTCGTATCTATACTGCCATCATCGGCAACGATACATAAAATAGCATGCTGACTGTCAAGCGGTAAAAATTTTAAATAACAGAAATTTGCAATCGTCTGCTGGTTAGTCAAAACCATGGAAACATTCTGTGTCATACGTGACAAGATCTTGGCTGTCGACTGGAAAATATCATCAATGTTACGACGACGTTCATTATACCAGCCATCTATTAATGCCATATCATTATCTGTCAATGTCCCCGGTTCAATCAGGGCATCTACATAAAAACGATAAGCCTGAGCAGATGGAATACGTCCCGCTGAAGTATGCGGCTGTTCCAAATAACCCAGAAGCTCAAGGTCTGACATCTCATTACGGATCGTTGCCGGGCTGAGCCCTAAGTCATACTTGCGGGCAATAGTACGTGAGCCAACCGGCTCAGCCGATGAAATGTAGTCTTCTATGATAATTTGCAGGATC
>ENA-OQHL01000350-OQHL01000350.1-human-gut-metagenome-genome-assembly--contig:-NODE-350-length-34678-cov-15.843796_pt1 | contig 34678 bp, 32 predicted proteins | sample MGYA00242565_ERZ504723 | MGnify/ENA primary metagenome ERZ504723 (study PRJEB26092, sample SAMD00036211) | human gut metagenome | host: Homo sapiens | study: EMG produced TPA metagenomics assembly of... | reverse complement strand
GTAGCCGCACAGATTACAATGGATAAGTTGCCGGGCGTGCTGAAAAACGTAAAGGCAGGACGAACGGAATATGATTTTACGGGTATCTGTGCCAATGGTGTGGATTGTATCTATTTCATGCAGGATAACGGAAAGTTCTACATTGATTTTGAAGCCATGAGCAAAGACCAACTTCCCTATCTGAATACATTGAAGCAGTTTGCCAAAGAGCATAATTACCCAATTATCGAAACGACCTATAACAACACGCCCATAGATTACGATCATGTGAAATTTGCTCCGGTTCTAAGCCTGAAAGTCAATGCGGATATTGACAGCATCGTTCATGTTGGAAAATTGATTGAACAAACCATTTTCAAGAATAACGATCAGACCATTTACGATATAGTGCCTTAGAGGGTATAAGGAGAATATAAAAGAATAATGATAAAATGAGAGATAAGGATTCCGGGAAAAAGATATTCTGGATTTACCCTACAAATAAGTTTGTTTGGGCAGGAGTTGTCATATGTAGTATATTCTGTGCATTTATGATCTACTTTTTATGTGTAGCCAATTTAAGTGAGAATAAAGTCCTCTTTATTTTCCTGTTGCCCATATCTTTGTCTATCCTGTTAATCTGTTGGGCACTACCCAGTAAGATTTTGCTTTGCGAAGATAGAATAGAAGCACGAAGCCTGTTCGGGAAAAGAAGCATCCAGGTGGATGAGATAAACTCGTGGGGAGTTGTGCAAATGTATAAGCCCTACCGTTGTAAAGAGGGTATTTATTCTTACATACCTGCCAAGTCATTCAAACCTTCCCGTAAAATAGAGGAGAACATGATTTTCTCGTATAGCCTGTTTTTATCCAATATTCCGCACTATGACGGGAAAAAGAAAAATTCGTCCCAAACTGATAAAACTATTTTTGTCAGTTATCGGAAAGAAGTGTATATTGCATTGGAAAAGTATCTGAAAGAAAAAAAATAATGTATTAATATTAGTATATATGAAAGAATTTGGAACTATCGGAGATTTAATCAATGCTTATAAAGCAATACCATGTGACGCTTATATCTATTGCTCAAAAAGTGTTATTGAAACAGAGAACTTGGAGAATGGCAAATATTTAGTCATTGAATCGGAAGAAGAGGATGGATATGTGGAAACAGAAGATGGTGAAGTCCCCAAACAAGCATACGATTTGGGCATGAGTTCGTTGGTCGATGTTGAAACATTTAAGGATATATTGAGCTTTCAATATAAATTGAATCCCAAAACATTATACAAAGATTGTATAAAGGCTATTGAGTATTATCTAAGTAATGATGATTTTCTGGATGAATGAAATCAATCTTATGAAAAAGTTATTGTATTTGCTTGTCATGCTATTGATATTGGCGGCATGTAACCCAAAAGTTGAATTGACCAGTGCCGGAATGTACCCGAACTATCAAGTGGGTGAAATAGTAAATCTTATTCCGGTGGATTCTCTGACTTATGGGGACGTAATCGCATATCATTCATACATTCCCGGCTTTCAGGAAAGGGCATTTAAACGAATTGTCGGACTACCGGGCGATACTGTCCGCTTTCAGGATCAGCAATGTATCGTGAACGGCAAAAAGTGTGAATGGGTATTCATACGGAAACTTTTCTATGAAGAAGATGAATGTGAAGAGTATTGCGAAAGTCTGCCCAATGGCATGAAGGTGAACATCTGTAAAAGCGTTGTACCCATAGATTCGGCAACGGCTACCACGACTGCGGTTGTCGTCCCGGCGGGCAGCTACTTCGTTGCGGGGGATTACAGGGGCGGCTCGATTGACAGCCGTTCGCAAGGATGCGTAGCTGCGGATTCAATTATCGGGAAAGGTGTAAAAAGAAAGTAAGTACAGGGCTTTAGTTCCGATTTATTATGCTGAATACAATGAATATAAGAATCATTTCATTTATCTGTGCAGGATTGGTCGCAGCAAGTTGCGTGTCCTCACTCTGTTTCTATGATTATTTTGCCAACGATGGCACTACCAGCAATCCCATCTATTGGATTTTCGACGTTTTTTCAGTTATCCATACTGCTGGGACAAGCCGGAATAGGCGTTTATACTATCAATGTGCTCCTACGGCAGAGGAAAGAAGCAATTTCTTCTCTAGGATATTTTGCGGCTCACGTATTTCTGCAAAATATAACTCCCTTGCTCCAAGCATGGTCTGCGGCTGTCATTACGGAATATCCGCAATGGTTGCTGATAAGTCAGGTCGGTTTTAGCATTGCTCTTTTTACTGCTTTGTTCATCATTCAGTCTGCATCCTTATTCAAGAAGTCTGAATATATTCCCCGGCTGTTGATGGCTGCATTTTATATCAACTGCGTATATACGGCACTTACTGTCATCGGATTAATTATTACCCTGTAATGATTGCATATAAACAGAATCCAGAACAGCACCTTCCCAATGAATAGCAGGCGGGTATTGTTTCCACCCTTTTTCCGGCGGGGACAGCACCCATGTGGGGACAAACTCGTCCCCCAAAGCCTTATTGTATTCAGGGTTGCTGACGGCATACCTCACTATGATACGCAAAGGATTGCTGACACCCAAAAATTTGGGATATGTCGTTGTAGTATTATATTTCACCCCATCCACATAAAAACCGAACTGGCGTACCTTATGTCCCCCTTTAATGACACCCGACACTTTTTCATAAGTGGCTAAAGTGTATCGATTGCCTTCTGCCAACGCACGGGCTTTATGTATGCTATTATACCATGTCCAGCCGGAACCTGACATTGCGAGAAGATATAAAAGGTAAATGGATAACGAAGTCTTTTTCCCATCCGTAGCCCACTGCTTTTTCAATAGCGAGCCTACTATCATAACAAAAGCCCCCACCCCTAACAGGGAGACACAAACCAAAACCGGAATATTCATGTACTCTATCATACTGTTTTAGAATATTCTTTTCTTCAAATAATATACCCCAAAAATCAATAGCTTTGCCGATAACGACACCAAAAACACTAAGTGCCAACGCTATGTAAGCTGCAACAATGAACGGTTGTTCGTCTATCCACTTATTGACAAGTACGGACATCCGGGAAAAGACACCACCCGCAACAGTCAGAACGATGGTCAGGGCAATATGTATCTCCACCAGCTTATCCTGTCTGTTTGAATCTATTTCGTCATCTTTTAAATACCTGACAAGCCACAGGCACGGAACAAACAGAAACAACAATGAAAAATGCAATAATCGCCATTTCTTCCCCGGAGATTTCATACAATCCTCTGCCGAAAAAGCGAAAACCGAATATTATTGCTATACAGGAAGTTATCATTTATGCCACTATTTTTAGTTTGTATTCTTAATCGTATATTCTTTCTCAATAGCCTGACAATTCGTTTCCCGGCTATCTTAATTCTTACCACCGAAAGCGCATCTACGAAGAATAGAATTGTATCGGCTTTGTTACTAATAACTCCTGATTCATATCGGATTCTTTAGTTTACAAAGTTACGGATATGACAGGAGAAAGGCAAATTTAAATCAAGAAAAGATAATAAGGGCAGGGTTTTGCGACCAGGCGAGAGTCAAAGAAAGGATAAAAGATATATTTACCAGTATACAGATCCTAATGGGATACGAAGGGTCATTTATGCGGTAGATTTGTTAGATTTAAGGGAAAAAGAGAAAAAAATAGTTAGGGACCAGCTGGATGGATTAGATACTTATGTATCCGGTAAAGCCACGTTAAATACAGTGTTTGATCGGTATATGGCAACAAAAGTATGATTTGAAGCCACAAACCAGAGTTTCTTATAAATATATGTATGATCATTTTGTAAGAGATAATTTTGGTAAGCGATATATTGGAGATATCAAGTATTCAGATGTGAAGCTTTATTACTATCATTTGATAAATGAAAAAGGGTTCAAACCAGTAACGATTGATAATATTCATACATTACTTCACCCTACATTTAGAATGGCAGTGAGGGATGGGATTATACGAGTAAACCCATCAGAGGGAGTTATGGCAGAAATTAAAAGAAGTAACAGCTGGGATAGAGGTACCCGACATGCATTGACAAGAGAACAACAAAAAGCATTTATGGAATATACAGCGAACAGTCCGTTATATAATCACTGGCTGCCACTGTTTACAGTATTATTTGGAACAGGATGTAGAATTGGTGAGGTGATAGGATTGAGGTGGGATGATTTAGATTATGAAAAGCGTCAGATTAGTATAAATCATGCAGTTATATATCGAATAATGGAAAATGGAAAAGCTGAATTTCATGTGTCGACACCAAAAACAAAAGCCGGAAAACGGACAGTCCCCATGATGGATGCTGTTTATCAAGCATTCAGAGATGAGTATGAAGCACAAAAAGAACGGGGATTTAATATAGAGGTATGTGATGGGATGAGTGGATTTATATTTGCAAATCGGAATGGAGGATTACATAATCCATCAACGATTAACCGAGCAATTAGAAGAATTTATGAATCTCATAATGCAGAGGAAATTGTAAAAGCGAAAAAGGAAAAGCGGGCACCAATATTGATTCCGCATTTCTCTTGTCATCATATGAGACATACCTTTTGTACAAGACTTTGTGAGGTGGAAGAAAATATAAAAGTAGCACAAGATATTATGGGGCATGCAGATATTGGTACTACTCTTAACATTTATGCAGAAGCAAATGATGAAGCCAAACTGCAGGCAGTGAACAGTATGCAAAAAAAATTTGATATTTTTTGAATGAGCACTTTTGATTAAAAAAGGAGTTCAAAAATTGACATCAAATTAAAAAAAAGACATCAATTTGACATCAAATTAGTGGTCTTTGATGGACAAATATGGATGGTCTTAAGGAAAATAAAACAATAAAATAGTTTCAGATTACACAGTATGGACTTATGTGGATTAGGTCAATTTATAATCCCGACAATGAAATCACAAGGTTCTGCAAAAAATGAAGCAAATAATGTAGCTCAGACAGCTGCAGCTGCTCCAGCAGAGACAGCAAAAGTTGACTTCTCCAACGTAAAGGTTGAGCCTTTATTTGAAGAAGAGGTTGATTTCGATACATTCAGCAAATCTGATTTCCGTGCCGTAAAGGTTAAAGAGTGTGTAGCAGTTCCGAAGAGCAAGAAGCTCCTTCAGTTCACACTGGATGACGGAACAGGTACAGACCGCACGATCTTAAGCGGAATCCACTCTTACTATGAGCCGGAAGAATTAGTTGGTAAGACATTGATCGCAATCACCAACCTTCCGCCAAGAAAGATGATGGGAATCGAGTCTTGCGGTATGCTGCTTTCAGCAGTGAATAACCTGAAGGATTCAGAGGATGAAGAACTGCATCTTCTGATGGTTGATAACCATATTCCGGCTGGTGCTAAGCTGTACTAAAATTAAATATAAAATCTCTAAAACCATGATGTCAGATCACAGTTGACAACAATTTGACAACAAAATTTAGGATAATAATGAATCGTTATGAAGCATGACGAATTTCAGGTGAAAGGACACAGGTTTGAGAATGAAATCAAAATTGATTCACTGGATCAATGATTGATATGCACGACAACAAGAGCACTTCTTAGAGTTAATCTGAGAGGTGCTTTTTCTGTTTGCATTAAAAGAATGATGGGTGGCAGAGTCATTGAAGAAAATATAGATTTTTATAGATACCCTATCTGCCACCTGCCGTCTGCCAGTGCATGAGATCATTAATTGTAAAAATTAAGAAGCATTCCAATCAGTTCACCATGCCACTTTTATTTTGTGTTATACTGTTTTATATAATCTTTTTGCCCTTGTATTTTCCCTTATCAGAGTTCATAAACACTGGTGGGACAATATAACACAAGGGAAACAATAAGGGAAAATGAAATACTTTATGTTGGCTTACAAGGTCTGCATGATTATCAACAGAATTTTTGGACGAACATTGTTTCCATTCCACATATTTTGCTAATCCGGAATTAGTTGGAGATGGTGTTGGTGGTGGAAAAATGACAATAGAAAAACTTTCAGAGATACTACAATATATTCAGGAAAATACAGGTATTATAGGATTTACTATTGCGGAATATCTTCCATTTGATGAGTACAGATTGCATAAAATGTTTTCTAAAATCGGTTTGTTTTCTGAATAAAGAATTTTGATTAGAATAACTATGAAGCGAGGTAGTGGATATGGAAAAAGACCCGTTTAAGGAATATTTAAGGGAGTCTGAACCGGATAAAGCGCATAAAGGATATGCTTGGAGTACCGCAATCGGACTTCAGGCGGTGGACGGACTCAAACCATCTAAATATTTGATTGATACAGCCATTCAGAATATTGAAGGCAAAATCACGATGAAGGAAGCACAGAGTCTTATTGACAGCTATTATAAAGAAAGACCAGTGCATTTGTCTGATGATGAACGTACCGAAGAAGCAGATAAGGTTTCTTCCCGTATTGCAGAAATTCTTTCTGAAACAGCGTTCTCATTTTCTCCGAATGAGTATATCTCTATCCACCGCAAACTCTTTCAGGGGATTTATAAACACGCCGGAAAGATTAGAGATTACAACATTACAAAGAAAGAATGGGTGCTTGATGGTGCAACTGTTATGTACGGCAGTGCTTCAGAACTGAGAGCCACACTTGAATATGATTTTTCGCAGGAGAAGGACTTTAGTTATAAAGGACTGTCAATGGACGAGATTATCCATCATCTGGCGGTATTCATTTCAAGGCTATGGCAAATCCATATCTTCGGGGAAGGCAATACGAGAACAACGGCGGTGTTCTTCATCAAATATCTAAGGACACTTGGATTTTCTGCAACCAATGATATTTTTGCGGAAAATGCGTGGTATTTCCGAAATGCACTTGTCCGTGCAAACTATACGAACCTGCAAAAAGGTATTCACGAAACAACAGAGTATCTGGAAGCGTTTCTCAGAAATCTACTTTTGAACGAGAAAAATGAGCTTCATAATCGAAATCTTCATATACGTGAACTTTTGAATGAAGAAAAAGTGGACATTGGAGATAGAAAAGTGGATATTGAGAATGAAAAAGTGGACATTCAAGACAAAAAAGTGGATATTGAAAGTGTACTTTCCCAAAAAGGTAGTGACTTCTCAGTAAAAACGACGGTTCATATCCATAGACTCTTTGAAAAGTTTGGCTTTGATGAGGTGTTTGGAAGAAGTGCAGTTATGGAGATTCTTGAGCTGAAAGGTTCAGGTGCTTCAAAACTTCTTTCCAATTTGGTACAGGCAGATATTATTGAACCAGTATCTGGTTATGGAAAAGGAAAATATAAATTTAAGAATTATCCGTGATTGCAATGATGAGCAGCTTTTGCAAGGGTATTGATTCATGAAGAATGTACTGGGTTTATGGACCAGACCAGAAAGATATTACAATTATCGGACTGGAACCACATCCGGAAGATAAGAAAAATGGCGCATACGACCGAATTTCACTGTCGGATTTGTAGAATAAAACTGAATATGGAACTAAAACACGAGCAGTTAGTCTATGAAAAATAGGTTAGCTGCTTTTTTATGCAAAAAGGAGATGCCGTGTATGGGATATGCACGTAAAGATGTAGAGAAGACAAAGAAAATAGCAAAGAAGAATTGAATGTAAAACTCCGTACTGGTCTTGTAGAAAACTATGATGCAGTGTATGTGGAAAGAAAAAACCAGAATTGTCTTTGGCTGAAAGGATTTATCAGAGAAAAGTCAAAAATTCAAATAAAAAAATATAGATTTTTATCCGACATTATTGACGCATAAATAACTTTATGATATTTTATTTTTGGAAAAATGGAAATTATTTAAAGGCAAACCTACTGAAATGCAGGGACGCAAAGCGAGAAGAGGCACTGACATATTTTGGCAGGTGTCTTTTTTGTATGCAAAAATGAGTACGAAAACTGGCAGGGACAGGTTCTCTGTATACAAATAAAAGTAGGATGAAGAAGGCATAAGACGAAGAGAGGATTTTTATAAAGTGGGAAATTATGAAGACAAAATATATTCTTTAGGTGATAATGAACCGGGACAGACACAGACCATGTCACAGGCCGTACAGAAAACACTGGAAAATAATGGCGGGGTAGGTATAATGACAGGATCTTATGACCAAAACCTGTCTATTTTGTCTGTGGATAATCTGCTGTTGCATAGTACAGGATATACATTCGATACTTTCATGGAACAGACAAAAGGCTCATTGAGAAACTTCTTTTATGACGAGGAAGATATACTGGAGCGAGACCGTTTTTTGCAGCTTCACGGAACAGGGGAAGCACAGATCCTTGCAGCAGACGGTACAGTGAATAATGTACGGCTTTGTAAAGAGGATGCGACAGATGAGGCGGGCAGACAGATCTGGGTTATGTCCGTACAGGTCAACTGGGATCATGTAAATCTGGCACTGCTCAATGAGGCTATCTATTCCGGCTTCTGGTATTTTGACTGTGACGAAAACAGTGAGATTGTGAATGCAAACTGGAGTCATGAATTCCGAAAAATGCTTGGCTATCATGACACTCTGGACTTTCCGAATAAACTGGAATCCTGGTCAGATCTTCTGCATCCACAGGATAAAGAAAGAGTAATGGTGCAGCTTCAGGCGGCAATTAAGGATAAGACGAACCAGATAAAATACCAGGTAGAGTATCGTATGAGAATGAAGGATAATCAATACCAGTGGTTTCGGGCATCGGCAGAAGTAATACGCCGTCTGGATGGTTCTGCCAGCAGGATTGCCGGGATTTTTATTAACATTGATGCGGAGAAAAAAGAAATCATGCAGGCACAAAAATCTGCTGCTTTCCACCGGGCTTTTACGAAAGCAGATCTGTGCGAGTATTATGTGAATCTGGAAGCGAATACTTTTGATACCTTTAAGGTTGAACCGTCCCTGATGACCGTCTTTGAACAGAGTCATACGTGGGATGAATTGATCCGGCATTTTGTGGATTCCTATGTTGTGGAGAAAGATAAGAAGGCGGTATCCTCTTTTTACGACCGTGGTTATATTGCAGAAAGGCTGAAGGGTCTGGAAACCGAATTGGCTTTAGAGTGCCGTATCACTCTGAATGGAGAAGAACGATGGGTCCGCAATGTGGTCATACGTGGCGAAATAGAGGATTCAGAATATGCCATGATCTTTCTGCGTGATATCACAGAGACAAAGGTAGAGAGCGCACGGCATTTGCAGATGGCAGCGGATAATGCTTCCATGGAGCAGATAATTCAGAGTATTGTGCGTCTGGTTGACCGCTTTGTTGTCTGTGATCTGGAAAATGACAGATATGAATTCTATAACCTGAATGGACAGATGCTATATAAACCTTTGGGATTCTATCATGATTTTCAGATGCAGGTTCTTGAAAAGTATAAGACACTGGAACCATTGGAAACTATGGACATCCTGATCGCACCGGAAAATATCCGGAAGAATCTGAAAAGTGAAAATGATATTTATAAGTTTGAGTACTGCAGCCTGGATGAAAAGACTTATAAGATCGCTTCTTATATTCCTTTGGAATGGAAGAATGGAAAGCTGGAAAAGGTATTGCTGGCATCCATGGATGTGACACAGGAGAAGAAAGCAGAGATTGAATCCCGTCAGGCACTGAAAGAGGCTTACCGGTCTGCAGAAAATGCAAACCGTGCGAAAACAGAATTCCTTTCCAATATGTCCCACGATATCCGGACACCGATGAATGCCATTGTCGGCCTGACAGCAATTGCAGGAGCAAATATTGAGAGCCAGGACAGAGTCATTGAATGTCTCAGTAAAATTACAAAATCAAGCCGTCATCTGCTGGGGCTGATTAATGAAGTGCTGGATATGGCACGTATTGAAAGTGGAAAAATGACGCTGGCACAGGAGGATTTCAATCTGCCAGATCTGGTGGATAATCTTATAACACTCACAAAACCGGTGATTGATGAACATAAACACAATTTAGATATACACATTAATCACATTGAACATGAGAGTGTCTGTGGTGACAGCCTGAGAATCCAGCAGGTATTTGTGAATCTGATGAGTAATGCGGTCAAGTATACACCGGATGGCGGGAATATTACTTTTTCTATAGAGGAAAAGCCAAATGGATTTTCGGAACTTGGATGCTATGAATTTACGATTGAGGATAATGGGATCGGTATGTCACCGGAATTCCAGAAAATCATGTTTGATCCTTTCAGCCGCGCAGATGACCATCGGACAACCAGAGTCCAGGGAACAGGTCTGGGAATGGCAATCAGCAGAAATATTGTGAACCTGATGAATGGTAATATTAAAGTGGAAAGCACCTTACATAAGGGAACTAAAATTACAGTAACAATTTATCTGGAACTTCAGGAAAAAGAAAAAGAACAGGACAGAAATCTGATGAATCTACCTGTTCTGGTTGTGGATGATGATAAGACATGCTGTGAAAGTACAGTTGCCACATTGAAGGAGATTGGGATTACAGGCGAATGGGTTCTCTCCGGCAGAGAAGCCGTTGAGCGCTGTTATGCACATCATGAGCTAAAAAATGATTACTTTGCTGTTATTTTAGATTGGAAAATGCCGGATATGGACGGAATTGAAACAGCCAGACAGATCCGGAAACGGATAGGGAAAGAGATTACCATTATTGTACTGACATCTTATGAATTCAGCGAGATCGAAGAAGAAGCAAAGGTTGCAGGCGTAGATGCTTTTATTGCAAAACCGCTGTTCCGTTCCCGTTTGACGGCTGCATTGCGGCAGTTTACTTCTGGCAGAAAAGAAAAAACAGCAAGAAATTATCTGGATGAGCTGTCTGAAGCAGATTACACAGGAAAAAGAATTCTGCTGGTCGAGGATAATGAGTTAAACAGAGAAATTGCTGTTGAAATTCTGCAGATGACAGGGGCGGAAGTGGAAACGGCAGAAAATGGAAAAATTGCAGTTGAAAAAGTAGAAGCTTCTCCGAAAGGCTTGTATGACCTTATTTTTATGGATATCCAAATGCCTGTCATGAATGGTTATGAGGCAACCGCAGCAATCAGGAGCCTTCCGGGTGAACAGGGAAAACTACCGATTGTTGCCATGACAGCAAATGCTTTTGCAGAAGATGTACAGCTGGCAAAAAATACAGGCATGAATGGACATATCGCGAAACCGCTGGATATGAATAAGCTGAATGATGTTCTGGAAAACTGGCTGTAATTGTTTCCCAATTATTGAATTAATGATTTTATCAGGAAAGAATGAGGAAAATACGAGGATGAAAAAGGCAAAACAATGTCTGATAGCTTTATTGTCAGGGGTGCTTGTAGCAGCTACTGTTTTGTCTGGCTGTGGACAATCTAAAAAAGCAGTATCTAAAAATGACGATCACCTTACCGTGTATTTGTGGGAAAATCGTTTAATGAAAAATATTGTACCCTATATAAATGAGCAGTTTCCAGATCAGGATATTGAGTTTATTACCGGTAACAATGATACCGATTTATACAGCTATTTTGAGGAACATGGTGAACTGCCGGATATCATAACCGTACGTCGATTTTCTGGAAAAGATGCACAGGATCTGGAGCCATATCTAATGGATTTTGCTTCTTATGATGTGGTTTCCAGGTATTACTCTTATGCATTGCAATATTACAAAAATTCAAAAGATGAGATCCAGTGGCTTCCTATCTGCGGTATACCGCAGACGATTATTGCCAACAAGACATTGTTTGAACAGTATGGAATCAAGATACCGAAAAACTATAAGGAATATGCACAGGCATGCCAGCAATTTTATGATAATGGTATAAAACCGTATTCCCTGGATCTTGCAGAAGACTGGTCTGCTCATGAGGTGATTCAGACAGGTGCAATTGGGGAATTCATGAGTCTGGATGGAATTGAATGGAGAAGCTCAGCTGAAAGTGCATCAGGGGATATCGCGTTTGATGATGCATTATGGAAACGTATTTTTTCAGAAACCAATACATTTTTAAAGGACTCACATTTTACAAGTGATGATATCAGCGTCGATGTTAATACTGCAACGCAGATGTTCCTTGAGGGAAAAGCAGCAATGTTTCATGGTTATCCGGCACTTATGCAGGAATTTCAGGAACAGATGGATGCAGAATTAACTCGTATACCGTTTTTTTCACAGATTTCGGATGAAGCTTTTATAAATATGACCCCTTCTCTGAATATTGCATTTAACAAAGAACTGGAAAAAGATCAGGAAAAACTGGATCTGGCATTCGATGTCCTGGAGTGTATGATTTCAAAAGAAGGACAAACATTGATCGCAGATGGAAAGGGTGTAATTTCATTAAATGTAGATGTTCCAAACATGATGGAAGATGTACCTGGACTGGAAGATGAAATTAATAATAATTCTGTTTATATCCGATATTCTGCTCAAAAATCATTTGATGCCAGTCTTGAGGCTGTTCACGGATTATTGTCAGGGGAAATGGATGAAACACAGGCTTATGATGCTTTTCGCAGCACAATGAACAGTAAGGATTCAAAAGAAGAAACCACAGTTAATTTTGAAAATGAATATTCCATTTCGCTAAATGATAAAAACGGTCGTGATGCGGCATCTTCTATTTTAACTACGATTAGAGAAGAAAATGATGCTCAGCTGGCTTTGGCACCATATTATTATTTTACTTCCTCCATTTACAAAGGGGAGTGTACCGGCAGCCGGGTTGGTCTGATGACAGCAAAGAGTTTAGATACACCATTATACCTGGCAAAAATCAATGGCAAAGAGATTTATGAACTTGCGGAGAAATATCTTGCTGATTCTGATGAGAAATTCCATATAACCAATAAATATGAATTACCAATTGCATCCGGTATGAAATTAATCGTCAGGCAGGAGGAAAACGGATTCTCATTAAAGGACATAGAAGTAAATAAGAAAGAAATCGACAAAGAAAAGGAGTACTCTATTCTTCTTACAGACACCACAATGTCTGTTTTGAAAAAAATAAATCCGGGATGTGAGATCGAGCAGATTAAGGACACAACATTATCAAGTGCATGGACTGCAGCAATAGAAAACGGACAGCAGCCGTCAGCACCGGAAGATTATATAGAGGTTGAAAAATAAAAGTGGGAACAGAACAGGCGAAAACAAAAAGAAAAAAGATGATAGTACCATTGTTCTTTTTAATTCTTATCTTTTTAAACTTAATTTTTGTAAAGTTCCTTTTGAACAGGATGAACAGCTATATCGCAGAAAACGGGAAAAGCAGTATGGGAGCAGTTGTTGAACAGATACAGCAGACCTATGATCTGCAGGTGAATGGATACTACAGTCGGCTGCATATGCTTGAGGATTTTCTTACTCAAGAGGGAGTGAGATCTATTGAACTGGATAGAAACAAGAAGTTCTTTGAGGCATGGCAGAAAGAATCTGAAAGTACACTTATATTTCTCCAGGAAAATGGAAAGGCAATAACCACTGATGGAACAAAACTTCGGGTTGACATGCCAAGTAAACTTTTGTTGGATTTGAGGAACGGATATAATATTGGAAAATTGGTTTCTCTTGATTACAACCAGAAGAAAAAAGATGGTTATCTGGTTGCAATTCCATGTCAGGAATATACGATTAATGGGGAAACTTATACGGCAATTGGAACCTTGTATGATCATTCAAAATTAGATTCCATGTTAAGTGTGAAAAGCTATAACGGGAATGCGTATCTGTTTATGCTGGATAACGACGGAAATATTACTTATACAAATCAGAAAGAAGATAAATTTTTCAGGAACTATTTCTTGTTAAAGCATTTAAAAGGAGATCAGGCTATCACTGAGGAAGAGGCTGATTCTCTTCAAAAAAAGCTGGATGGCAGAGAACAGGGGGTAGAACTTGTGGAAAGTGACAAACCTTACTATCTGGGATACTGTCCGATAGAAAATAATAACACCATGCTGATCTGTATTGTAGAAAAGAGTGTTGTAGATAATGTACTGAGAGATTATCAGAAAACAATAGTGTTTGAAACAATACTCATGGCAGGCTTTATACTTTTGCTTTTTGCCGGATTATTCTACAGTATTTCCAGACGCAGTCTTGCTGAGCAAAAAGCTGAATACGAAAAAAGAAATAATGAGATTCAGACGCAGGCAATGAAGGAAATGGAGGAGTCCAATAAAAAACTGAAAAAAGCAAAGGACATTACAACGGAAGCCTTGCAGACCGCTGAAAATGCAAATAAGGCGAAAACAGATTTCCTGTCCAATATGTCACATGATATTCGTACACCAATGAATGCAATTATCGGCATGACATCATTGATCAGACATGATGCCGGTAATAAAGCGAAAGTAATAGAGTATGCAGATAAAATAGACATTTCATCACAGCATCTGTTAGGAATCATTAATGATGTTCTGGATATGAGCAAAATTGAGGCAGGAAAAACAGTTTTTAAGTATACCGATTTTTCCATCTTGGATTTTATTACAGAACTCAATACCATATTCCATTCACAGATAGACGAAAAAAATCAGACTCTTACAATCATAAAAGAAAACATCCGGCACGAGTGGGTGAACGGAGATCAGGTTCATCTGATGCAGATTTTCAGCAACTTGGTTTCTAATGCAGTGAAGTACACGCAGGAAGGTGGAAAAATTCAGTTTCTGGTAGAAGAATGTGAGACAAAGTCATCTGTCTACGCAAAGTACCGTTTCTTGGTCAGCGATAATGGCATGGGAATGTCGGCAGATTTCAAAGATACAATTTTTGATGCTTTTACTCGTGCTGAAAGTTCTATGACGAATAAGATACAGGGAACTGGTCTTGGAATGGCTATTACCAAAAATCTGGTTGAAGCAATGGGAGGCACCATTGATGTGGAGAGTGAACTGGGCCAGGGAAGCTGTTTTGAGGTTGTTATAGATCTGAGAATAGCAGAAGATAGATTTGTTTCTTCAGCAGAACAGGCAGAAAAGGATGAACCGGCTGGCAATGTCCTGAAAGGAATGAGGTTTCTGTGTGCAGAGGACAATGAGCTGAATGCAGAAATCCTGATGGAATTGTTAAAGATTGAGGGTGCAGAGTGTACAATCTGTGAAAATGGTAAAAGGGTCTTAGAGGCATTTGAGCAGTCTGTTCCGGGGGATTATGACATGATCCTGATGGATGTGCAGATGCCGGTTATGAATGGTTATGAGGCAACAAAAGCAATCCGAAGAAGCTCCCATGAACTGGCAAAGACAATTCCAATCATTGCTATGACCGCCAATGCGTTTTCTGAGGATATTCAGCATTCTCTGGCAGCCGGTATGAATGCCCATGTTTCAAAACCGGTTGAGATGAAGGTACTGGAAAAGACGATCAGAAGCATAAAATCCGGCGGGGGGCACCGAAATGCAGCTCATTGAACAGTGACAAATGGATATGGAAAAGAGCTGATGAAAGAATCTGGCATTGCCAGAACTTTCAATCAGCTCTTTTTTAGCATCAGTTCCCTCTTGACATTTTTTCATTTCCTGCTATACTTATCAAAGATAATTACTAAAGATAACTAAATTTCAAGAAGAAAGGACCATTTTCCATGACACAGGAAAAATTAAAGCAGTTCCTGGATGCGTGTTTTGATGCAAAGCGTCTGATCGAGAAACTCCCGGACCTGCCGGACGGTATGAAGCCGCGGCAGGTGCATGTGCTGGATGCGGTGAATGAGATTCAGAAAAAGCAGGGCTTCTGCCGCGTCAGCGACATCAGCAGCTATATGAACACAACGCTGCCGAGCATCACCAAGCTGGTGCAGGAACTGGAGGAGAGAAATCTTCTCGTGAAACAGGCGGATGAAAAAGATAAGCGCGTGATCAACCTGACACTGACCGAAGAGGGAAAAGAGTTTGTGGAACTCCGCGTGACGCACTTTCACGGGGAATGGGCATCCCGCCTGCCAGATCTGGACGACGCGGTGGTGGACGAATTTGTGCATGCAATCACACGGATGCAGGAAACGATGCCGGGAATAAAAGGAGTGAAAAACAATGGCAAAAGAAAATAAGAAAGAAGTATCGTTTGTAGAGGGACCGATTTTCCAGTCCCTGATCCGTTTTGCGCTGCCGGTGCTCGGCGCGCTGATTCTGCAGGCGGCTTACGGTGCGGTCGACCTTCTCGTGGTCGGCTGGTTCGGCGATGCGTCGAGTATTTCCGCTGTCGGAACCGGAAGCAGCTTCATGCAGATGGTAACATTTATCATCACCAGCCTTGCGATGGGTTCGACCGTTATGATCGGCCAGCACATCGGCGAGGGCAAGCCGGATAAGGCCGGCAAAACCGTGGGAACCTCGATTGTTCTGTTCGCCATCATCGGTGTCGTCATGACGGTGATTCTGGAGCTGTTCGCAGGCCCGATCGCCAATATTTTACAGGTCCCGGCGGAGTCTTTTGACAAAACCGTCCTCTACCTGCGGATCTGTTCCGGCGGTATTCTGATCATCATCGCGTACAACGTCATCAGCAGCGTGCTTCGCGGAATCGGTAATGCAAATCTGCCGCTTTTATTCGTCTGCATCGCCTGCGCAGCCAATATTGCCGGAGATCTGTTCTTCGTCGGTGTGCTGAAACTGGACGTTGCGGGAGCAGCGCTTGCGACGGTTCTGGCGCAGCTGATTTCTGTCATCGCCTCCATGGGTGTGTTGAAAAAAGGCAATCTGCCGATTGAATTCAAAAAAGAAGACTGCCGCATCGACCGCGACGAGCTGAAGAAAGTCCTGAACGTCGGTGTGCCGATCGCGCTGCAGGAGACGACCGTACAGATTTCCTTCCTTGTGATCAACTCGATCATCAACGGCATGGGTCTGATGCCGTCTGCCGGATACGGTGTGGCGCAGAAGCTGACCTCATTCATCATGCTGATCCCGTCCTCCGTGATGCAGTCTGTGTCAGCATTCGTGGCACAGAACACCGGAGCCGGAAAGAAAGACCGCGCGTGGAAGGGCTTCCTCACCGCAATCGCAACGGGCTGCTCTCTTGGAGTTGTGATTTTCTGCATCGGTTTCTTCGGTGGAAGTGTCATCTCCAGAATCTTCACGAGCGATCCGGCCGTTATCGAGCAGAGCGCCGCTTACCTGCGCGGTTTCGCACCGGAATGTATTCTGACCTGTGTGCTGTTCAGCAGCATCGGATACTTCAACGGCCGCGGCATCAGCATCCCGGTTATGATCCAGGGAATCACCTCCGCCTGCCTGATCCGTATTCCGCTGGCGCTGTTCTTCTCACACCTGCCGAATACGAACCTGACCTTCGTCGGCATGTCCACCCCGATCACAACCGTATACGGCATCTGCTTTTTCATGATCTGCTTTGCACGGTTAAAGAAAAAAGGGCAGATGTAATTGAATCAAACATAACAGAACTGCCTGGGAAACGGCACGGAGCGATCCGCCGTTTCCCAGGCAGTTTTTGGTATTGTTTGTCCGGAACTTTTTTGATACAATACAGACAGAAAGAGCGGAACCCTGTTCAGAAGGGACAGAACAGACGGAAAGGGGAAGAGGAGTGGATAACAGAGAAATCATCAATGAGACACTGGTCCATCTGTTTCACGAGATACAAAAACTGGAAGAAGAGGCGATCATTACCGAGGATTTCAAGGATCTGACGAACAACGATATGCACATCATAGAAGCCGTCGGCCTGGAGGGCGGCAATATGTCATCGATCGCGGCAAAGCTCGACATCACGGTCGGATCGCTGACAACGTCGATGAACAGTCTGGTGAAAAAAGGCTACACCGAGCGGGAGCGCAGCGAGAAGGACCGCCGGATCGTCTACATCCACCTGACCGGAAAGGGACGGCAGGCATTCCATCATCATGCAAAATTCCACGAGCAGATGACGGATGCCGTGATGGCGGAACTCGGAGAAGAGGAAGTGCAGGTGCTCGGGAAAACGCTGAAAGCGCTGACGGACTTCTTTCGGTCATATAAAAAATAGAAACAAAAAGGCTTTTGCAGCCGGGACAGAATCAGAAAAATCTGTCCGGTATGCAAAAGCCTTTTTCGCATGGAAACGCATAAAAAAATGCTATTTTTCTACGCCGTTCTTCTCACAGATATCCGCGAGCACACACCGTTCACAGTGCGGTGTCGTCCGCGCAGTACAGACCTCGCGTCCGTGCTCCACAAACCGGTGGCAGAGCGAGCTTCCTTCTTCCGGCGGCACAATTTTCCAGAGTGCCATCTCCACCTTCTTCGGATCCTTGCAGTCATGCACGAGCCCGATGCGGTTGCACAGCCGGATGCAGTGCGTATCCGTCACAATCGCAGGCTTTTTGAATACATCGCCCATAATCAGGTTCGCACTTTTCCGTCCCACGCCCGGGAGCTTCAAAAGTGCGTTAAAGTCATCCGGCACCTGGCTGTGGTACTCGTCGCGCAGCATGCGCATGCAGGCGTTGATGTCGCGTGCCTTGCTCTTTCCAAGACCGCACGGCCGCACAATTTCCTCGATTTCCTCCGGTGTCGCGTTTGCCAGCGCATCGATATCAGGATACTTTGCGTAGAGATCCTCCACCACAACATTGACCCGCGCATCGGTGCACTGTGCGGCCAGGCGGACACTGACGAGCAGCTTCCACGCCTGGTCATAGTCAAGCGTACAGTCGGCGTCAGGATATTCTTGTTTCAAACGTTCAATGACGGCAAGCGCCAGTTTTTCTTTTGTCATCGTGTTAAACTCCCATTCTCAAAGATATAAAAACAGCGAAAGCTATCAGGATCCCTTCTCGCGTGCCGCCTTCCGAAGCTGCAGCGGCGTCGTGTGAAACCGCTCGCGGAAAAGGCGGTGAAACAGCTTATCGTTTGTAAAGCCATGCTTTTCCGCGAGCGTGCCGACCGGCAGATCCGTGGCGATCAGGTCGCGGTAGATGCGGGAAAGACGGTAGGAATTCAAGTATTCCAGATACGTCGTTTCCATGTTCTGGCGGAAGAACCGGCAGAAATATTCCGGCTGCAGCGAGACAACATCGGCAGCTTCCTTCAGCGTAATCGGCCGCTGGTAATTTTCCTGCGTGTACGTCAGAATCGTATCGAGCCGTGTCTGCGTCCGGGAGCTCATCGGGTGGTGCGCAAGCGGGCTCTTCTCGGAAAATTTCGTGTAGAGCAGATCGAGAAACGTAAAAAGCTCCCGCTGGAACGTCAGAAGATAGCCGTCGGGCATTTCCTCATGAAGCTGCATCATCGAAAGCAGAAGACGCCGGAACTGGCTGATATTTTTCTGCACTTCCGGATTCGTACTGTCGTAGTCAATCGAGAACCAGAGCTGTGACGGATCAGGCAGATAGTTCGCAAGGAACGCATCCGGAATCTGCATCAGAATCGAGCGGTTTCCCGTGGACGGACAGCGCGCCGTGTGGATACGCCCGGAATTGATCAGCAGAAATTGACCCGGAAGGACGGTCTTGGTGCGGTCCGAGAGCGTGACAATGGAGGAACCCTCCAGAATATAAATAATTTCCAGCGCGTCGTGCCAGTGCGGCGGCGAAAAACTGCCGAAATCGTCGGTTACACGAAATTCGATGCTGCGGTTCGGCTGCAGCGTGATGTGTTCCTGGCGTGTCTGGCGCGGCAGATGATCTTTGCGTGGCATAAAAAACTCCTTTTTTGTTCAACTTAGTGTATCACTATCTTATCACGAAACCCCCGAATTGGGTATAGCAATTTTTGCATGAAGTTGTTATAATAAATGAACACAAAGCCACGTCACATACGGCTTCGTGCAAACTCAATCTAAAGAAAAGTGAAGGAAGAAAACGTATGTATCAAGTATGGAGTAACTTTTTAAATCCCGGCCAGATCGCCATGCTGGGAATCGTGGTCACCTTTCTGCTGACCTTTCTGGCGTTAAAGCATCCATTTTCCTTTCTGCCGAGCGATCACGGCAGAGAATTTGCCGTAAACGGCGGCCTCTCCCGCGGAAAACTGCGCGGCGTCGGCCTTGTGATCGTCATCTGTTTCCTGATCGGAAGCGTATTGTTCCTGCCTCTTGGCGCCGAGTATGTGATCTACGCGATCCTGCTCGTCTGCATCATGCTGAGCGGCTACCTCGATGATGCATCCGAAACCCCGTGGAGCGATTACAAAAAAGGCGCGATTGACCTCGTCATCTCCATTGTGACCGTCATCACCTTTGTGAATTACAATTCCACCACGATCTACTTCGGAAGCATGTCCCTTACCATTCCGAAAGTGGTCTACATAATCCTCGGCATCATCCTGATCTGGATTTCGATCAACGTTACAAACTGTTCCGACGGTGTCGACGGACTCTGCGCGAGCCTTTCCTGCGTGGTCATCTTCGCATTCAGCATGATTTTCCATGATGCTCTGGGAAGCTTCACCGTAGCCAACTACCTGTTCGTGGCAGCACTTCTCGCGTACCTGTATTTCAATACCTCGCCGAGCAGCATGCTGATGGGAGACGCCGGTTCGAGAGCACTTGGCTTCTACATCGCCATCCTTGCCATGCAGTCCCGCCATCCGTTCTTATATCTGCTGATGGCAGGCGTGATGATCGTCGACGGAGGAATCGGTCTTGTCAAAGTATTTTTACTCCGTTTCCTGAAAATCGCAATCCTCAAAAATACAAGAACACCGCTGCATGACCATGTCCGCCTGAAATACAAGTGGTCCGACAGTCAGGTTGTGATCCGCTTTGTGATCCTGCAGATCCTGCTGGCAGTTGTTGCCTATCTGATTGTGGCATAAAGAAAAAACAAAAGAAGAAAGATGGGAGTGTGTCCCGGCAAAAGTAATTGGAAGTGCAACAGGATACTTTTGCGGGACACACTCCCGTTTTGCATATTGGAACCAGAAAAAGGTTCAAACCGGAAAAAAGATAATATCGCCGTATTTTTTCACAGAATCCTCCATGTTTTCGACAGGAAAAGTGTGGTAGGATAAAATTACCAAAAAACGTCAGCCTGAAACAGGAATTCTGTAAAAAATGATGAAAAGAGAGTGCTTTTCATCCTCTGTTTCGGGCGCATCAAATCAGGAGGTAATGAAAAGATGAAATTCACAGAAGGTTACTGGCTTCCGAGTGAAAAAGCAAATGCATCCCATGCAATGCAGGCTTATGAAGTAGAGCAGATTCCAGGCGGTATGCGTATCCTGGCTACCACACGTCCGATCGAGCACAGAGGCATGACCCTGAACCTGCCGACCATCACCGTTGAGTTCGTAGCACATACACCGGACACCATCTCCATGGAGGCATGGCACTACGAAGCCTACGACAACAAAGTTCCGTCCTTCGACAAAACAGAGAGCGTATACGAGGACGTAACTGTAACGATCAACGCGGATGAGGCAGTTCTTGATACCGGAAGCGTACAGGTCCGCGTACAGAGAAAAGGTGTCTTTGCTTACACCTTCGAGGCAGATGGAAAAGTTCTGACCGGAAGCGGCTTCCGCAACCTTTCCTATATCAGATGGGACCGTCAGCAGAGCACCATGCTGCCAGCCCAGAATTACATGACCGAAAAATATCAGCCATATATGGTAAGCGAGCTCTCCCTTGGCGTCGGCGAGTGCGTATACGGCCTTGGCGAGAGATTTACTCCATTCGTAAAAAACGGACAGGTTGTAGACACCTGGAACGAGGACGGCGGTACGGCATCCGAAATCGGCTACAAATGCGTACCGTTCTACATGACAAACAACGGCTACGGTATTCTCGTTGACAGTACCGACAACGTTTCTTTCGAAGTAGCAAGTGAAAAAGTAGAGTATGTCGGCTTCTCCGTACCGGGCGAAAGAATCAAATACTATCTGTTCCACGGACCGTCACCGAAGAAGATCATGAACGAGTACACCGCGCTGACCGGACGCCCGGCACTTCCTCCGGCGTGGTCCTTTGGTCTGTGGCTGTCCACATCCTTTACCACAAACTACGACGAAGAGACTACCACATCCTTCATCGAGGGAATGGAAAAGAGAAATATTCCGCTGAGCGTTTTCCACTTCGACTGCTTCTGGATGCACGAATTCCACTGGTGCGATTTTGAGTGGGACAAGAAATGCTTCCCGGATATTCGCGCAACCTTAAAGAAATATCACGACAAAGGTCTTCACATCTGTGCATGGATCAACCCGTATATTGCACAGGGAACCGCATTCTTCAAAGAAGGCGCTGCAAACGGCTATCTGCTGCAGAGAGCAGACGGAAAAGGCGTATGGCAGACCGACAACTGGCAGGCAGGTATGGGCCTTGTGGACTTTACCAACCCGGATGCGGTTAAATGGTATACCGATAAACTGAGAACTGTTCTGGACTGCGGCGTAGACTGCTTTAAGACCGACTTCGGCGAGAGAATCCCGGTTGACGTTATTTACCACGACGGAAGCGATCCGCAGGCAATGCACAACTACTATACATACCTGTACAACCAGGCAGTATTCAGCCTGTTAAAAGAAGTAAAAGGTGAGAACGAGGCAGTTCTGTTTGCAAGAAGTGCAACAGCAGGAAGCCAGAAATTCCCGGTACACTGGGGCGGCGACTGCTCTGCAAACTATCCGTCCATGGCAGAAACGCTGCGCGGCGGCCTTTCCTTCGCCATGAGCGGCTTCTCCTTCTGGAGCCATGATATCTCCGGATTCGAGAGCACCGCAACACCGGATCTGTACAAGAGATGGTGCGCATTTGGACTGATGTCTACCCACAGCCGTCTGCACGGATCCACAAGCTACCGTGTGCCGTGGCTGTTCGACGAAGAGTCCTGCGACGTAGTAAAATTCTTCACCAACCTGAAATGCTCGCTGATGCCGTACATTTTCCAGAAATCTGTAGAGGCACACGAGGAAGGAACCCCGGTAATGCGCCCGATGGTATTCGAGTTCATGAACGACCCGGCCGTTCCGTATCTGGATCAGCAGTACATGCTGGGTGATGCCCTTCTGGTAGCACCTGTCTTCCGTGAGGACAAGGTAGCACAGTACTATCTGCCGGAAGGCACCTGGACAGAACTTCTGACCGGCGAGACAAAAGAAGGCGGCAGATGGTTCCAGGGAACCTATGACTACTTCTCCATGCCGCTGTATGTAAGAGAAAACAGCATCGTAGTCAGAGGAAACTGCGACACCAAACCGGATTATGACTACGCGGACCATGCAAACGTATGCGTATATCAGTTAAAAGACGCAGCTGAGACAAAGGTTTCGGATATCCACGGAAACACCGTATTCACCGTGAAAGCAGTCAAAGACGGCGATGCAGTGAAAGTATCCGTAGAAGGCGCACATACCGAACTGAAAGTAGAAGTATTCGCCGGAAACGAGAAGAAAGAGGCTGTGCTGGCAGCAGATGCGAACGAAGTTGTTGTTGCATAAGCATCGGAATGTAAGAATATAGGGAGGGAGAGGCACGGAAAAGCAAATTTTTCTGTGACCTCTCTTTTCAAAAAGGAGAATAAAACAATGCGTTTTCAGACAGAAAATGGTGTATTAATTGCACAGGCAAACGGAGAAACACTGCGGATTGAGCCGTGGGGAAAAGATTCCTTACGTGTCCGCGCAACCATGCTTCCAGAATTTTCCGGAAAAGACTGGGCGCTGACCGAAGTGCCGGAAAAAACAGAGGCAAAAGCAGAGCAGTTTGAGGTCGATCATCTGGAAATCGACGGATCGATGGGAAAAAGAACCAGCGCATCGATCACCAATGGAAAAATCCGTGCTGTAGTCAACTTTGCAGGAGTTATCACCTTCTACAAAGAAGATCAGGAAATTTTAAGAGAATATCACCGTTGCTACGACGGAACGATCAGCAAAGAGAGCCGCTGCTTAAAAACGGTCAACCGTGAGTGGAAAGGTGTGATCGGCGGAAGCGAATACAGCCTGAACCTGAAATTTGAGAGCAACGACGAAGAGAAAATTTTCGGAATGGGCCAGTATCAGCAGAAATACATGGATCTGAAGGGATGCACCCTGGAGCTGGCGCAGCGGAACTCCCAGATCAGCGTACCATTCGCCGTATCCAGCTTAGGATATGGTATGTTGTGGAACAATCCGGCTGTCGGACAGGTAACCTTCGGAAAGAACTACACCGAATGGACTGCACGCTCGACCAAAGATATGGACTACTGGCTGACCGCAGCCGATACACCGAAAGAGATCCTGGAAAATTACACCGCAGTGACCGGCCGCGCGCCGAAATTCCCGGAGGACCGTATGGGCCTGTGGCAGTGCAAGCTGCGCTACCGTACGCAGGAGGAAGTGCTTGAAGTGGCACGCCGCTACCAGAAGGAAGGCATCAAAATCGATCAGATTGTCATCGATTTCTTCCACTGGACCGTACAGGGCGACTGGAAATTCGATGAAAAATACTGGCCGGATCCAAAAGCCATGGTGGACGAACTGCATTCCATGGGAATCAAAGTTATCGTTTCCGTATGGCCAAGCGTAGACCGGAAGAGCGAGAATTTCTGGCCGATGCTGGACCGCGGCCTGCTGATTAAAACAGAGCGCGGCGCCCTGCAGACGTATGATTTCCAGGGGGACTGTGTGGAAATCGATGTGTTCAACCCGGAAACCAGAAAATACGTCTGGGAAGTCTGCAAGAAAAACTATTATGATTTTGGAATCGATGCCTTCTGGCTGGACAACTCAGAACCGGATTTCGGCGTTTACGATTTCGATCATTACCGCTATATCGACGGACCGGCTCTTTCCTGCAGCAATATCTATCCGCAGCTGTACAGCCGTGTCTTCTATGACGGCATGAAAGCAGAAGGAGAAGAAAATATTGTAAACCTGCTTCGCTGCGCCTGGGCCGGAAGCCAGAAATACGGAAATGTTGTATGGTCCGGCGATGTGCCGAGTACCTTTGAAGCCTTCTATGATCAGCTCCAGGCCGGCCTTAATATGGGTCTTGCCGGCATTCCATGGTGGACAACCGATATCGGCGGCTTTATGACAGATGATGTCAACGACCCGGATTTCCAGCAGCTTCTGATCCGCTGGTATGAGTTTGCCGTTTACTCTGCTGTTTTCCGTATGCACGGCGACCGCGGACCGCACAACATTCCACCGCTCGATGACCGTGATTTTGGCGGCGGCTACCTGTATACCGGCCAGTCCAATGAACTGTGGAGCTATGGAGAAGAAAATTACCGGATCATGAAAAAATATTACGACATCCGCATCAGCATGCACGATTACATCAAACAGCTGTATGACGAAGCATCCGAAAACGGTTCTCCGCTGATACGTACCATGTTCTACGAGTTCCCGGATGACAAAAAATGCTGGGAGCTGCAGGATCAGTATATGTTCGGAAGCGAATACCTGGTAGCGCCGATTTTCCATCTGAACGAGTTCGAGCGTGAAGTATATCTTCCGGCAGGACGCTGGGAAGACACCAGAGACGGAAAAGTGTACGGAGGAGGACAGACCGTTCTTGCCGCCGCACCAATCGATTCGATTCCGGTATTCAAGAAAATAGCATAAGATCGTGTAAAAAGGTCAAAAAAGAAAACAGTACAGAAGACACACACAGCGTGGGGACTTTTCTGTACTGTTTTTACTTTGTCTCTAACTGCGCATCAGATATCCATATTTGCGCATCTGTCGGCGTATGATTTGCTCAACACGCTGGCGGATTTCCAGAGGGTAGTAATCGGCCAGAGAAGCCAGTTCCGTGCAGACATCTTTTGGCGTAAAGGAAAAGTGAAGCTGGATACCGTATAATTCCTCCGCAGCATCCAGCTGTGTATCAAAATCAGAGCTGAAAGGTTTGGCTTCGATGCGTTCCATACAAACATCCATCGGCAGATCCAGAGGGTAGTCATTGCTGGTGTCTGCAAACAGGCATAAACCCTGATCGAACAGGGGACTTAGAGAATATTGCGCTGTTTCTGTATCATATAGAACAGCGATGTTGTTGGTGTGCCGGTCTTCATTCAGAAAGAAGGCATCAATTTCCAGCATAGCGGTCAAATATGCGCCGAAGTTCTGAATTCCCGTCATGTTTTCTAACTGGTCTGCCAGAAAACGAATGCGTTCCGCAGGTTCTGAAAAAGCAGCAAGTGAGATTGCCAGACTGTCTCCGGTATTCTGACGGTACAGTTTTTCCAATGGGATCAGCATCTGATTTGCTTTTAGAAAATCAGGACTGGAACAGCCACTGCGGAGAGTGCCGCGGTATGCAATCCGAACAGGCTGATACAGGACAAACGGATGGGAAAGAGTGCTTTTTTGCAGTAAATGAGACACCAGTGTCTCCGAGAGTCCCTCATATCCCATATAGTCGGATTTGTACCAGATATTACCGATTTTCCACTTGAGCTGGTCCCCTTTTGAGGTGTGATCTGTTTTTTTGACAGGCAGCTGATTATCAAGACGGATCTGTTCCATGGCGTGCCTCCTTATTCTTCAGAATCAGGATCCATTGCTCGTCACCGGCCATTCGCCCATCTGTTTTTTCAATGATAAGCAGCGGATCATAAAAGGGAAGTCCCATTTCTTTTAAAATATCTTTGGCATGATCGCGTGTTTTGGGAAAACAGCGGCTTTCCAGAAACCAGGTAAAATCATCCCAGGTCGGATGCTCCACAACGCCAAAGGCACGAAGCGGAATTTTTTTTGTGTAATTCTGGATTGCAATTTTCTCATGACGGAAGTCGATATCAATCGTTGTGCAAAGCTGATCGCGGTAAAGAAAACACATCCGCGTTTTGACATCGGGATCCGTGCTGAAACAGTGAGCACGGGCAATTTGATTGTATACTGTCTGCCTGCTGACCTGAAAGGTGCGCGCGATCTCGGCAATACTTTTTCCCTGCTGCTGCATGGCAGCCATCTGAATGATTTGTGGCAGCGAAAAAGCAGGTTTTCTTCCAGCTGCATGGCGCAGGGCTTCTTTTTGGGCTAACTGCTGGTATTGTTCCGCGTCCTTGGAAAGCCTGCGCAGCTCCTTTGGATCTGTTGTTCCAAAGATCTCATAAATCTGCTGCTCAAATGTGTTTTTCATGCAATCACCTCGTTTCTGCCATTACTGTATCACAGAGATCTGAAAGCGTCAAGAAATCATTTATTGACAAAAAACGAACTGATTGAGAAAAGTTACGGCTCGCAGATGTCTGAGAACAGCAATCATGGCGATGAAAGAACTTCCCTGCAGTGCAGGCAAAAGCTTGACAGAAAAAAGAAAAGTAGCGTACAATAAAGAAGCAGTACAGAGAGGCACGCAAACCGTGGGATTTCTGTGCTGTTTTTTTAGCAAAAAGGGAGGTTTTCAAAATGAATGAACTGGTTGAACTGTTAGACGAACTGCAGAAAAAAGCAAAGGCAGACCCCATTCTGCGTGAAAAACTGCTTCAGACAAGGGAAAATCCGAATCCAATCCACGCATTCTGCGAAATCTGCCATGCCTATGGCGTTTCCATCTATGAAATGGATCTTGCCATGGCAGGTGAAGAATTTTACGCAGAAATCAAACGCAGCACCAATGGCGGCGGAGAAAATTCCCCGGCGCTTGAAGGGGAAGATGACTTCTATGAGCTGTTTCTGGCAGCGTTAGAAAATATATGATTTTTTGCGAAGAATGTAAGTATTGATGAGTGTGGAAAGCTGCATGGACAGTGCCTGATGAACCTGCGAAGGGCTTGCCATGTCGTAGACGACACCGTCAAAAACTTCGAAGCGTTTCTCTTCTGGAAGCATTTCATACTGTTCCAGCGTGACTTTTTCGAGCTGTGGTTGAAGAACTGGCGTCATAAAATACACATCTTTTCCCAAAAATGAAATGAAATCGCTTAAAATTCTTTCTTTAAATGTTCTGCGAGAATCGTATCGTAATCGCCTTCGATTTCCTCATCGCGCCCTGCATACCGCAGATTGGTCTCCACGCCGACCGGCTCCACATCGTCTGCAAATTCCCAGATATGATACCGCAGACCGCGGTGCTCAAAGTCGATGCTTCCGCAGTTGTCCTCTTCCGTATAGGAAAACGTGATTTTTTTCTCGTTTAAGACAGATTGAATTTGTGTCATATGCATAAAGCGTGATACCTCCGATTTTGTAGTTATCTGGAATAAAAAACAGCTACATTTGTTTACATTAGTATAGAACAGGGCGGGAGAAAATTCAATCGAAATTCTGGTCAGAATCATCGCAGCAGCTCTCACACGCGGTGTGCAGAGACAGCACGGGGTCGGAACGACCATCAAACATTACGCCTGCAACAATCAGGAAGAAAACCGCCGCGGCGTATCGAGCATCGTCTCCGAGCGCGCTCTGCGTGAGATCTATCTGAAGGGCTTCGAAATTGCAATCAAAGAATCCCAGCCAAAGGCGATCATGACCTCCTACAACAAGGTAAACGGTGTCCACACCGCCAACAGCTACGATCTGTGCACAACCGCTGCAAGAAAGGAATGGGGCTTTGCCGGCATCATCATGACAGACTGGACCACAACAAACGCCGACGGAGGCTCCTCTGCCGCAAAATGCATCGCTGCCGGAAACGATCTTGTGATGCCGGGAACCGACACCGACCGCCGCGAAATCCTGGATGCGCTGAGTGCCGAAAATGACCAGTATCTCGAGGAAAAAGACCTGACCGCCTGTGCCCAGAGAATCCTGGAAATGATTTTTACTTCCAATTCATATGAATAATGCGGCGTTTTCAGGGATAAAATAACATCAGAAATAGCTGCCGCCACTTCGTAAAGCAAAATTTTCCATGCGAGCTTTGAATATTACAGTTCGCTGAGATACAGTGAACTGTAACATTCAAATAGTTGGGCAATTTCACGATTGAAATTTCCCATAACATGTATTAGAATATAAATGATATCAATAAATACGAGGACGTGAAAAGAATGTCAGGATTAAGTAACACACAATATTTTAAAGTAAAAACAGAGCCGGAGATTCAGGTAAAAGAGGTACTCGAAACCGTTTACAACGCCATGGTAGAAAAAGGGTATAATCCAGTCAACCAGATCGTAGGCTATATCATGTCAGGCGACCCGACGTACATCACAAGCTTTAAGGGAGCCAGAAGTCTGATCATGAAAGTAGAGCGTGACGAGCTGGTAGAGGAACTGTTAAAAGAGTACATCAAAAATGAATCCTGGAAGTGAGCGTAATTACTATGAGAATAATGGGATTAGATTACGGCTCAAAAACAGTAGGGGTGGCAGTCAGCGACGCCCTGGGTCTTACTGCGCAGGGAATCGAAATTGTCCGCAGAAAATCGGAGAATAAGCTGCGCCAGACGCTGGCCCGGATTGAAGAGATAGCAAAAGAGTACGGCGTGGAAAAAATCGTACTCGGCTTCCCGAAACATATGAACAACGACATCGGAGAGCGGGCCGAAAAATCTCTCGAGTTCAAAGAAATGCTGGAGAGACGGACAGGTCTGCCCGTTGTTATGTGGGACGAGCGGCTGACAACGGTCGAAGCAGACCGCACCATGATGGAAACCGGAATCCGCAGGGAAAACCGCAAGGAGTACGTAGATATGATTGCGGCTGTTTTTATCCTGCAGGGATATCTGGATTATCTTTCCCATCAGAAGGAATCACAGGAAAACTGAACAAAGGAATATTGTATGGAAAAAATAACATTTGTAACAGATGATGGCGGCAAAGAAGAATTTTACGTGGAGGAGCAGACCAGAATCAACGGAGTCAACTATATTCTGGTATCCGATTCAAAGGACGACGAGGCAAATGCCTATATTCTGAAGGATATCTCCACCGACACCGACGCAGAGGCAGAGTATGTTATGGTAGAAGACGACACCGAATTCGATGCCGTTTCCGGCGTATTTGCTTCCATGTTGGATGACGAGGCAGACATCACCTATTGAACCAGCCGTTTTGAAGCCATACCGGGACGCAGACGAAGCGGGACCGGGACAGCGCTTTAAAGGGCAAATCCTGCAGGTGCGGGACATGCTCCATCAGCCTGAAGTGACGCTCAGGGGATGCGTGCGTGAAGCCGTACCGGTAACGGAATCGTTTGGAAAACATGCGCGGAGGTGCTATTTGAAAAAGAATAATGGAAGTAAATTAAAAATTATACCGCTTGGCGGTCTGGAACAGATCGGTATGAACATCACCGTCTTTGAGTATGAGGACAGTATCATCGTCGTAGACTGCGGACTTGCATTCCCGGAAGACGACATGCTCGGTATCGACCTGGTCATCCCGGATGTAACATATCTGAAAGAAAACATCGACAAAGTCAAAGGCTTCGTCATCACCCACGGCCACGAGGACCATATCGGAGCCCTGCCTTACATCTTAAAAGAAGTGAACGTGCCGGTCTACGCCACCAAACTGACGATTGGCCTGATCGAAAACAAATTAAAGGAGCACAACCTGCTCCGTACCACAAAACGGAAAATCATCAAACACGGACAGTCCATCAACCTGGGCGCATTCCGCATTGAGTTTATCAAAACAAACCACAGTATTGCAGATGCAGCAGCACTGGCAATCTACTCCCCGGCTGGCATCATCGTCCACACAGGAGACTTCAAAGTCGACTACACACCAGTCTTTGGTGATGTCATCGACCTGCAGAGATTCGCAGAGATCGGAAAGAAAGGCGTTCTGGCACTGATGTGCGACAGTACCAATGCAGAGCGGCCTGGCTTTACCATGTCCGAGCGGACCGTAGGAAAGACGATCGACGGCCTGTTTGCCGAGCATCAGAATTCCCGAATCATCATCGCAACCTTCGCATCGAACGTCGACCGTGTGCAGCAGATCATCAACTCTGCTTATAAATACGGCCGTAAAGTTGTCATCGAAGGCCGCAGTATGGTCAACATCATCTCCATCGCGCAGGAGCTGGGCTACATCAATATCCCGGAAAATACCCTGATCGATGTGGAGCAGATGAAAAACTACACCGGCGAACAGCTTGTCCTGATCACCACCGGAAGCCAGGGCGAGTCTATGGCAGCACTGTCCCGTATGGCAGCACACCTGCACAAAAAAATCTCGATTCTGCCGGGAGACACCGTGATCTTTAGTTCCCACCCAATCCCGGGAAATGAAAAAGCCGTTTCGAACGTCATCAACGAACTGTCTGCACAGGGTGCCAACGTCGTATTCCAGGACGTTCACGTATCCGGACATGCCTGCCAGGAGGAAATCAAACTGATCTACTCCCTGGTAAAACCGAAATACGCCATTCCGGTACACGGCGAGTACCGCCACTTAAAGGCACACGCAGAAGTAGCACAGAGCCTCGGCATCCCGAAAGAGAACATCTTCCTCATGTATTCCGGTGATGTCATGGAACTCGATGAGGACGGCGCAGCAGTAACTGGCAAAGTCCACACCGGAGCCATCATGGTCGACGGACTCGGCGTTGGTGATGTAGGAAATATCGTCCTGCGTGACCGCCAGCATCTGTCCGAGGACGGAATCATGGTCGTTGTACTGACTCTCGAAAAGAGAACAAACCAGCTTCTGGCCGGCCCGGATATCGTATCCCGCGGTTTCGTCTATGTACGCGAATCCGAGGATTTGATGGGCGAGGCAAGAGAAGTTGTAGAAGAGGCACTGGATGGCTGCCTTTCCAAAAATATCTCCGACTGGGGCAAGATCAAATCCACGATCAAAGATGCCCTCGGCGATTATGTATGGAAGAAAACAAAGAGAAGACCGATGATCCTTCCGATCATCATGGAGGCATAAATACCATGGACAAAGTAACAGAATGCCTGGACGCGCTCATCGAAGAAATGAGGGAGAGCAGGGCATATCAGAATTACTTGTGGATGGAAGAGGAACTTGAAAAAGACCCGGACTTAAAAAGCCGGGTCGACGACTATCGAATCCGCAACTACCGACTGCAGCAGTCCGAAAACGTAGACCTTTACGATGCGGTAGATTCCCTCGAACGGGATTCCTACGCACTCCGCAAAAGCGAGAAAGCAAACGCCTATCTTGAAGCGGAACTCGAGGTCTGTAAGATGGTACAGAAGGTGCAGGACTGCATTTCAGAGGCAATCCGCATCGGAGTACCGGAAATCTAAAACCGAAAATCAAAAGGAGAGCGCCCATGTCCGAAAAGAAAAGGGATGCCGGATACCGAGCAGCGCTGACAGGTGCGAAAGGAACCGTGCGCCTGCTCATTTACGTCTGCGTGATTCTTGTGATCATTCTGGCAGCGAAAACTTCATATCAGTTTGGACATGACGTGTTTGCCGAGGAGCCAGTCGCATCCAGAGGAAAAGGAAAGGAAGTCACCGTACAGGTGCGTTCCGGCATGGAGGCGAAAGAACTTGGCGAACTCCTGAAAGACAACGGACTGATCGACGAAAGCCTTCTGGTTTTCGAAGTCCAGTACCGCCTGTCCGGCTACTACGGCGGCATCAAGGACGGTTCCTACGTGCTGAACACCGCACAGACCGTCGATGAAATGCTGGAAATCCTGGCGGGCGTCAACACCGAAGGACAGCCGTCCGCGGAATAACGCACGTTTGCAAAACAAGAGGAATCTTACATGATAATAGACGAACGAATGGTAACCTACATCAATTCCCTGGACACCGGCCACACCCCGTTTCTGGAAAATCTGGAGCGGACGGCCAAACAGACAAAAGTGCCGATCATTCGCCGTGAAATGCAGAGCTTTTTAAAAGTATTCTTAAAGATGAAACAGCCAAAGAGAATCCTGGAGGTAGGAACTGCCGTAGGATTCTCTGCTGTTTTCGTGGCACAGTACGGCGAACCGGACGCAGAGATTACCACAATAGAAAATTACGAAAAACGCATCCCGATCGCACGGGAGAACTTCGAAAAATCCGGCTTCGCCGACCGCATCACGCTGATCCCGGGAGACGCTGCAGAAGTCTTAAAAACCCTGGATGGTCCGTACGATTTTATCTTTATGGACGCCGCTAAGGGACAGTACATCCACTTCCTGCCGGAAGTCCTGCGTGTCCTTGATAAGAACGGCGTACTGATCACCGACAACGTGCTGCAGGACGGCGACGTCATCGAATCCCGCTTCGCCGTGGAACGCCGGAACCGCACGATCCACAAACGGATGCGGGAATACTTATTTGAACTGACACACAATGAAGGGCTGCTGACATCGGTCGTGCCGCTGGGAGATGGAATCGCGATCACGATGAAAAGCCATGAGAAGAGAGAGGAAACAACATGAGAAAACCGGAATTACTGGTTCCAGCCAGCAGTCTGGAAGTATTAAAAGTAGCAGTGATCTTCGGCGCAGATGCCGTATATATCGGCGGAGAAGTCTTCGGACTCCGCGCGAAGGCGAAGAACTTTTCGATGGGAGATATGAAAGAAGGCGTGGAGTTTGCGCATGAGCATGGAGTGAAAGTGTATGTCACCGCGAATATTCTGGCACATAATCAGGATCTTGAGGGCGTACGCGCTTACTTTGCCGAATTAAAAGAGATCGGACCGGATGCACTCATTATTTCGGATCCGGGAGTGTATCGGATTGCGATGGAAGTGTGCCCGGAGATTGAGCGGCATATCAGTACACAGGCGAATAATACGAACTATGGAACGTATCAGTTCTGGTATGAGCAGGGGGCGAAGCGCGTCGTGACGGCGAGGGAGCTGTCGCTGGCGGAGATCAAAGAGATTCGGGAGCATATTCCGGAGGAGATGGAGATCGAGACATTTATTCATGGGGCGATGTGTATTTCGTACTCGGGGAGATGTCTGCTGTCCAATTATTTCACGGGAAGAGATGCGAACCAGGGGGCTTGTACACATCCGTGCCGGTGGAAGTATGCGGTCGTGGAAGAGTCCAGACCGGGGGAGTATCTGCCGGTGTATGAGAATGAGAGAGGGACGTATATCTTTAACTCGAAAGATCTTTGTATGATTGAGCATATCCCGGATTTGCTGGATGCGGGGATTGACAGTTATAAGATTGAAGGAAGAATGAAGACGGCGCTGTATGTGGCGACGGTGGCAAGGACGTATCGGAAGGCAATTGATGATTATCTGGAGAGCCCTAAGAAGTATGAGGAGAATATGGAGTGGTATCGGGATCAGATCTCGAACTGTACGTACAGGCAGTTTACTACGGGATTTTTCTATGGGAAGCCGGATCATGAGAGCCAGATTTATGATAGTAATACGTATGTGAAGGAGTATACGTATCTGGGGATTGTTGGGGAGAAGAATGAAAAAAGCAGATATGCGATTGAGCAGAGGAATAAGTTTTCGGTTGGGGAAGAGATTGAAGTGATGAAACCGGATGGGGAGAATGTCCGCGTTACGGTGAAGGGGATCTGGGATGATGAAGGGAACCAGATGGAGAGTGCGCCGCATCCGAAGCAGAAATTGTGGATTGATCTTGGCGTAGAATTGGATAGGTTTGATATTTTGAGAAGGAAAGAAATGGAATAGGATAGGAAAATAAAAGGGGATTAGGAACGTGTCATTTTCGAAAGGTTGCTAATCCTTTTTTTGCGCGAATAGAGATTATGTAAAGTAATGGTAATGATAAAAGAAACAAATAGGAAAAAGTTCGACATTCTGTGAAAAAAGGTAAATGGTGAATAACCCGTCAACTTCCTGACATCTCCAAAATCTGGGATAATGGTGTGTAGAGTGTAAAAAGTGTGTTTCACACTTTTTACGAAAAACACCACAGGAGGTATTGATCATGAACACC
>ENA-OQHL01000347-OQHL01000347.1-human-gut-metagenome-genome-assembly--contig:-NODE-347-length-34922-cov-5.155338_pt1 | contig 34922 bp, 43 predicted proteins | sample MGYA00242565_ERZ504723 | MGnify/ENA primary metagenome ERZ504723 (study PRJEB26092, sample SAMD00036211) | human gut metagenome | host: Homo sapiens | study: EMG produced TPA metagenomics assembly of... | reverse complement strand
CGACGCGGTCTACAAGGAGTTCGCGGACCAGGCCGACGAGGCGAGCGTGGAGAAGCTCCAAGCACGACCTCGGCGGCTCGATGCCATCTTCGACACTCCCCGACGACCACGACGCGTGTGCGCGACATCGTGGACCATACGAGAACAACCGCGCCGACGTCCTGGCCGGCAAGGCCCTGATCGTGGCGTACAGCCGGCCGATCGCGATGAAGATCTACTACAGGATGCATGGAGCTGCGCCCCCGGAATGGAAGGACAAGGTCGGCGTGGTGATGACCATGTCGAACCAGGATCCGGAGGAATGGTTCGACGTGTGTGGCGGCACCACGCACAAGAAGGAGATGGAACGCAGGTTCAAGGACGATTCCGATTCCCTCAAGATCGCCATCGTCGTGGATATGTGGCTCACTGGCTTTGACGTGCCCAGCCTGTCCACCATGTACGTGTTCAAGCCGATGAAGGGCCACAACCTCATGCAGGCCATCGCCCGCGTCAACCGCGTGTGCAAGGGCAAGGAGGGCGGTCTGGTCGTGGATTACATCGGCATTGCAGGCGCGCTCAAGCGGGCGATGAAGGACTATACCAGCCGTGACCAGCACAATTACGGCGACATGAACATCGCCGAGACCGCCTATCCGAAATTCCTCGAAAAGCTCGACGTGTGCCGTGATCTCATGTACGGCTTCAATTACCACAAACTCATCTTCCAGAACAGCAGGGAGGCGCTTGCCGACGCCATCGCGGAGGGAACCGACTGGCTGCTCGATCCGGAACGGCACGAAGACACGGAATCGTTCCTCAAGCAATGCCAGCTCATGAACCAGGCGCTGAGCCTGTGCAAAAGCATGGTAAGCGAAGAGGACGCGCATGAGGCGGCTTACCTATCCGTATTGCGCGTGCAGGTCCTTCGCCTGACCGGACGTGGCTCCGGCGGGGGCAGCGGCATGACGTACACGGAGTTCAACAAGCAGGTGAGCGAGATCCTCCAGCAGAGCGTGCATGCGGACGGCGTGCTCAACCTGTTCGAGAAGGACAGCGTGGAGATCTCCCTGTTCGATGAGGCGTTCCTCCAGGAGGTCGCCGGCATGAAGGAGAAGAACATCGCGATAGAGAGCCTGAAACGCCTCATCAAGGAGAAGGTGCGGGCGTACGGGCGCACCAGCGTGGTCAAATCCCAGAAGTTCAGCGAGATGCTCCAGAACACGTTGAACGCGTATCTCAACGGCATGCTCACTAACGCGCAGGTCATCGAAGAGCTCGTCAACATGGCCAAGGAGATCATGAAGGACCGCGACGACGCGCAGAAGCTCGGCTTGAGCGACGAGGAGATGGCGTTCTACGACGCAATCACCCAGCCGCAGGCGGTCAAAGACTTCTACGACAACGACCAGCTCGTCTCGATAGCCCGCGAGCTGACCGATGCGATGCGGAGCAACGCCACGATCGACTGGCAGAAGAAGGAAAGCGCCAGGGCCGGCATGCGGCGTGCCATCAAACGTTTGCTGCGCAAATACAAGTATCCGCCCGAAGGTGTCGAGGACGCCATGAAGACCGTCATGGAACAGTGCGAGCTGTGGGCCGACACCAAGATCAGCGAATAGGACGAGCAGGAGGATAATACAAGACATGGCAAAGAAGAAGGACAATACCGCCGAGATCGGCTTCGAGGAACAGATCTGGAGCGCTGCCGACAAGCTGCGCGGCAACATCGACGCTTCCGAATACAAGAACGTCGTGCTCGGCCTCATCTTCCTGAAGTACATCTCCGACAAGTTCGACCAGAAATACCAGGAACTCGTTGAGGAGGGCGAGGGCTTCGAGGAGGACCGCGACGAATACGCGAGTGAGAACATCTTCTTCGTTCCCGAGAGCGCCCGCTGGAAGACCATCGCAGCGGCCGCGCACACGCCCGAGATCGGCAAGGCCATCGACGAGGCCATGCGCCAGATCGAGGCCGAGAACAACAAGCTCAAGGGCATCCTGCCGAAGAACTTCGCACGCCAGGAGCTCGACAAGCGACGTCTGGGCGAGGTCGTGGACCTGTTCACCAACGTGAAGATGGCCGAAAAGGGCGATAGCCGCGACATCCTCGGACGCACCTACGAATACTGCCTGGCCAAATTCGCCGAAGCGGAGGGCAAGAACGCCGGCGAGTTCTACACACCCGCGTGCGTCGTGAAGACGCTGGTCGAAGTCATCGAACCCTACCACGGGCGAGTGTACGATCCGTGCTGCGGCAGCGGCGGCATGTTCGTACAGTCCGCGGACTTCGTCAAACGCCATCAGGGCAACATTAACGACATCTCCGTGTACGGCCAGGAGTCCAATCCGACCACGTGGAAAATGGCGACCATGAACCTCGCGATCCGCGGCATCGACGCGGATCTGGGCGATCATAATGCCGACACGTTCTTCGAGGACCTGCACAAGACCGAGAAATTCGATTTCATCCTCGCTAACCCGCCCTTCAACCTGAAGGACTGGGGAGGGGAGAAACTTGAGGACGACGTACGCTGGCAGTACGGCACCCCACCGGAGGGCAACGCCAACTTCGCGTGGGTCCAGCACATGATCCACCACCTCAACCGTTCCGGCCGCATGGGCATGGTTCTGGCGAACGGCGCGTTGTCCAGCCAGACGAACAACGAGGGCGAGATCCGCGCCAAGATCGTGGATGCCGATCTGGTCGAAGGCATCATCGCAATGCCGGACAAGCTTTTCTACAGCACCGGCATACCTGTGAGCCTGTGGATCATCACCAAGAACAAGAAGCAGTCCGGCAAGACGTTGTTCATCGACGCGCGCGATATGGGAACCATGGTGTCCCGCAGGCTCCGCGAGTTTACCGATGAGGACATCGCCAAGGTATCGACTGCGTTCGACGCGTTCCGTGACGGCACTCTGGAAACGGAGAAGGGCTTCTCCGCCATCGCCACGACGGAAGATATCAAGGCGCAGGATTACATCCTGACTCCAGGCCGTTACGTCGGTGTCGCCGAAGTGGAAGAAGACGATGAGCCATTCGAGGAGAAGATGACCCGTCTGACCGGCGAGATCGCCAAATGCTTCGAGGAATCCAACCGTCTGCAAGAGCAGATCAAGAAGAATCTGGAGGCCATCGGCTATGGCATGTGAAGTTGAATGGATTCCTCTCGGAGATATTGTCAATCTTTCTTCCGGAGGAACGCCTGATAAAAAACAGCCAGCATACTGGGATGGTGAGATCCCTTGGATAAGCGCAAAAACTTTAACAGGCGACACTGTGACAACAAGTAATCTTTTCATCACTGAAGAAGGACTCCACGCGGGAAGCAAACTTGCTCCTGTTGGTTCGATACTTTTATTGACCCGCGGAAGCGGCTTATTCAAGAGAATCCCTCTTGCAATTGTAAACGCTCCCGTTGCTTACAACCAAGATGTAAAATGCATGACTTCCAAAGTGACAACTATTACCAATGAGTACGTTTTCTTTGCATTAAAGGCACTGTCCCCAGAGTTAACAAATATGCTCGAGACAACCGGAATCGGTGCGGGTAAATTAGCCACTGACCGACTTCTCGACATGCCGATTCCAGTTTTATCTCATGATGAGCGAGAGAAAGCAGTATCTTTCTTCTCGGCATTGTCCCGAAAAATTATGATCAACAATCGGATAAATGATTATTTGTTAGCTGCGTGAGGTCAACCTTCGAAACGTCAATTTCGCCGGACATGAGTCTGGGAAGGAGTGTATCTCTCAATGACTGCAACTGTTTATTCTCTAAGCAATTTCTGAAAATGGCGGTAAAATATGGCTGAATCCGCTTGCAGAAATCTTGCACGGATTCCTGTTCGGGATCCGGAAACTCTAATTCTTCAATGTTTTGCCGGTTAATCCCAGGAATGGCGGCTTTCGTACCATTGGTTTCTAGCCATTTCATTACATAAGGCGTGTGAAAGTAATAGTACGCAAACTCATTTAGGCCACGATCTCCAAAATCTAGTTTAAAAACATGCTCATTTATATAAAATTCCTTATAAGGGTATCCTTCACCAAACATTGAGAAATGGGGGATAAACTGTCCAGGTCGACCGCCGTCCTTGTAGATCATTAATTCATATCCATTTACTCGCCCTTTTTTGAGGTTATCAGCAAAAGTTCTTGGAATATATTTGTTGCTCGAGTAATTGAATTCGCCAAGTTTCTTCACATTTTCTGCGCCAACACTAGGTATTCCGCAAGAAGCAGCTCCTCCTTTCGGGCGTTTGCCGGTTTCAAGTATGTGAGGCAAGTCTGCGATATGTACGGTCTTGCTAAGCGTTCCACGTGTTTCAAGATCGGCAAATCTCATCTCACCGACCTCAAGCAAATAATCATTTAGCCGATTGTTAAGAGTTATTTTGTATTGAATGGAATCTAAAACTTGAGCAATAGAATCTTGCATTTCACGAGATGGCAGATCAATGTCAAGATTTTCAATCATTCTCTTAGTAAGGGCGTTCCTCGTTGCTCCGGAAGAAGCTAAGCTAAGGAGCGTCGTCTTCTTAGATTGCAAAGAAGCCAGTAAATAGGTCGGGTTGATTTCTTTTCCGGCTCGAACGATCGCTACATGCTGATTCACTCGAGCCGGTATGCGTTCCGAAGGAACTATGCATGCTCGAGCGACAGAATCACCTGTAATGTTCAATAGGACGTCATTACTGCGTACTTCAACGTTGGAGAGTGACTCTGCCTGTTCATCGTCTAGAAAAGCAAGACCATCGGGCTGGAAAACCCAATCATGAATGTTCTGGCTACGAATAATTGGGATACCGGCATCTTTGTAAGCTTCTTTACCCCCTCGCGGCGTTGCTCCGCTTCCGATCTTCTCGCAAACATCCCCGAGTCGTGTCATTCCAAATACCTTCTGTGTGAAGCTTTCACGTTGTTCTGGTTGACCATGGCGTAGTGCATGGTCGTGTCTATTCTCGCATGACCGAGCAGTTTTTGCACCTGTTCGATCGGCATGCCTTTATCGATGGCATGTGTGGCCAACGTGCGTCGGAATTTATGCGGATGAACCCGATTGATGCCGGCGTCTTTGCCGAGCCGCCTGAGGCGGCTTTCGATGCCGCCGATGCTGATACGGTCGCCATCGCCATTCAAAGCGACGAATAGCGCCGGATTGCTGTCGTTACGCGATTGCAGGTATGCGGTGAGATGGAGCTTCGTTCTGGCGTCGAAATAGACGGGACGCTGCTTGTTTCCCTTGCCTGTAACCAAGCATTCCCGCTCCTGAAGATTTACGTCGGCTATGTTCAAACCGACCAATTCGCCCACTCGCATGCCTGTGGATGCGAGAATGTCCACGATGGCAAGATCCCGCAAGGTGCCGCATCGGTCCCGCAGAGTTTCCAGGTTTTCGTCGCTCAGGACTTCCTTAGCCATTACGGCGGTCTTCACACGGTGGATGCGTCTTACGGGGCTTTTGACGATATAATCCTCGTCTTCAAGCCACGCGAAGAAGCTTGACATGATACGCCGAATGTTGTCGATGGTGACCTTGCCCGCATGACGTTCGTTCTCGTATCTGTTGAGGTACTCGCGCAAGTCATCGCTGTTTATCCGCGTGCAGGGCTTGGCAAGGGCCTGGGTCATGTGCTGGAGCGTGCTCTCATAGTAAGCGATGGTTTTCGGCGAGCAGCCTTCGACCTCTTTTGCCGTGAGGAATAGCGTCAGCAGATTCTGCGGCGCTGATGTTTCCTGAGCTGGCAGTAACGTGACTCTGAGTACTTCGGCCAAATGTTTGAGCTGCGACGGATCGAGCATGTTCTGCATCTGTGACAGAACATTATTAATGATGGTTTCCATAGGTGTTCCTTCCAATAACGGTTAGGAACATTGTGCCCGCGCACCAGCAAATGATTATTTGTTAGCTGTGTGAGGTCAACCTTCGAAACATCAATTTTGCCAGACAAGAGTTTGGGAAGAAGCACATCTCGTAAAATTTCGAGTTTCTTAGATTCTTCAGCATTGCTTCGGTATAGAGCAAAGATGTCTTCCAAATAATCCAGACTACTTGCTGTTGGCATTTCCAGTTCAAGATCGTTGAGATTTTTCTGGCTGATCTTCATCTGAACTGCACCAGTAACTATGTGGTTGATGGTGGTTCTTGCCAAGGCGATGTAGATAGCTTCTAGCGAGTAATCAACCTTTGATTTCAAAATATGAGCATGATTGTTGACCCAATACTTACCCCATACGTATTGAAGCACTGGCTTGCCATCTTCTCTGATGACAGTTCCGTCTTCGCCTAAAAGCACACGTATACCATCAAACAGGTAATCGTCAACGTAATCCATGATGGATGTAGCGCCGTAATACGGATACGACCCTTTGCGGACCTTTCTGTCACGACTGTTGAGTGGTACTCGTTTAGAGTCTTCGAGCTCAATCAACTCAGAAAACCTGTAGGTTTTACTCTCTTTGGCAAGCTCTTGCTCGAATCGGACGGTCGCTAATTCAAGCAAATAATCATTTATCAGGCTGTGGGTCTTTTTGTAGCGTTTGTTGTCCGTCCGGATTGGCCTCTGAATTTCATGAGTGGTTCCGTGAACATTTTTTCTTTGGTTACGGTCACCTATGCAAAGCAGATTTGGGATGGGAGGATCTGCCCTAAAGATACCAAGGAAGAAGAATCCTGCAGGCTAGTTGTGACTGTAATCGAGGTGAGGAGCAAGAACTGATGAGGCCGGATTTTCGAAGAAGTGAATTAAATGAGGGACAGGTCGAAATGAAAGTGGACGATGATGCGCATTCAATCGTGCCTGAATCAACGTCAGCGTACGTCCAAAAGAACTCCGTAACGGCATCTGGGCCATCGGACAATTTATTGCAACAAAATTGTTGCGGTTGGTAACTGTTCAGGGCTGTTTATTGGCGTTATGTACTTTACGTCGATATTCATCGAGCCCGGACGATCGACATGACGCCGATTAGCGTAGTCCAGGAAAGATTGTCGATGAATAAACTGCTGGTTCGATGGACATTGGAAACCATATTCGATGTTCATCGAACCGGCAGTTTCTATTTACTTTCAGTGCTGTACCGACAGTGTTTGCTGCAAGGTATGTGAATCGTGCGGAGGCACGACGACCGCGCAGTCGCGATTGTTGACGGCTTCCACGCACACGAAGCCACGCCATTCGCCGTCGCTCAAATCTCCGATGGCATTGCCGGCTTGCTCTCCCGGATTCCATACCACGGTCTGCGCTGCGCCCTGCTTGGAGACAATGATGGTGCGCTGCAACACGGGATCGCGCAGCTCAAGCGTATCCGCCGAATAGTAGATGCGGTCAACCATGCCTTGGAAGGTCACTGGTTCATCACCTTGGCTGCAACGGGGATCGCCGTCCAATACGGTATCGAGATAATCGGTGCCCTCCAGCCCGCACACCTGCGACTGTTCGGCGTCGCCAACCTGCAGATACGTATGCAGTGCCTCTTCGTAAGACAATGGCTCGTCTCCATCGTTATATACGGTAAGCGACATCGTCAACTCACAGCCGACTTCAATGGTGTAAACGGCATGAAATTGAGGATTCGGTCCAGAAACAAACTGGGAAAGTATATCTGCGTTGATCTCGCTGGAATCCAATGTATAGCGCAACAAGGCATCGGAAGAACCTTCCTTGTCATAATGCCAGAAACTGTTGCGGGCAAAACCATGCTTGGGCTTCTTCGAAGCCACATGCCCGCCTTCGAAACCGGAATTGAACCAAGGGAAAATAATCGGAACACCGCCGCGGATGGCAGTTCCTTCCTTAAGATGAATCGCCTTTGGCCGCCAAACCACAGTCTGTTCGCCGGCAGGTGCCCAGGAAAGCACATGCGCACCGTAATCGCTGACTGATGCCGTTGCGTCTTCGTTGACAATATCTCTGATAGTGAAAGTGCTACTCATACGACCAGTATAAACAAGACAACGTTGAAGCGGGATTGTGGAAAGAAGGCCTTTGCAGGATTGCGGAATTTCTTGGATTTTTCGGCTTTGCACGTGAAGGAAAAAGAGGATTGCGGCAACACGCGCTTGTAGGCTTCTGCTAGTATCATCCATGAAAGTACAAGGAAGATAGCCGGTTCGTTCCAACTTGCGTGATGGAGGGTGAATCAAGGCTGTGAAAAGCTGAAGATTTCCAGAATCCGAACGATTGCAAGTAACGGCATCGAATCAGTCCAGGACCAGGTTGGGGTTTGTGAGACCGGCTTTGGGTGTGACAGTGGAAAGAGACCGACATGTCTGCAGAAAAGACCACGGAACCGGACGAAGTGCTCACCGACGATGAACTTCAGGCTGCCGCAGCGCCTGAGCAGTCCATCGAGGAAGATGACAAACCTCGCAAGCGTACCGTCGTCGTGGCCGAAGACGAATCCGTGAACCGTATGGATTTGGTTGCCATGCTGGAAGATAGTGGCTACGAGGTTGTGGGCGAAGCCGCTAACGGTGAGGAAGCAGTCGAATTGACCCGCAAGTTCCGTCCAAGCGTGGTATGCATGGACGTCAAGATGCCTCGTATGGATGGCATCGAAGCGGCGGGCATCATCTGTGATGAGAATATCGCTCCGGTCGTTATGCTTACGGCATTCTCCCAGTCCGATCTGGTCAAGAAGGCCACGGGTGCAGGTGCCATGGCATACGTCACCAAGCCGTATGAGGAATCCAAGCTGCTTCCGGCTCTGGAAGTGGCCATGGGCCGTTTCGCCGAAATCAACGATCTGCTCGACAATGTGGAGCGCAGCGAATCCAAGCTGCACGAAACCGAAGAGCAGCTGAAGAAGGCGGAAGAGCAGCTGAAGAAGGCTGAGGAAACCCTCGAGGAACGTAAGCTTGTCGACCGTGCCAAGGGCCTGCTGATGGATAAGGCTGACTTCTCCGAGCAGGGCGCGTTCCGTTGGATTCAGAAGACCTCCATGGACCAGCGCATCCCGAAGAAGCGTCTGGCTATGGCCATCATCGCCAAGTACGGTGATCAGAAGTCGGAAGCAGAGGATGAGCGCTAACACAGCAACTGTGGAAGGCACTACGCGCGGGACGCTATTGGTCGTTGACGGCCATTCCTTGGCGTTCCGCGCTTTTTTTGCCTTGCCCGTAGAGAATTTCAGTACATCCGCAGGTCAGGCGACCAACGCCGTCTGGGGCTTCGCCACCATGCTTTCGCAGGTGATCGACGTGGAGCATCCGGATCATCTTGCCGTCGCTTTCGATGTCAAAGGCGGTACCTTCCGCAATACGATGTTGCCGCAGTACAAAGGCACGCGAGATGCGGCTCCAGAAGATCTATTGACCCAGCTGCCGTTGATTCAACGGATGCTGACGGCCCTTGGCGTCACATTCATCGAAAAACCTGGATACGAGGGCGATGATGTGATCGGCACGTTGGCAAGCATGGGAGACAAAGCAGGCTATCGCACGCTGGTGCTATCCGGCGATCGTGACGCGTTCCAGCTCATCAACGACAACATCACCGTGTTGTATCCGGGGCATCATTTCAAAGATTTGAAGCACATGACTCCCGACGCGGTGGTGGAGAAATACCACGTCACGCCGGAGCAATATCCGGATCTTGCCGCGCTTCGTGGCGAAACCGCCGACAACATCCCCGGCGTTCCCGGCGTGGGCGATGGATTCGCGGCCAAATGGATCAACCTGTATGGCGGACTTGACCAGATTATCGAGCATGCCGACGAAATCGGCGGCAAAAAAGGCGAGGCGTTGCGGGCCAATATCGATCAGGTCAAACTGAATCGTTCCGTGAATGCCTTGGTGCGTGACCTTGACCTTGGCGTGTCCATCGAGGATTTGACTTTCGGTCAGGTGGACGCCAACCAGCTCAACCAACTGTTCACCAGACTTGAATTCGGCATACGCACCAAAAACCGTGTGCTGAGAACATTCAATGCGGGGAAGCCCACCAACGATCCCGTGCAGCAAGACGAGTCCGGCAAGCTCGAAATACCTCAGTATGAAACGGTTGACTCGCCGGAGGCACTGGAATCATGGGTGCAATCCAATCTGCAGGCGATGAACAAGCATCTGCATGATGAGCGAGAAATCGCGCCGAAAACAACTCCTTCCGGTTTCGCCATTGATCATACGAAGAAGTGCGCACAATCCGTGGCCCGCTCATGGGTGTTGCAGGTGGAAGGCGAAAGCAAGCCGGGGAACGCGGCTTATTCGTCGCTGATGATCGCATCGCAAGGCAAAGCGATTCGCATCAATCGTGTTGACCGTGACATGGCGTCACAACTGCAAACGCTACTTGACGAATACCACCAATCCATGGTGGTGCATGGCTATAAGGAACAGTCCCATCTGTTGGGAAGCGTCGGCGTGAAACTGCCGGAACCGCTGTTCGATACCAAACTTGCCGGGTATCTGGTCCATCCCGATTTCCATGCAGACACTTTGGAACAGGCGGCGGCTCATTTTTTGGATCTGCATATCGAGGAGCAGTCTGAAAGTGCGACGCAGGGAACGCTTGATTTCGACGAGCCTGAAGAATCCGTGCAGCAGAAAGACGACCAGCTTCCGCGTCACACGGCGATTGTGGGGCTGCTGGCGCGAAATCTGGCGAATTCGCTGGATCAGCGTGAACAGTTCGCCTTGTTGGAATCCGTGGAGATTCCAGTATCTCGTGTGCTGTATGGCATGGAACATGCCGGTGCGCAAGTCGACATGAACAGGCTGATGAACATGCGTGAGCAGCTTGCCTCCGATGCGAATCATGCGCAGGAAACGGCATGGCAGTATGCGGGCGAGCGTGTGAATCTGCAAAGTCCCAAACAGTTGCAGAAAATCCTGTTTGAGGATATGGGTTTGAAACCCACAAAGAAGACCAAAACCGGTTCGTATACCACGAATGCGGCGGCTTTGCAGGCGTTGCGCGATCGTTCGTATGATAATGACAGCGCATGCCAGTTCCTTGATGCATTGTTGCTGCATCGCGAGAAGAACAAGCTCAAGCAGATTGTGCAGACGTTGATCGATGCGACCAACGGGTCTGACGGACGCATCCATACGACGTTTGAGCAGACTGTGGCTGCGACCGGTCGATTAAGCTCGGTCGATCCGAATTTGCAGAACATTCCGAATCGTGATCCTGCTGGTCGTGAGATTCGTTCGGCTTTTGTGCCCGGTGAGGGTTTTGAGTCGTTGTTGAGTTCGGATTATTCTCAGGTTGAGTTGCGTATTATGGCCGATCTTTCCGGTGATGAGGCGTTGATTGAGGCGTTCCGTTCCGGTAGGGATTTTCATAAGTATGTGGCGAGCTTGGTGTATGGCGTTCCTGTGGATGAGATTACGTCTGATCAGCGCAGTCATGTTAAGGCGATGAGCTATGGTTTGGCGTATGGGTTGAGCACGTATGGGCTTTCGCAGCAGCTTGGCATTAAGCCGGGTGAGGCCGAGTCATTGAAGCAGCAGTATTTTGCGACGTTCGGCAAGGTCCATGAGTATTTGGAGTCGTTGGTTTCCACGGCCCGTGAAAAGGGATATACGGAGACGATTTATGGTCGTCGTAGGTATTTCCCGGGCTTGAAGTCGCCGAATCGTGCGGTACGTGACGCTGCGGAGCGTGCTGCGCTGAATGCGCCTATTCAGGGTTCCGCCGCGGATATTATGAAGATCGCTATGATTCGTGCTGATGATGCGTTGCATGAGGCTGGTCTTGCCAGTCGGATTATTTTGCAAATTCATGATGAACTTGTGGTGGAGGTTGCGTCGGGCGAGGCGGAGCGTGTCACTGCGTTGGTGAAGGATGCCATGGAGCATGCGGTCGATATGGCGGTTCCGTTGGATGTTTCCACGGGTATTGGTTCGGATTGGCAGCTTGCCGCGCACTGATGCCGCCTGTTTGGGACATGTCGGTTGCCGTGCGATGATGTCACGTATATGAAGTCGCGGATGATGAGGAGGTTGCGATGGCTGCGTTAAGCCAGGTCGTTGATGTGTTAGAAACGTTGTATCCGCTTCGCTATGCGGAACAGTGGGATGAGCCTGGTCTTATCGTGGGTGACTTGCGTCAGCCTGTGCGCGATATCGCTTTTGCGGCTGACCCCTCTATGGCGGTGGTTGATCAGGCGATTGCCGGGGGCGTTGATTTGCTGGTTTGCCACCATCCGTTGTTCTTCCGTTCCGTTCATGCGGTGTCGGGATTGGGTTTCCGCGGTGAGATCGTGCGCAAGCTCAATCGTGCCGGATGCGCGCTGTGGGTGGGGCATACGAATGCCGATGCAGCATATCGTGGTGTCGGCATGGCTGCGGCTGACATGTTTGGTCTGGTGGACCAGCGTCCACTCGTGCCCATCGACGATCCGAACGTCGAGCATCCGGTCGGCCTGGGACGTGTCGGGCGGCTTGCCGAACCTGTGGCGTTGCGTGATTTCGCCAGTCGAGTAGCTGGCGCGCTGCCGTACACCGAGCTTGGCGTGCAGGTTTGCGGTGATCTGGACGCTCCCGTCAATACGGTGGCGGTATTGCCGGGATCCGGTGATTCGCTGTTCGATGAGGTGCGTGCGACCGGAGTCGACGTGTATGTAACCAGCGATCTGAGGCATCATCCCGTAACGGACGCCATTGAACAGGCCCGCTATGAGGCTTCCATGCGCGCTTCCGGCATCGCTCTGGGACATGGCGATGAGCATGTGCGTCCTGCGTTCATCAACACTCCGCATAGCGCCATCGAATCCATGTGGTTCCAGTATGCGATGAAAGACGTTCCTTATGCGGTTGCGGAAGCGACCGGCGACATTCCTGCCGTGCGTTGGATTTCCATGAACACCGATCCATGGAACATGGTGATCCCCTCAAGCGGACAGGAACGATGACACGTCATGAATAACGAAGCGGCAGACGAAACCCAAGTTGATGCATTGCTGGACGAGTCCAGTGACGGAGTGGACATGTCCGGCACGGTAACGGTGCTTGACAGCAAGCACGTGTACCAAGGCGCTATTTTCGGCGTCGACGACATGCGGATTGCATTGCCGATGCGTGGTGGCGGGCGAACGGTGATTCGTCGGCAGGTGATGCGCCACGCGCCTTGCGTGGTCATGCTGGTGCATGATTGCGCGAACGACCGGTACCTGATCGAACGTGAATATCGTATCGGTTGCGATGCTTTCGCCTACGGTCTGCCGGCCGGACTCATCGACGGGGGAGAGGACGTTGAAGAGGCCGCGCTGCGCGAACTTCGCGAGGAGACCGGTGTGGAACCCACCGGGCATGACGGCATTGAATTCGACCATGTGGGGCAGTTCTACTCGTCCGAAGGCATGACCGACGAGCTCGTCAACATCATGGTGCTTCACCTGCGCGCGTGGCATCCCGTCGAACGTCACTTCGACGGCGATGAGCACGTCGAATCGGCGTGGATTTCCTGGCAGCGGCTACGCGACACTCGCATCACCGCATCCAATTCCATGATCGCCATTCTTCACGAGCAAATTCGGAGAAACCGGCAAAATACAGCCAAAAGTTCTTTCGAATCGTAAAAATAATCGCCGAACAACACGAAATTACGATTTGGGGGCTAAAACGTGAGATACTTGAATCATGCAAATCAGACCCGGATCGATGTATCCGCTCGGCGCAAGCTATGACGGCGCCGGCGTGAATTTTGCCCTCTTTTCCCAAGTGGCACAAAAGGTCGAGCTTTGTCTTTTCGATGAGGAAGACAACGAAACTCGAATCGAAATGACCGAGCAGAACTCGTACGTCTGGCACAACTATCTGCCCGGAATCCAACCGGGGCAGCGTTACGGCTATCGCGTGTACGGTCCATACGACCCGACGCAAGGCCTGCGCTGCAACCCGAACAAACTGCTGCTTGACCCCTACGCGAAAGCCATCGAAGGCAACATCGACGGCGATGAAAGCCTCTACTCGTACTGGTTCAAGAGCCCTGACGACGTTACCAGCATGAACACGCTCGACTCGGCCCCACACACCATGAAAGCGGCCGTGGTGAACCCCTATTTCGACTGGGGCAACGACCAGCATCCGAACATCTCATATCACGATTCCGTGATTTACGAAGCCCACGTACGCGGCATGACCAACCTCAACATGGACGTGCCACCGGACATTCGCGGAACCTATGCGGGTCTGGCGTACCCCTCGGTAATCGAATACCTGAAGAAGCTCGGCGTCACCGCCATCGAACTCATGCCGATCCACCAGTTCGTCAACGACAGCTTCCTTCAGGAAAAAGGGCCTGAGCAACTACTGGGGATACAACACCATCGGCTTCTTCGCCCCGCACAACGCGTATTCCAGCTCCGGACAGCGCGGCGAACAGGTCAACGAATTCAAATCCATGGTCAAGGCATACCATCATGCCGGCATGGAAGTCATCCTCGACGTGGTGTACAACCACACCGCCGAAGGCAACAACCGTGGACCGACCCTCAGCTTCAAGGGCATCGACAACGGCGCCTACTACCGTCTGGTCGACAACGACCGCAGACACTACTTCGACACCACAGGCACCGGCAACTCGCTGCTGATGCGCTCGCCGCACGCCCTGCAGCTCATCACCGACAGCCTGCGCTACTGGGTCACCGAAATGCACGTCGACGGATTCCGATTCGATCTTGCCGCCACATTGGCCCGTCAGTTCCAGGAAGTCGACAAACTGTCGGCCTTCTTCGACATCGTCGAACAGGATCCGGTGATCTCCCGCGTCAAGCTGATCGCGGAACCATGGGATCTCGGCTCTGGCGGCTATCAGGTGGGCGGCTTCCCGTCCAGCTGGTCCGAATGGAACGGCCGCTACCGCGATTGCGTGCGCGACTTCTGGCGCTCGCAGCCGTCCACGTTGCCGGAATTCGCCAGCCGATTCATGGGCAGTTCCGACCTGTATCAGGTCAATGGCCGCCGACCGGTCGCATCCGTGAACTTCATCACCGCGCACGACGGCTTCACCATGAACGATCTGGTGAGCTACAACGAGAAGCATAATGAGGCCAACGGCGAAGGCAATCGCGACGGCGAAAGCAACAACCGTTCCTGGAACTGCGGCGTCGAAGGTCCTACGACCATCAAGGATGTTAACGAGCTTCGTCAACAGCAGATGCGCAACATGTTCGCCACACTGCTGCTCAGCCAGGGCATTCCGATGATCTGCGGAGGCGACGAGGTGGCGCGTACCCAGCAGGGCAACAACAACGCCTACTGCCAGGACAATGCGATCTCCTGGACGAACTGGGATCTGGACGAGGATCAAAAGGACCTGCTCGAATTCGTATCGAAGCTGATCCATTTGAGGCTTGAGCATCCTGTGCTGCATCGCCGCCGCTTCTTCTCCGGTCGCGAGCAGGGAGACGACAGCACTGCGATTCCGCAGGTCGAATGGATGGATCATACCGGCTCCATTATGGATATGGACGACTGGTCAAACACACACGCCTTCACTGTGATGATCTATCTGAACGGTTCCGATATTCCGGAAACCGACTGGTACGGCAATCAGATGGTCGACAATGATTTCATTCTGATTTTCAACGCGCATTACGAGCCGATCATGTTCACCCTGCCCGATGAGCAATATGGCAAGAAATGGCGCTTAATTGTCGACACGCATAATCCAAAGGGGCCAGAACTCAATTATGAGGCCGGTTTTGCGATTACTGCGCAATCAAGAAGCTTCCTGCTGTTGATGAGCGACAAGAAGCCGTCCAACAAGCACTACAACTTCTGACGGCGCACTCGCGTTATGCCGTCAGAATCCAGTGGGGTGGAGTCGTCGCCAATGCGATGGCTCCACCCCACTGGTATGTATATGTTGAAATCCGGCGGTTGCCGGTCAGCCTTGCATCAGACTTGTGCGGCGAGCCTCGAAACTGTGTCGGGAACAGTTTCGCTGACTTCCGCAAGATCCTCGACGGAGCGTGGTCTCTCAGATTGCGCCAGTATCAGCTGCGTCTGCACGCGATCCGCTTCGATGGCGGCGATTTGACGCGAGAAAATGATGAACCAGCCAAGGAACATCATGCCGGCCAACGCCTCCACATTCGTCAGCGTGTTATGCCCGCTCAGCCATTGGAATCCGGCATAAGCCCCAATCGCAATCGCAAGATCGGAAACCACGTATACGACCTTTGAGAGTTGCGGGGCAAGCCAAGGCAGGGCAATCATCAGCACGCTCATCAAACATGGTAGGCCGCGGGCGAACACGTTGTGCAAAATCGGATGCGGCGTGTAACGGAACATGCCGATACCTACGAAAGCGATGCCGGCCAACGTCAACATGATTGACAGCAGCAGAATCCTCGTACGAAAATGCTTCGGCGTCTCATTGATGGCATTGGAATCCAGATACTGCAATTGCAGACGATACGTGGTGATGAGCTCGGAAACGGCGAAATAGCTGATGATCACAATGCAGATGCCCGCGAGCGTCAGCGTCGAATTGAACATACGCGCGGCGAACGTCGTACGGTCGCCCAATTGAGAGAAATTATTGTTGTACCAGTACGGATCGTCGGACGTCAATCCTGCGATACTCACGCCAGACACCACGAAAAACGGCAGTAGGGAAGCGATCGTTTTGGCATTCATAAGTTCCGCCTGCACGAAAGTGATATAGCCTACAACGCCTGCGATGGCCGCGCATAGGATCGGTAGATAGCCTTTCAGCGTGCGGATGCCCATCATGTTGTTGACGATGGACAACATCATGAACGATGTGACGAAAATGGTCGAAGCATACACCATGGAAAGCGCGAGGATCTCGAAAATACGACGGACCGGAATAGCCCAACCATGTTTGAGTGTCAGCGAACGTGATTTTCGTGCGTAACCCAAACTGAATGAAACGACTCCGCATCCTGCCACGATTCCCGCGCAGACGGTGAACAGACGCTGCGTGACACGCCAGATGGCCGGGGCGAACTGCATGTATGCGTTCATGACGAACCAGGCGATAACGGCGCATGTCACAAAGGAGATGATGCCTGACGATTCGGCCTGCTGGTGACGTCCCATGCCACTCTCCCTTCCGAAATGCTATTGTAAGCCTGTCGTTGTCCAACCATACGCTATAATAGAAACTCGTGTTCACTTGATGCGATTCCGTGAGGCGGATTCGCGGGGTGTGAACGTGAACGGGCTGTAGCGCAGTTTGGTAGCGCGTCTGCTTTGGGAGCAGAATGTCGCAGGTTCAAATCCTGTCAGCCCGACCGGAAGCCTTGGAAACATTATGTTTCCAAGGTTTTATTTTTTCTTGGCCGTAGGCTATCGACACGATTCGACACGATGACCGCGCAACCTCCGCGTCTAGACGGTCTTCAACTGTTCAGCGCGCAGCTCGCCAATCGCGTCCGCCACATCGTCCAATCGTTCCGGCCAGAGAGCCGTGTATGTGTTCAGCGTGATGCTGGGTGAGGAGTGGCCGAGCTGCATCTGTAGGGTCTTCACGTCCGCGCCTTGAGCAATTGCAAAGCTCGCATAGCTATGCCTCAAACTATGGATGGTCACGCCCTCGTCCTCCATGCCGGCCAGTCGGACGGCCTTTCGCCAGACACGCGTCCGCCACGTGTTCGTCCACAGGTTCCCGCCTCTTGCCGCGCGGAACAGCCAGTCGTCGTCGCCCATGCCCTCCATCTGCCGTTCGATGGACGGTATGAGGAATCTGGGTATGGCGATGCTGCGCGGTTTGCCGTTCTTCGGCGTGCCCAGCACAAGCCTGCCTTTGCCGTCGTCGGTCCAAGTGCGGCGGATGCGCGCCCTGCGTGAATCCACATCCACGTCGCCGCATTTGAGTGCCAGCGTCTCGCCAATGCGGGCACCGGTGTATGCCTGCCAGCGGACGATCAGCCCGTCTACTGGCCGTCCTGCCCGTTCGGCCATGCTGGCCAGCAACTCCACCTCCTCGACGGTAAGGAACACCATGTCGTCATCGGATTGCGTGATGCGCGGCACGGTGACCTTTTCAATGGGGTTCTCTCCGATCCAGCCGTGCTCCAAGGCGAATTCCATGACACCGCCCATGACGACCTTGACGATGTTGCGGATGCTGCGTGGACTCAATGGCTTCGATTCGCGATCGTCCTGCAGTTCGGCGGGATACCCGCCTTCGGTGAGCTGCGTGACCCACTGTTGCAGTTCGTCGCGTTGGATTTCCCTCAGTGTGCGATCGCCCCACTTGGGGTTGATATAAACGCGCAATTCGCGGCGGTATCTGCCCAAAGTGCCCTGTTTGATATCCATCTTGCCGTCCGTCCATTCAGAGGCAACGTCCCGGAAGATGCGTAGTTCCTGCTGCGGGTCGCGGTATTTGCCGCGTCTGATGTCGTCCTCGATGGCCGCTGCGTATTCCTCAGCGTCACGGAGCTTGGCGAAGTTCCGTGATTTCTGGACGCGTTTGCCGTCTCGAAGCGTGTACCAGCGGCATCTCCACCGTGAGCCTTGGCCGTACAGCGCGGACCGCCATTTGTCGGGCACATTGGCTTTCATCGGATCCTTCGCATTGGCCAGCGACTGTTTCGCGGCCCTGCTGGGCGGGTTGCCGTCCTCGTCGTTTTTGAGCCATCTGTCGTCTACGAACGCTCTGGCCATGGTTGTCTCTTTCCGAGGATCCGCGCTACACTGTGCGTGGAACCTCATTTTGGTGAAAACGGAAATGCTGATTGTTGGTTCCTTGGGTTCCGTCCGACTGTGTTCGGGCGGAACCCTTTTTGTTTCCCGTCGCGGTATGTGGACGCTGAGCTTCTTTTATTGCACGCACACGCCGGAATCGTAGAGCAGCTGCCGGTAGTCGGACAATACCTGTACGGTCACGCCCAATTCCACGGCCATCATCCACGTGTTACCTTCGTACACTTCCTCGGCCATGCCGTAATCCACCGGTGAGATCAACGCCAGCGCGGTCTCCCTGCGGCAACGGCGCTCGCATTTTATTCCGTATCGTGTACCGCATCCTGGGTCATGGTGTCTGGCGTGTATGAGCTCGTGGCACAACGTGCAGCGGCGTTGGCGTTGGTTGAGCCAGTCGGCCAGCAGGATGAGCCTGTGCCGGTCGTCGTACAGGCCACATATGTCGCGTGGGAGGTCGCGCGATACGATTGACAGTCCCATGGATTCCGCGCTCCGATGAAGGTCCGCAACGGTCTTGTTATCCACATTCCTCTCTTCCGAAAGTATTGTTTTTCGAGAAGTACTTTTTGCTGTTTGTCAAGTTCCGCTTGACAGTTGGAGTGTCGTATGTGATATTTGAATCAGCTCATCTACATGTTGTAGAAGGAGTCTTCGGAGTCGTCCTTAACGGGCGGCTCTAGTTTTTTTATTGGATTTTTGTGCTGAATCTGGAGTTATATTCCTTTTCCAGCTTGTCTATGCTCCATTGGCGGTTTACGTAGTACGCGGTTATGAGTACCCAGTAATCCCTTCGTTCTCCTAGAACAACGAGATATTGTTGGTTTGGAAGATATATCTTCACTCGATCCTTGTTCTTGTCGTTTTTTCTCCATACCCAGGGCCGCGTGCATTGGGTGTATTCGCATATTTCGCAGAACGGATGATGCTCCACTACCGGTCTGGGCCAGCTGATGCGTTCGCTGCGTTCGGCATCCGGAAGCCGTGAGCCGGAGTTGTCTTGATTGCATGTGGTCAGATGCATGAAGGCTTCCGGATAGATTCCGTCGTAGGGCATTCTTTTGTAGTGTACGGGTTTCCCGTCGTATTGGAAGGACTCTCTGAATTCGTTCTGGAATACATGGAACAGTCGTTGCTCATACTGCTCCCATGTCTCTCCGTGCTCTTGATTCCAAGGAATCAATCCGGGCAGCCAATGCGGATTCATCTCGCCCTCCATACGAAATAGTTGAACTTGGTCTCCTTCAGCAGTGTGCTCCGGTCTAGTTTGTATCCCGACCGTTGAATGATTCGTTCGATGATTCGGCGCTTCGCCATGCTCTGATGCTGTTCCGGTAGTTTTCGCTGCGAACGGCATACTGCGCCGATGAGTATGTCGGTGAGCTGCATGATCTGTACTTCGTCGGAACGTATCGGCTGGATTTTCTGGATGATTCTGTGATCGTAATCGTACATGTTGTTCGAACAGACATCCCATAATTGGCTGACTCGAAAACTCGAGTGTGTGTCTTTGATGTCGACGAACACGTTATAGCTTTGCTTTGGATCGAAGATGACCTTGAGCATCTCGAAGTACATTTTGTAATACCAGGTGTTGTGGTCCTGATTGTATTTCTCGTGGTCAAGTAGATTCTTGTCCGGGATGAGGAGCGCGCGGAACGATATGTCATCGTCATCGAAGAAGTAGTCCACGAGATCCAGATAGAGCGGCAGCATACGGTCTCGTGCCTTTGCCCATTTCACCTCATTCGTGGCGCATATGCCATGTTTCTGCTTGATTTCTTTGATTCTGACGCATATCTCTTTGCGTTTTTCTTTTGGCACGATGACGGCTCCCAGAGCCATGCTGTTCGAATCATCATGCTCAAGGTGACATGTCTCATCGCAATACAGGTTGTATTCGGTCATTCGTGTTCCTTTCAATCCATCAATCGTCCGGCGTTTCGGCTTCGAGGCGTGCGTTCGGATCCGTGTTTGCGGCCACGTCATAGTCTTCGGGGTGCGCGGCGATACGGTCGATGAGATCATCGGTGATCCGGGATTCGCGCTCGCGGGCCTCGTAGGCTCGTGCGGCATCGCTGCCCAGGGCGCGGGTGTAGATGTCGAGGCTGGTGAGCCCGAATGTGAAGGCGATGTGCTCCACGTCGGACGTTGTGAGCGGCGCTTCATATCGGAGCCTTACGTGCCAGTAGTTGTTTCTCATACCGCTCTTTTTGTAGAACTCGGCATTTGTTATTCCGCTTCGTTTAACGAGATCTCGACATATGTCGATGATTCTCTTGCTGTCTTCGGTGACTTCATTTCTGGCAATGCTTCCCATGCCCAACATGGTACCCAATTGAGAAGGATTTGTAAAGAATACTCAATTGAGTAACAATAAACTTACTCAATTAAGTATGGTAAGAATTACCGCAAGGCAATGAACAAAGAAAGGAGCGGCAAGACAGATGAGTGAGACGGAAACCATCGCAAGGAATCTCAGCGGCGAGCTCGCACGGCACCGCAAGACACAGGCCGCGCTCGCCAAGGAACTCGGCATGAGCGAGAAAACCGTCAGCGAACGACTGCGAGGCAAAGGAGCATTCGATACCGAGCAACTCGAAAAGACGGCGACGATGCTCGGCATGAGCCTCTACCAGCTCATGATCAAGCTCCTGCAACCAATCGACGGCATCAAACAGATCAAGCCGTGAGCCGCGCTCGCCGACGAATGAATCGAAAGGAGAATCCGAAATGAACATTAATATTCCGGCCGAAGATTCGAAAAGACCATTGGATTGTCCGCTATGCGGCGGCATTCCGGAGATTCGTGTGTCGAAAACAGCTTATTCGGCTAACCACAGGATGGATTACTTCGTCGTATCCTGCTCGAATGGGCATGGTCCTGCAGAGGAAGGCGTATCGCAGGAGTTCATGCTGAAACGGTGGGACGCCTGGGCGGCCAGAATCGCGTCGATTCTCTCGTCGCCGATTCATCCGTGCCCGATGTGCGGCCGCATGCCACACGTCAATGCGAACAACTTGGGCCTCAATCTTGACTGCGGATGCGGAGCAAGTTCGAATCCTGTTTCGGATCCGGTCGCCGCCGTCGAACTCTGGGAGCGGAACATCGAAAAACGAAAGCGTCTAAATGCCGATGCCGAGTTTCTGAACGGGATCATCTCTCGGTCGTCGGCGTCGGATGCAACGGCTCCGGTGACTCCTCGATCTCGTCAGTGCGATTCCGAAGCTCGTACCGTTCCAGCCGGCCAATCAGCTGCCGCCAAAGGGGAATCCGAATCGCCTTATATCCACTGGCCGGCCACAGATTCTCGCCGGAGACACGTCCTATATGCCAGCGGAGACGCTTCTTCCACCAGCGGAGCCAAGGAATCGAGGGGAAACGGTCATGCGTGACCACGATGATCGAATCCGCATCGGAGTGGTGCATCTGCAATACGACGGACTCGCCCGGGGCGATGGATGGCATGGAACTTTCCCAGTGACGTAAGTCGTTGCCATGCGAAGGCTTGAGTTCCACCGCGACAACGCAGCCGGAGCCGACGAACCGGACGTCAATGGCTGGCGCTGTGCCGATGTTCTCCAAGGTCAGTGGCTCGCCATACAGATCGCGATTACCAGACAGATGCTCCGGCAGCACAACTTCACGCCGTGTAAGCACAAGATTCGGCCGGTTCCTGTCGAAATAGCGCAACAGCAGCGTGACCGCCGTGGACGTTACGACGCTCGCCGGTACCACCGAGGACCAATCAATACCGGTAACCCAACTCATATTTCACCAATCATCACGGAAGAACACATGAGAACGATTCTAAGGAGAATCACATGAACAACGAAATACAGAAGTTCGATTTCAAGGGCGCGGCATTGCGTACCTTGACCGACGAGGCGGGGGAGCCCTGGTTCGTGCTCAAAGATTGTATGAGCATCCTTGACCTTGGCAATCCAACTGAGACCGTCAAAATGTTTGATAAGGATGAGTTCAGTACTACTGAAGTCATCGATTCGATTGGTCGCCGGCAGCAGACGTATATCATCAGCGAACCTGGTCTTTACCGTCTTGTGATGAAGTCTCGGAAGCCGGAGGCCAAGGAGTTCCAGCGTTGGGTGACGCATGAGGTGCTGCCGTCCATCCGCAAGCACGGCGGCTATATGGCCGGCCAGGAACGGATGACACCGGAACAGATGGCGTTGGCCAGCATGCGATGGCTGCAATCCAAGGTCGACGAACAAGCCAAACAGCTCAAAGCCCAGGAAGGCAAGGTCCTGTTCGCCAACGCGGTCGAAACCGCGAGGCCGTCCATCCTTGTGGGCGATTTCGCGAAGATCCTGAAAAGCAACGGCATCGACATCGGCCCACGGCGCCTGTTCGCCTGGCTCCGCGAGCATGGATGGCTCATCAAGGCCAAGGGCTCCAGTTGGAACATGCCCACACAGAAGGCGATGGACCTTCACCTGTTCGAGGTCAAGGAGACGACCATCAGTCACTCGGACGGGCACACCACGATCAACAAGACGCCGAAGATGACCGGCAAGGGGCAGACGTATTTCGCCAAACTGTTCCTCGCGAAACCAACACAGGAAGCGGGTGCGTGATGAGTGAGACATGGCTGCCGGCATGCATATCGCTTACTGCTGGCTTGTTCAGTCTTTCCCTGGCTTTGCTTCGGATCCTCGTCGATCTTGATCCGATCGGTTGGATCCTGTCGTTGGGGGAATGTCAAGAGTCCGGGAAAGCGGATGCAGTCGGGGATGTGCAAATAACCATAATCCCAGTCTCGAATGTTCGAACCGGTATCTCGTCAGAGTTGGCAAATGCCGTCTCGTTTCCGGTATCGGATGACGCGGCTGTTCCGGGAGCGACCCATGAATCGAATAGGAACGGAACACGCGGCGCATCAAATGCGTCGGCTGCTTCGTCCAATGGAGGCGTATCGCTATGACATCGGCTTTCTCATCGGCGTGCATGATGATATACGCGCGGTCGGCCGCTTTGAATTGCGCGATGCTGCTCGGAGTCATGAACTCGGTGTTGTCGCCGATGGGTCTCAGGAGCAGGAAATACGCCTTGCATCCAATCCCCTCGATTGAGACGTCGTACGCGTCGCCGTCACCGGAATTGTACACGGAGCAGACGGAATCCGGCTCGGCCTCGTCTCGAGACTCCAACCAGTCAGAAAATCCGGGCACCGTTGAGGAAATCGGTAATTCAGGATTCGTCGAGTGTTCCAGCAGGGTCCAGTCCGCCTGCGGCCTGTTATGCCATGGCCACCAAACGGTCAATCCGGCGCCAAACAGCGAGGCCGCGGCACCGGCCCATGCGGCCAATACGGATCCATCCATTGATTCTTCTCCTAACTGTTCGGCCCGCACGTCGGAAATGCGGGATGACACCGATTTTAGGAGGGGGCCGGGCGGTTCTCCTAACGCCGCCCGGCATTACACACGCAAAGGAGGCGCGTGATGGAAGACGATACGACGTTCGCTGCGCTCGCTGAGGTCCTGAAACCGATGAACACGACGAAGGACATCGCGGACCGTTGCGGCATCAAGGAGGGCACCTTGGCGTACTGGCGTGGTGCGGGAATCGGCCCGAAGTTCGTGAAGGTCGGACGGACCGTCATGTATCCGAAGGAGCCGATGATCGCCTACTTCAAGGAACACCTCTACCAGAGCACATGTGAATACGAGGGAAAGGAGTCGGCATGAAAACGATTCGCAAGGCCTGCGTGCAGGCAGTGTTCGACGAGTTCGAGACCCAGGGCGAACTGGTCCACCCATTCAAGGACGGGGATGTGGAGGCCATGCGGGCGCTCGGCCACATCGTCGGCTACGTCGACCTTGACGTCACCGGAATCGTGGACCTCATCGTCGACACGATCAACAAGGAGCTGTGACATGGGCATCAGACAGGCCGTGAGGCTGAATCCGCCGGCGCCGCCGAAGTCGGGACGCCATGACCCGCATAACGTGCTGCTCGCGTCGAGTGGCTTCTACGTCCGGGTGGACGTGGACGGATTCGCCAGACTCATCGACGGCATCCAGGAGATAACGCTGGCGGAATTCACCGCCGAGGAAAGCAAAGACATCATTCACACACTCATCAACATGATCGGAGGTGCCAGATGAGCATGTTCGCGAATGGCGCGCTGCAGATGCGCGTCCGCAAACACCAGAACGAGACCAGTGACCACCACGCCGAAGTCGAAGTCAGCTTCTTCACTACGGCCGGACTCACCGATTTCACGTTCACGAAGACGGATATCCAATTCATGCGCCGCGAATGCAATCGCATCCTCAAGGAACTGGAGGAAAACAAATGACCGACAACGACTACCGGCTCGAAGACAGACCCGAATCCCAGAAGCGGAAGGAAGGGCGTCCGAACTACGCCTTGCGCCGCATGAAATTCGCGATTGCGGTCATCGGCCTGGTCGTGAGCGTGACGCTCATGCTCACCTGGCGTGATTCGGGGAACATGGCCGGCGCGCTGCTGGTCGAGGGCGTGTATCTCGCCACCGCGTTGTGGCTGGTGGTGCGGTTCGCGTCCAGGGACGACGACTGAGGGGAGTGACCGATGAGGGAGATTCTGCCGCATTGGCATTTCAGTCCGAACGCTCCGGTCAAGGACGTCGACACGAAGAAGATGACGAGTGGTGACAGGGCGGTGGCCGGCGCGTGCCGTCGGGCGATGGAGAGCGAGGCGTGGAAGGAGCTGGTGATTCTGGAATCGGTGGGCGTGCGGTTCACCGGACTGGTGGGCCGGTTCGTGTCCGAGATCGCCATGCCGGTGTTGGAGGTGATGCCTGATGACAGTTTCCATCAGGGAGCGGCCGCGCAGTTGACGCACATGGTGAAGACCAGGGATGGTGGCGAGACCATCCGCATCATCAAGACTCTCGCCGTGAAAGGAAGGTTCTGATGGCTGGTGAGACGATCATCACGGTGGTGGGCAATCTGACCGCGGATCCTGAGTTGAGGTCGACGAAGAACGGCAGGAGCGTGGCTGGTTTCACGATCGCGTCCACTCCGCGCACGTTCGACCGGCAGTCGCAGCAGTGGGTCGATGGGGACGCGTTGTTCCTCCGCTGCACGGTGTGGGGGCGACTTGGCGGAGCATTGCGCCAATAGTCTCGCCAAAGGCATGCGTGTGATCGCCCAGGGAAGGCTGACGCAGCATTCGTGGGAGGACGAGCAGCATCAGAAGCGTTCTTCCGTGGAATTGCAGGTGGATGAGATCGGCCCTTCCTTGCGGTATGCGACGGCGCAGGTCGCGAAGGTCCAGTCGGGCACGGCGGGCGCGTACGGCAATCCGGCTTCCATGCCGGCGGGCTATGCGGGAGGAGCCACCGCTTCGTTGCCTCCGTCGGACCCGTGGGGTCAGCCACAGGACAAATCGGCATCGTTCGGTGATTTCGGCAAGCCGGAATCCGAACCGGATTTCTAAGGACGAATCATGAGCATCCAAGCGTTGACATGGGTTATCTACGGTGTAGCGCCGGACATCAAGCACGCGGATTTCCGCACGCTTCTCGTGCTGGCCGACCATGCCGACCCTCAAGGCATGGGAGCGTATCCGAGCAGGAGCACGATCAGTCGGTTGACCGGATACAGCGTGCGTACGGTCTCCTACGCGTTGAAGAGTCTCGAATCCTCCGGACTGATCAGCAGGGGAGACCAGCGCATCGTGTCCGGCCTCGGCGGATACAAGCCGACCGTCTGGAACCTCAACATGAGCAGAGGTGCAAAAACTGCACCTCTCAAAAACGCCGAAACACCAGTGCAACACGACTGCACGCCAGCAGTGCAAACAGACTGCACACCAGCAGTGCAAGCAGGGGTGCAAAAAACACGGACAGGTGTGCAAACAGGGGTGCAACATGATTGCACAAGAACCATATCTAAGGAAGAACCGTATATAGAACCTAGAGAGAGTAACGCGCGCGCGAGAAAACAAATCCCAATACCAGCCGACTGGAAACCCACCGAGGAACACCGGGCGCTCGCCGACCGGCTAGGCATCGACTGCGACATCGAAGCCGAAAAATTCCGTGACAGGGCCCTCGACTCTGGAGCACGCTCGGCCGACTGGAACGCGAAATACCGCAACTGGCTCATCAAAGGCAAGGAACGCGGATTCGCCACACTAAAGGATTCCAACGCTCGCCGACGGTTCACGTGGGGCAGCGAAGAGGTCAAACGCGTACTCGGCCCGATAGCCTGCGAAGGCACGGACACGTACATGGAGCTCGCATGCAAGGTCGCGAACCTGCTCAACCAGGGCTTGGACCCGGACATGCTGCGCCGTCAGCTCGCGAACGTGCCCGGCGACGTATTGGCCGAACAATTGTTCGAACAGGAGGCGGCGGCATGAACGCCATGACCATCGCACACATGGCCGGCATCCTCACCTCGGCCATCCAGGCCGCCGACCGATTGGAACTCGACGCGCTCAACGACCCGGACGCCAACCTTGACCGTATCCGCGATATCAAACGCGACTGCTCGACATGCATCAACCTGCTCGACCAGTTCGGAAGGGAGCGACGATGAGCGACCGGCAATTCCAGGAATCGAAACACGTCGCCTTGCAACGTCAGGGCTGGCATTGCATGCGTTGCGGACGCAACCTGCACGACCCGACCGTCTGGCCGGGCAGGAGCGGCCACCACCGGCAGTTGCGCCGACGTGCCAACCCGACCATGCGCGACCTGCCGAGCAACATCGTCGAACTGTGCGGGTCGGGCACGACCGGCTGTCATGGTTGGGCGCACGCGCATCCGGCGGAGGCGGAACGGTTCGGCTACATCATCCCGAGCTGGTGTGATCCGCTCAACGCGCCGATACGCGACTGGAACGGCGACTGGTGGTGGCTGCTGGATGACGGCACGGCGCAACGGCTCACTCAAATCGAAATCATCGAATGGCAAAGCAATTGGAAGGAAGAATCATGAGGAAACAGGACGAAGATCTGAACGTGAAGCCGGAGGCGCTGCTCTGGCTCGACTTCGAAACGACCGGCACGGACAGGAATGACAGCCTGCCGTTGGAAGTCGGCATGGAATGCACCGACGTGCTGGGCGAACATTCGTTCGGATCCCTGCACCGCATCATCAGACCGGACTATCTCAACCTGTTGGGCATGAGCCCGATAGCATTCTCCATGCACACGGACAATGGTCTCCGGTTCGAACTGCTGAACGGTTCCGACAGGAACGACTGCGTGGAAGCGGTCGCGAACGCCGTGGAGGAGTATCTCGACTCCCTGTCGCAACGCTTCACGCTGGTTCCGGCTGGAACGAACGTGGACTTCGACATCGACTTCCTGAAACGTCTCGATATGAACCCGGATAGGTGGCTGTCCTACCGCAAGTTCGACCTGACCACGCTCCGCCGCTACCTCACGTTCCTGGACTGCCCCGAAGACCCGTACGAGGGGCATTCCGGCACGCACAGAGTACGCTACTGCATCCGACGCGACATCAACGACTACAAGTGGTACCGCAAGCTCCTGAAGGGAGCATGGTGATGACCGTGGCCGCCATGATGCTCCCGTGCGCGGCCGTCCTGGTCGCTTGGATCGGAGGCCGGCCATGACGGTCCAGACGCATATGGCGTGGCGGTACCGGAATCCCGCCGACCTGATCGGACGCCGATGCATCACGCTCACCGGCATGGATGTCACGTTGGACGGCCCATTGGATCTGATCCGGTTGAGTCCGGTCCACGCGGTCCTGAAATACCGGGGCATAGGACTGCACGTCATCGACTGCGACCTACGCCACCACACGAACAAAACCTCGGACGGCATCCGCGCCGTCGTCATCACGGAAGGCAAACCATGAAAAACACCACATCACATGCCAGGAAATGGCATAGGACCAGCCCATGCCCATACTGCGGCACGAGAGAATCCGCAGAAAGATGAACTTTGAAGAAGTAAAGCGGATTGTAAAAGAGTGCAGGAAAAAGGAAACGTACATCAGCATCTCGACCTGATCGCCGGGTTGCCGTATGAAGATTATGAGCGTTTTGCACAGTCCTTCCGTGATGTCTATGCATTGCATCCGGAGCAGCTCCAGCTTGGATTCCTGAAGGTGTTAAAAGGTTCCTATATGCATGAAAAGACGGAAGATTATCAGCTTTTATATCAGGATCGGCCGCCGTTTGAAGTGCTTTCTACAAAGTGGCTCTCCTATGATGACGTGATCCGTCTCAAAGGTGTGGAAGAGATGGTGGAGGTCTATTACAACAGCGGACAGTTTGTCAATACACTGCGATTATTAGAGGAAGAGTTTACAGATACGTTTGCTTTGTATGAAAATCTGAGCCGTTATTATGAAGAAAACGGACTGCATATGATAAATCACTCCCGAATTACAAGATATGAAGTATTATTTGCATTTATCAAAGCATGTGTAGAAAAGAATGTGGAAAACTATCGGCAGATGTTGATACTGGATCTCTATTTACGGGAAAATGTGAAAAAAAGACCGGAGTTTGCAGGTGAAGTCAGCGTTGATAAGCAAAAAGCTTCTGCATTTTATGAAAAAGAGGCAGAAGAGCGCCGGTATTTGAAGGGCTATGAAGGATATGATAAGAGACAGCTTCGGAAAATGACGCATCTGGAGCAGATCAATGGAAATCTCTACGTGTTTGATTACCGGAACCGGAATGTTCTGACGAATCAGGCAAGCGTATTTTGGGTAGAAGGAGGAGACGAGGCATACCCATCCGGGCATCCAACACATGCCTGCGGCGGGCAGACTTCGTCTGATCATGTATGAAAAAACGGACAAAAGAAATTTTAGCGATTCTGGATGAGCAGTATGGACGGGAGTACGTCTGTTATCTGAATTATGAGACACCGTGGCAGCTTCTGATTGCAACCATGCTGAGTGCACAGTGTACGGATGCAAGAGTAAATATTGTGACGGCAGATCTGTTTCAGAAATATGATACACTGGAGAAGTTTGCCAATGCGGATTTAAAAGAGCTGGAACAAGATATCAAGCCGACCGGATTCTACCACAATAAGGCGAAAAATATCATTGCCTGTACCAGAGATCTGCTGTACAGATTCGGTGGTGAAGTGCCCAGGAGTCTGGAGGATCTGACTTCTCTGGCAGGTGTCGGGCGAAAGACGGCGAATGTGATCCGGGGAAACATCTATCATGATCCGAGTGTGGTGGTAGATACACATGTAAAACGGATATCCAGACGCCTTGGCCTGACAAAAAACGAAGATCCGGAAAAGATTGAAACGGATCTGATGAAAGAACTGCCAAAAGATCACTGGATCTTATATAATATTCAGATCATACTTTCGGACGGTCGATTTGTACGGCAAGAAGTCCAAAATGTGAGCAGTGCTTCTTGCAAAAATACTGCAAAGAGTTTAAAATGTAACCTAAAATACCCATTGGGTATGAGAATTTAAGAGGTGAAAACAGTGGATTTTAATGATAAAAGAGTCAAAAGAGTGATTGCGATCGGAGCGCTGGTACTGGTCGTTGCGATGATCGCGACGATGATCCTGCCATATCTGGTATAGAAAAGTGGCTGTTGCGAACAGGAACATAGAGGGTTAAGGGAGACGGAAACGATGAAAGTTGGAAATGTATCACAGACAGTTTTAAAACGTTCTGTACTGAAACAACTGCATACAAAAAGAAAAGAGATTCTGACAGACCTTTCGGTGGAAGAGATGTGTACTGCGGTACAGATCAGGGACACAGAAGATGTGGTCTTTGCTTCGGCTGTAGTTTCTGGAAATTCCAAAAATATCGGGGTATATGCGATCATGCGTGCCGTGTTGGATCTGGAGACAAGGGGGGCTTCGGCAATTGGTGTTTCGGTACAGGTGATTCTGCCAACATATGCTTATGAGTCGCGGTTAAAAGAGATGTTCCGCTGTATGGAAGAACGGTGTGCATCCTGGGGGATTGCAATAACATGTGCAAAGGCAGAGACCAGTCCTGCAGTGAGCCAGTCCGTGGTATCGGTGACTGCGGCAGGAAGTGTGGAAAAAGGACAGCTGCGTACGCTTGCTCAGGCGGAGCCGAATCAGGAAATCGTACTTTGTGGTTCGATCGCAGCAGAAGGCGTACTGCGTATTTTCGATGAGAAGAGAGAAGAGCTTTCAAAGCGGTTTGTTCCGGCATTTATGCGTCAGATCCAGGGGATAGAATCAGAACTGGAGGTTTTCCATGCGCTTCGCAGTGTGAAGCAGGAAAATACACCAAAAGGGGAACCACTGGTGACTGCAATGCAGCAGATTGGAAGCGGTGGAATCCTGGCGTCTCTCTGGGAACTGACAGAGGCGGCAAATGTGGGAATGCAGATTGAAATGTCCCGGATTTCAATTCGGCAGGAATGTGTGGAAGTCTGTGAATATTATCACCTGAATCCGTATCAGATGACTTCCGCAGGAACGGTTCTGATGGTTACCAGAGACGGCAATGCTCTTGTGCGGTGTCTGGAAGAGAGTGGGGCACGAGCCAGTGTGCTTGGGGTTACAACGGCAGATCATGCAAAAGTAATCACAAGCGGAGACGAAGTGCGTTATCTGGACAGACCTGCTCCGGATGAATTGATGCGCTGGTGGGAAGAGCAGGCACAAAAAGAGGTAAGATCAGAATAAGGAGAATAAAAACGATGGAAAAGCGAGAATTGATCCGAAAAGAAATTTTATACTATATAGAGAAAAACAGCAGAGCCAATCTTGGAGAACTGGCAGTACTGCTTGGAACAGATGAGGTGACAGTTGCCAATGAGATTGCAGAGATGGAGAAAGACAAAGTAATCTGTGGATATCACACGCTGATCGACTGGGACAAAGCAGGTGTGGAGCTTGTGACAGCATTGATCGAAGTGCGTATGACACCGCAGAGAAGTCAGGGATTTGACAAGATTGCAGAGCGCATCTGCAACTATCCGGAGGTACATGCAGTGTATCTGATCTCCGGCGGCTATGATCTTCTGGTTTCTCTGGAAGGAAAGACTTTAAAAGAAGTGTCGCAGTTTGTTTCAGAAAAACTTTCTACTCTGGATTCAGTGATCAGTACAGCGACTCATTTTATTTTGAAGAAATATAAAGACCACGGAACGATCCTTTCTTCAAAAAGTGAGTCAGAAAGGATGCTGGTGACACCGTAATGAGAAATCCATTATCAAAAAAGATCGTAGAGATCCAGCCGTCCGGCATCCGTAAATTTTTTGACGTGGCAAATGAGATGAAGGATGCGATTTCTCTGGGTGTTGGAGAACCGGATTTTGATACGCCGTGGAGAATCCGTGAGGAAGGCATTTTTCTCTGGAAAAGGGACGTACATTTTATACATCCAATGCAGGACTCAAAGAACTAAGAGAAGAGATCTGCAGCTATCTGGAGCGGAAAATCGGAGTATCTTATGATCCGATGCAAGAGACCATGGTGACAGTCGGCGGAAGTGAGGCCATTGATGTGGCACTTCGCTGTATGCTGGATCCGGGAGATGAGGTTCTGATTCCGCAGCCGAGTTATGTATCATATCTTCCATGTACGATCATGGCAGATGGCGTGCCTGTGATCATTCCGCTTCAGTACGAAAATGAATTTAAGCTGACAGTGGAGGATCTGAAAAAAGCAGTGACGCCGAAGACAAAAGTTCTGGTGATGCCGTTTCCGAACAATCCGACCGGATCGATCATGACAAAAGCAGATCTGGAGCCGGTGGCAGAGTTTATCAAAGAGCATGACCTGTACGTGCTCTCCGATGAGATCTATTCGGAATTAAGTTATCAGGGAGATCACGTTTCAATTGCAGCTCTGCCGGGGATGAGGGAGAGAACGATTGTGATCAACGGATTTTCCAAAGGCTTTGCCATGACAGGATGGCGTCTGGGATATTGCTGCGGACCAAAGCTGATCATTGAGCAGATGGTAAAGCTGCATCAGTATGCCATTATGTGTGCGCCGACAAACAGTCAGTATGCAGCGATCGAGGGACTGCGCCACTGCGGAGATGAAGTAGAGGAAATGAGAAAATCCTACAATCAGAGAAGGCGTTTCCTGATGCATGAATTCAAAAGAATGGGACTGGAATGTTTTGAGCCGTTCGGAGCTTTTTACGTGTTCCCGAATATCAGTGAATTCGGCATGACTTCGGAAGAATTTGCAACCCGCTTTTTGATGGAAGAAAAAGTTGCAGTCGTACCGGGAACTGCATTTGGAGAGTGTGGAGAGGGATTCTTGCGTATTTCCTATGCATATTCTCTGGAAGATCTGAAGGTGGCGCTGGGAAGACTGGAGCGCTTTATTGAAAAACTGAGAAATGAGGATAAAGCATCATGTTAAATATCGTGTTACATGAGCCGGAGATCCCGGCAAATACAGGAAATATCGGAAGAACCTGTGTTGCTACGAATACCAGACTGCATCTGATCGAGCCGCTGGGATTTCGTCTCAACGAGAAAGCATTAAAGCGTGCGGGGATGGATTACTGGGCAGATCTGGACGTAAGAACGTACATCAATTTTGAGGATTTTCTGGAGAAGAATCCGGGAGCAAAAATCTACATGGCGACAACAAAGGCTCCGAAAGTCTATACGGAAGTACAGTATGAGCCGGACTGCTATATCATGTTTGGAAAAGAGAGCGCCGGCATTCCGGAAGAGATTCTTGTGAACCATAAAGAGGACTGCGTGCGGATTCCCATGGTGGGAGACATCCGGTCTTTAAATCTTGGAAATTCAGTTGCCATTATTTTGTATGAAGCACTTCGCCAGCAGAATTTTGCGCATATGAATCTGGAAGGACATCTGCATGAGCTGAGCTGGGAACAGCAATAGAATGAAATAGAGAAAATCAGGAAAAAATGGTCTTATATGCAATGATGCAGTAAGATCATTTTTTTCAATGTAAATCTGGACATCTCTTGCTTGTTGTAGTATAATTCAAATAAACAGTTCCACAATATAAAAATCAGTTTCACAATATGAAACTAAAATCGATAGGAAAGAATGTCAGGAGGAATCAAGATGGGAAACAACAGATTTGATTTATTATCATTAGGTGAGATTTTGTTGAGATTATCCCCGCCGGATAATGAAAGGATCGTCAGTGGGGAGACATTCCAGAAGCAGGTTGGCGGTGCAGAGCTCAATGTCGTGTCGGGAGTTTCGATTCTGGGGCTTCGCACAGGCGTTGTCTCCAAGCTGCCGGACAATGCACTCGGAATCTATGCAAAAGATAAGGTACGTTTCTGCGGAGTAAGCGATGATTTTCTGGTATATGATGACAGTCAGGATGCCCGTCTCGGGATTTACTACTATGAGAATGGTGCTTATCCCAGAAAGCCCCGTATTGTATATGACCGTAAGAATACCTCCATCAACAAGCTGACCGTTGATGACTATGATGACAAGATCTACAGCGATACCCGCTGCTTCCATACCAGCGGCATCACACTGGCTCTCAGCCCGGAGCTGAGAGCTACCGCTGTTGAGATGATCAAGCGCTTTAAAGCACAGGGGGCCATCATCTCCTTCGATGTGAACTTCCGTGGGAACTTGTGGACCGGCGCCGAGGCGAAGGAATGCATCGAATTCATTCTGCCTTATGTGGACATCTTCTTCTGCTCCGAGGACACGGCGCGTTTGACCTTCCTGAAGGAAGGCGATGCCAAGAGCATTATGAAGAGCTTCACGGAGGAGTATCCAATCTCCATCGTGGCATCCACACAGCGTATCGTACATAGCCCGAAGCGTCATACCTTCGGCTCCATTATCTACAGTGCCAAGGATGATACCTATTATGAGGAAGCACCTTACACCGATATCGAAGTCGTAGACCGCATCGGAAGCGGTGACGCTTATATCTCCGGTGTCCTGTACGGACTGTTGGCACATCCCGGTGAGTATCAGAGAGCACTGGAATATGGCAATGCCATCAGCGCACTTAAGAACACCATCCCCGGTGACCTGCTGTGCACCGACTTAAAGGAGATCCAGGGGATCATCAAGGAGCACAAGTCCACCGGACGTATTGCGGAGATGGACCGCTAAAGCATTTCCTCTTCTTATCTGATCGAACAAATAGAAAACACAAAGCTCTGCCATGTTAATTTAAGTGCATGGCAGGGCTTTTTCTGTTTATTTTTAACAAAATTGAACCTAAAATATATTAAAAAGTCTGCTATACAAGATTAAATTAGTTTGATATACTAAAGACTGATATAGAACTAAAAGCAGGATATTATCAGACGGAAGATTCGAGAAACGGAAGGGAGACAGCAATTTGGAAAAGGAAGACCATATCCGGCAGAAAGA
>ENA-OQHL01000339-OQHL01000339.1-human-gut-metagenome-genome-assembly--contig:-NODE-339-length-35508-cov-30.606173_pt1 | contig 35508 bp, 24 predicted proteins | sample MGYA00242565_ERZ504723 | MGnify/ENA primary metagenome ERZ504723 (study PRJEB26092, sample SAMD00036211) | human gut metagenome | host: Homo sapiens | study: EMG produced TPA metagenomics assembly of... | reverse complement strand
TAGTTCTGAATGACGGGAAAAAGGTAACTGCTCATTTTGTAGACAGTATCAGTTTTGAACAGCTGGATTCTTTCCTGAATCTGGAAGAACAGGTTCTTAGTGAACTGGCATATGAGGTAGGAGAACGATATTTTGCTATTCAGAGAACAGAAGAAGGATATGATTATTCCTTTTACGATGAAGATTTCCGCTTGATGGATGGTGGCATTTATGAGAATGATGAAATTTCTATTGAAGAAGCGGCGGAGGAACTTTTGGAAGACGAAGGCTGGACGGGAGAACGCATCCGTGGGGATTATGATCAGTTGATGGAAAAAGTAGAAGAAATGGATGAAGCTGTAATGGCAGAGATTCAGAAAAGCCAGGGCGAATATAAGCCATTGGCAAAGGTGGAGGAACTGGAAGAGGCCAATTATAACATGATTGATAATGTACTCAATAATATGCCGCCTAAGAAAGAAGCTTATCTGGAATATTATGCTGCAGAATGTGATGAAATTCATGATATGGGAGCTTATGAGAAAAGCACAGATGTGAAAGAAATCGCAGCAATCTATGAGAAGTACAGAGAAGATCCGGAAAATGCTTATAAAGGCAGTGGAATGGGGATTATTTATCGTGATCCGGAGGATAGCTTGTTTGATGAAACAGAACTGTTGATTGTAATGGGAACAACGATACACGGCGACTTCTTGGATAATGTGCGGTTTTTAAAAGATCAGCCGGTGGTGCGTGAAGGTTTGGAGAAGATTCATAAAGCATTGCCTGATTATAAATATATCCCGATTCAGGATGTGCGTGAGGCAATGTATCCGAAAAAAATGACAACAGAAGAACTGGCAGCAGCATTGGATGAGATTGCGGAAGACTTCGATCCGTATGACTATCGGGACCATGTAGAGCCAGGGCAGGATACCATACAGGAAGTCATGCTGGATCTGCAAAGTGGAAATGTTGGTTCTTATATTTCCTTTCTGAAGGATGTGATTGAAGAAGACTGTGAGCAGTCCGTGTGGGCAGGTGTTTTGCTGGAACGGCTGAAATCCTACGAACCAGATATATCCAAAGAAACAGAGCCGATGGTGTATGTGAATTACTGTGAAAAGCGAGAGCTGATGGAACCACGCTGTCAGAAGCTCTCAGATCTGGATTCCCGTACTGCACAGAAGGATAAGGAATGGTACGCAGACCGTAATCCGAGGACGGATGAGCCGATGGTAACAGCCCAGATGTTTTTTACTATATATTATGCGGAAAAAGGCGATAAAATGCTGCAACATTTCAAAGGGAAAATAGATATTGGAACAGGAAATGGCGGTATTTTAAGTCAGCTGAAACTCCAAAATGAACTGAAACTTACGGATGAAAGCTGGATTGGTTATCTGAAAAACAAGGGAAATGAAGAGTTTCAGAAGTGTATGGAAGATCTGACCGATATGCAGAACCATGTGCTGCCATATTTGCAGAGCTTTTGCAGTCTGGAAGAAAAAAGTGTGCAGGAAAAGCAGGAACGGCAGGTTGCAGAAAAGCAGGACAGCAGAGTAGAAGCGTCAAGAGCAGCGAATGTGACAAAAGGGGATAATGACAAAGCTGTGAAAAAGGTAGTTTCGAGTATGCAAACAGAAAAGAATAAAGCAACTACGAAGGCAAAGAAGCCATCTATTCATGAACGACTGGAAATCAATAAGAGAAAAATCCAAGAAAAGCAGGGAAAAGATGAGCTGGAGAGAGGAGCTGATCGGGATGTAAGAACGGTATAAATTTATAGAAAGGCACTTGGCTCCGTTTTGGACATAGCAAAAGTGCTGACAGTGACGAACGAAGATGTGCTGCCTGCTTATTTGCAGAGAGTATCTGATTTTGAAGACTGCCTACTTGCAACTTGTACGAAGGAGAATCAGTGTGATGCGATTGTGACAAGGAATAAAAAGGATTTTCTTTCCTTTTGGATTACACTGCTTTCTCCGGAAGAACTGCTGAATATTTATTCGTAAAAATATGTTTTTACAATCGGCAGCAGAAGGAAAGTTGAATGATAACTCCGATCCAGCATACTGCAAAATATAAAAATTTTATAACAAAGTGGAAAACCCTGCGTAGGATCAGAAATGTTCTCACAGGGTTTCATGTATCTAATAAAATATAGAAATTTAGCGGATTTCTGCTAGAATAAGAAAAACTGTTAAAAAAATATCGTATATAGATCAAAAAGACTATATATGGGCGACCTTTTAAAGCCGATTTATATAAAATAGAAGAAAAAAAGGTGGTCGATACCGTGGATATAAAAACAGCGGTCATATATCGTTTAAACGATCTGATTAATCAGAAAGATATCACAGTGAATGAGGCGGCGGTATGTTCTGGCGTTCCTCCTTCAACATTAAAGAATATTTTGTATGGTCAGAGTAAGAATGCTGGCGTAGTTACAATAAAAAAGATATGCGATGGATTGGATGTCACAATACAGGAATTTTTTGCTGATCCCATCTTTGCAGATTTGGAACCCGAACTATAGGAAGAGTAAATGCTCATAGGATTCAGATTCTGCAGGATGGATTTTTTATGAAAGAGGGTTAGAGGAAACTAACTTAGGAGGACATAGATGTATAAAATAGCAATTTGCGATGATGATAAAAATTACAGGGAGAAAATAGAGAAGGTTATAGAAACGGAAGGGATTCTTCCTAAGAGCGAGATACGGTTTTATGAATACGAGTCAGGAAAGGAACTACTGAAAAATGCTGATATTTTGCATGATTTGGTCTTTATGGATATGCGTATGCCCGGATTGGATGGGAATAAATCGGTACTGAAGCTGAGGGAATACAATAGGGCAGCGATATTGGTGTTCTGCTCCGGATACTTTGAACCGACTTCAGACAGCATCAATATTGGGCAGCCGTTCCGGTATATTATGAAAGACTTGCATGACAGAAGTCTAAAAAGGGAAATCCCTGCAATTTTATCAAAAGTAAAATTGCACTGTGGAGATTCTTCCGTGACGGTTACATCAGCGGGAAGAGTAATTCGTATCTATACGGAAGACATTTTATATATCTGTCTGGCGAAAAGGGGTTGCTCTATATACGTTGCTAGGCAGGGGGAGATAGATGAGATGCATTGTAAGGAATCTTTAGGCGATTTATATGAACGTCTGGCCGGAAGGGGATTTGAGTATGCACATAACAGTTATATTGTAAATCTGGCGAAAGTGGAAGGATTGGAAAAGAATGTGGCGCTGCTACAGATGGGAATCCAATTGAATGTTTCAAGGTCGAGAAAAGGTCAGTTTGCTGACGCTCTGATCATGTTTCTTGGGGAAAGGAACGGCATGGTATGATAGTAAGAGATTTTTTGATCTGCCTTCTTCAGATGTATCTGTTGGAAGATCTGGAAAAGAACATGCTTCCATACAGAAGAGAAAACTTTTGGGGAAAATTTCTCATATATTTTGTCGTAGCACTGATAATGCTCGGAATCAACCACTTGGAATCCTCAGTATTTAATATGGTAATGATTCCGGTAACGTATATGATTGTGTCAATGGTTGTGTTCCGGGGAAATATATGGAAGAAGCTGGTTATAGTATGCTGCTATTATGTGCTGGCAATTATTCCTGAATTTCTCTTTGCAACGCTTACGAATGCGTATGGCGTGACTGGTGCATCTGAGGGTTTTGGGACGGAAATAGAAAAAACATTAGCGCTACTACTAATGAGTACCATGACATTTCTGTTTATTAAATGCATTAATCAGGTAACGAGAAAAAGGAATTATCTGACGATTGAGAATAAAACTTTTACTGTGCTGCTCATGCTGCCAACCGCTACGATCATTATATTAGGATGTGTGTTTTATTCAAATATTTCTTTTGAAGGAATGAACAGGGTTATGGTTCCGGTAGGAGCTTCGCTGCTGCTATTGACGAATATCTTCATTTTCTCAGTGTTTGACCGGTTTGTAGAGAAATCAGAAGAAGTGAAGAAGATGGACCGGCTTTACCAGAAAAGCAGGGCGGAGATTGCTAATTTACAGTATATGAATAAGGTCAATGAGGATAACAGGGCATTCTTACACGATATAAATAAATTTATTTGTACAGTAGCCGGTTTGATGGAAGAAGGAGAAAATCAAGAGGTTAAGGAGATTATGGAACATTTAGGTGTCCGGATTCAGAGCCTTCAAAAAGGTGTGTATTGCGAACACCCGATCTTGAACAGCATCCTGTGCGAAAGGAAATTCCTTGCGGAATCTAAGAATATTTCCTATAAGATTACGCTGGGTAATGATCTCAGGCTGGACTTTCTGGAAGAACTGGATATGATCTCAATCGTAGGTAATCTTTTGGATAACGCACTGGAAGCGGCAGAAAAGACAAAAGATGGCCGATATGTGGAATGCAGGATGTATATGGGAAATGAGGAACATTTCCTTGTTATGGAATTTTGCAACGGGTATGTTGTTCCACTGTTAAAGGACAAGGACCGGTACATAAGCACCAAAAGAGATGCAGACAGTCACGGGATCGGACTGCATACGGTTGGAAAACTGGTTAAAAAGTATGCTGGAATTATGAGAGTGGAGGTCGGAGAACAGGAGTTCTCTGTTAAGCTGATCTTTACAATAAAATAAAGATGTGCAAAAATCGCCCAAAAAGTTACCGTTTTTGCCACGGTAATTGAAAAAAGGGCGATTTTTGTGTAAACTATCGGAAAAAAATGGAGGCATGTAACTATGAAAAAAACAATCAGAAAAAGCTTGGGTATCAAAGTACTTGGAGTTGTAAACTGTCTTGCACTCTGCCTGACGGCATATACGGCAAATCTGGCGTGCAACTGGCTGTACTATCAGGAAGAAGAGCCGGAAGAAGTTAAGAAAATGAGGAAATTCTAGTGTGGAAAAAAACTACCGGCTGGCTTTTTGAAGTGCAAAACAGGAACGGGATTCTTGAAGAGAAAGACCGCAGGCTGTATGAATATGCTTACGGCGTACTGCTGGGCAGGGTGGCGATATACCTTATCATTGTCATACTTGGCATTGTAACGGGGAATTGGCTGGAGATGCTAGTCTTTTTATTGCCCTTTACTGTTCTAAGGCAGTATGCCGGAGGGATTCATTTAGAAAAAGCAGGGAGCTGCATGGTTGTTTCCAGTATCCTTGTCCTTCTGTGCGGTCAGTATCTGGCGTCTGGTTCGGCTGTGATGTGGCAAATACGGATCATATGGCTTGCTGCAGTTGGAGTCATATTTGTTATGGCACCGGTGGATGCCAGCAGTAAGAAACTGGATGAGAAAGAAAAGAAAGTTTATGGTATGCGCGCGAGGGCAATTTTAATTATTGAATGCGCGATAGCAGGTGTTTTTTCTGTAACCGGATATTTCCTGGTCGTAAACGGGATTATGGTAGCGCATATTGTTTTGGCGTCCGGTTTAATATTGGGATGGATCAAAAATTTTTTTTGACAAAGAGTTAGAGTCAACTAATCCTGGATAGGAATAAGAAATGCTTGGGAAAAGCATATCACAAAATGATAATAAACAGAATAAAAAAGAACATGATGCAAGAGGAACATAAAAGTGAATTTGAAGTTGATAAAAAATACAGAAAATATTAACAAAGAGAAAATAACTTTGTTTTGTCTGCCGTTTGCGGGGGGCGGCGCTTCTGCTTATAACCAGTGGGCGAAAAAGATGCAGGGAAAAGTAACGGTATGTCTGGTTCAGCTTCCGGGAAGGGAAGAACGGATCATGGAGAAGCCGTATATAGATATGCCGGTTATGTTAGATGATCTGGAAGAGGCAGTAAGAGAGGTTGTGGATGGACCGTATGCCTTATGGGGGCACAGTATGGGCGGTAAGATTGCCTATGAGCTGGAAAAGAGATTGGAAGCGGTCGGATATACAGCGAGCTGTCTGTTTATTTCCGGTAGCCGGATTCCCAGTATTCCGGAGCCGAATCCGATCTATCATCTTCCGGATGAAGAGTTTAAGAGGGAACTGGGAAGATTTGAGGGGACGCCAAAAGAGATACTGGAGAATCAGGAATTATTGGATTTCTTTCTGCCTATGCTACGGGCAGATTTTACCATGGATGAAACATATTATGACAAGACGGGAATAGTACTGCATGCGCCTATCGCTGCATTTGGCGGAGAAAAGGATGGCGAAGCGGATGAGAGCGCAATCTGCGAATGGGGAAAGTATACGGATAATGATTTTAGCTACCGGATATTTCCGGGAGGACATTTTTATTTGCGGGATTACGAAGACGAAGTAATAAGTGAAGTTATAAGGCGCCTGCCGGGAATAAAAGATGGAGATTAAACGGTATGGAGCGAAGGAATTTCTGGCGGCAGGCAAACTTTGTATCCGTGAAAATGAGATACATATATGGTGCATCTGCTGGCCGGAAATGACAGATTTCTGGGTGAACCATGAATATATCCTGAGTGGGCAGGAATCGGAGCAGGTCGGAAGATTCCGCTTTTCGGAAGACAGGATGCGTTATATAGCCGGGAAGGTTGTCGTGCGGCTTCTCTTGAAAAGATATTTAGATGTGGAAACGATTGATTTTTCTGTCAGTGAACGGGGCAAGCCTTATCATAAAAAGATTGCAGGAAAGCAGACCGTAGATTTTAATATTTCGCATTCGGGAGAATTCATACTAGCGGGATTCGCTGTTGGAATGGACATCGGAGTGGATGTGCAGGAAATGGCGGGATGTCCGGATTACTGGGAGATAGCCGGGAATTTTTATACGGAAGAAGAAGCGGAAGATGTAATAAAGGAAGGATCGGCTTTGTTTTTCCAGTACTGGGCGGCCAAAGAAGCGTATGTAAAAGCACTCGGTATTGGATTAGGAAGAGGAATGGATTTCTTCTCTGTCAGAAACGGGGAAATTATAGAAAAAGGCAGGAATGATCAGGGCTGGTTCCTGTATCCGGTCAGGATCAAAGGATATGCTGCGTATGTGGCGGTGCATAAGAAAGGAGATAAATCAAATGGGTTATAAGAAAGATATGAGCAAATATGAGTATCTGGAAGGTTGGGAGAGATGTAGTTTTGGAGAACAGCTTGATAAGTGGGCGGAAAAATATGGAGAAAGAACTGCGGTCACGGACAGCGAAGACGAGATCAGTTATATGGAATTAAAGCAAAAAGCAGATTGTCTTGCGACAGCTTTTCTGCGTAAAGGGATTTTAAAGGGAGACAAAGTGCTTGTACAGCTTCCGAACAGGATTTCTTTTGTGGTCGTGTTTTTTGCGCTTTCCAAGATAGGGGCGGTGCCGATCATGATGCTGCCGGCCCACAGGGAGGCGGAACTGGAAGGAATTATTGAACTGGCAAAGCCGGCCGCTTATATTGTGGTGGAGAAATATCTGGGATTTTCATATGTGCCGATGGCAAATGCGATGAAAGAGAAATATTCATGTATCCGGCATATATTTGTAGATAGCGAATCCGGGGATATCAGTGGAATGATTGCGGAAACGTGTGGAGAAAATGGAGCATTTCCGGCTGTGGATGGGTATGAAACGGCGGTGCTTTTGCTGTCCGGCGGGACGACAGGGGTTCCGAAACTGATTCCGCGCACCCATACGGATTATATGTATAATGCCCGCATGTCCGCGAAGAGATGCCGCCTGGATAGCAGTGACGTTTATCTGGCGTCTCTTCCGGTAGCTCATAATTTCCCATTATGCTGCCCGGGGCTTTTAGGCACGCTGGACGTGGGAGGAAAAGTTGTGCTTGCGTCTGCGACCAGCCCGGATGATATCCTTGACGCAATTACAGAGGAAGGTGTCACGATAACGGCATTGGTTCCTGCTATGGTTACTGTGTGCATGGAAATGCTGGAATGGGATGAAGATTTTGATATATCCAGCCTGCGGATTTTGCAGGTAGGCGGCGCAATGCTGGAAGATTCCCTTGCGGATAAGATCATTGAAGAATGGCCGTGTAAACTGATGCAGGTATTTGGTACGGCGGAGGGGCTACTGTCCTTTACTAGCCCGGAGGATGAAGGTTCCCTGATTGCAAGATGCCAGGGAACTCCGGTGTCTCCTGCGGATGAAGTGAAGATTGTGGATGAAGAAGATAAGGCCGTACCGGAAGGAGTTTTTGGGGAATTATTATCCAGAGGCCCGTATACGATTGATGGTTATTATATGGCGGAGGAAGCGAATAAAAAGAGCTTTACGCCGGACGGATTTTACCGGACGGGCGATAAAGCTATGTGGACGAAAGACGGAAGGTTACGTTTGGGCGGGAGGATCAAAGAGCAGATTAACCGCGCCGGAGAAAAGATCATGCCTTCAGAGATTGAAGCTTACCTTTGCAGGCATTCGAAAATCAAAGAGGCAGCCGTTGTCGGCGTTCCGGATGAAACCCTTGGAAACCGGATATCTGCATTCCTTGTGACCGATGATGAAGCCGGGATCGATTTACAGGAAATCCACAGGTTCCTGCGGGAAATAGGCGTTGCGGCGTATAAAATGCCGGATCAGATAGAACGGGTAGAGACATGGCCACTGACCAGCGTAGGAAAAATAGATAAGAAAGCATTAGAACGGATGGCACAGGAAAAATAGAAGGAGACAGAATCATGGAATATATAGAGATAAAGGAACAGATCAAACAAAAGCTGCCGGTAGCCAGAGATTTGGGGGATTCCGAAAATCTGCTGGAGCTTGGGCTTTCGTCCCTGACGATCATGCGTCTGGTAAACCAGTGGAGAAAACAGGGGGTTAAGGTTTCATTCGGTTCATTGATGGAAAATCCTACCCTTGAAGGCTGGTGGGCGCTGATCCAGCGCAGCATGAAGAAAAAAGCGGGCAAAAAACGGGCGCAAGAATCTAAGATAACGCCGGAAAAGGATATGAAACAGCCGTTTCCTTTAACAGACGTACAGTATGCATATTGGGTTGGCAGGGATGAAGAACAGGCTCTTGGAGGAATAGACTGTCATGCGTATTTAGAGTTTGATGGGGGAAATATAGATCCGGAGCGTCTGGAAAAAGCATGGAATGTGCTGCAGTATCATCATCCCATGCTGCGTGCCTGCTTTCTGGAAGACGGGACACAGAAAATCCTGGATAAGCCGTATTGCGAAAAAATAAAGGTTCATGATTTTTCACGGATGTCATCTGAGGAAGCAGAGGCAATGGCAGTATCTGTCAGAGAACGTTTATCCCATCGGAAGTTAAAGATTGAGGAAGGTGAAGTAGCAGGAATAGAGCTTACGCTTTTTCCTGAAAATAAGGCACGCCTTCATGTGGACATGGCGCTTCTGGTTGCTGATGTACAGAGTCTGCAGATATTATTGAGGGATTTGGCATCTGCTTACCGAGGGGAAAACCTGCCGAAAGAATCAAAAGGGTGGAATTTTGCTTCCTATCTGGAACGGCAGAAACAGGAAGAAGGGGAGGAACGGAAAAACGCAGAAAAATACTGGAAGAATCGTTTAGAGCATTTGCCAAAAGGCCCTGACCTTCCATTGGCAAAACGTCCGCAAGAAGTGGAAAAAACGGTGTTCAACCGCAGGATTGTGAGAATCGAAAAGGAAGAATGGGATCATTTGCAAATGCGGGCAAAAAAATACCAGACAACTCCGGCAATGGTTCTTCTTACTGCATATGCGACGGTTTTGGAACGGTGGAGCAGGAATCATCGTTTCCTTATTAATATTCCATTTTTTAACCGGAAAACAGAGCAGCAGGGATTGGAAGACGTGATAGCAGATTTCACTACACTGTTATTGCTGGAGATTGACTGCGAAGGGAATCCGACGTTTGCAGAATTGCTAGACAGAATCCAGAAGCAGCTTCATGAGGATATGAAGTATACGGCATATTCCGGCGTGCAAGTCCAGAGAGACCTTGCACAGATGTATGGAGACGCATGGGCAGTGGCGCCGGTTGTTTTTGCCTGCAATCTGGGAACGCCGTTGGTAAATGATACGTTCCGGAAAGAACTGGGACAGTTTTCCTATATGATTTCCCAAACGCCGCAGGTGTGGAATGACTTCCAGAGTTATGAAGATGAAAATGGCGTACAGCTTACATGGGACAGCGTGGATAAGTTATTCCCGGAGAATATGATCCCGGATATGCTGGAGTGTTTTGAGAATCTTCTGCATGAATTGGGAAAGAAGGACTGGAATCAGCGATTTGATGTGCTTCCTGAAAAAAGAAAAAGAGAAATTGAAGATACAGCGCGTACAGGAGTGCCGGAGCGTGTGGAATGCCTGCATTGGGCTGTTATGAACCATGCGGAAGTTTGCCCGGAAGATATTGCGCTTATTGATGCGGGAAGCGGAAGGTCGGTATCCTATGGGGAATTAAAAACACGGGCAACAGCAGTGGCGGCAGGAATTTCAGAAAAGGATATTAAGGGAGTCCCGGTTGCACTTACCCTGCCGCGCGGGATAGAACAGATCGAGGCGGCATTAGGAATTTTGCTTTCCGGGAATTCATACCTTCCGGTCAGCTTAAGCCAGCCTAAAGATCGGAGAGCGTTAATCCATGAGAAGACGGGAGTCCGCTATGTGGTCACGAATCGGGAATTATCCGAAAAACTGGACTGGCCGGAAGGTACGGAAATCCTTGTGATGGAGGGTATGGAAGAGGGACAGGAAAATGTGAGACTGCCAGAGGTGTCGCCGAAGGACAGCGCCTATATCATCATGACGTCAGGCTCTACAGGTGTTCCGAAGGGTGTAGAGATTGCGCATGAAAGCGCATGGAATACGGTTCAGGATATTAATGAAAAGTACCATGTGACAAGTGCAGATCGGGCGCTGGCTGTATCAGCTATGGATTTTGACCTGTCGGTATATGATGTTTTTGGAATTTTAGGCGCAGGAGGAACATTGGTATTGCTTCCAGAGCAGGAGAGAAGGAATGCGGATTACTGGCTGGAACAAGTGTTGAAATATCAGATTACCGTTTGGAATTCAGTGCCGGTGCTTCTGGATATGCTTTTGATACGGGCGGAATCCATGAAACAGAAACTGCCGATCAGGGCGGTTATGCTTTCTGGAGATTGGATTGGGATGGATCTCCCGCAGAGGGTTGCGGCATGGACAGAGGATTGCCAGTTTGTCGCTATGGGAGGAGCTACAGAGGCAAGTATCTGGTCCAATTATCAGAATGTTACCCTGCCGATGCCGAAAAACTGGAAATCTATTCCTTATGGAAAGCCACTCAGATATCAGGCATATCGTGTTGTGGATGAGTATGGAAGGGATTGCCCTTACTGGGCAGAAGGCGAACTCTGGATTGGCGGTTTTGGTGTAGCAAAAGGATATAGGGGAGATTCTGCGCTTACGGGGCAGAAATTTATCACAGATCAGTATGGAAGATGGTATCGGACCGGCGATCTCGGAAGAATCTGGGATGATGAGACAATTGAATTTTTGGGAAGAAAAGACCATCAGGTAAAGATTCGCGGACACAGGATTGAATTGGGAGAAATTGAACATGCGATTCAGGAGTTTCCGGGTGTGGCTCATGCAGTTGTTGATACAGTTAGTGATGGTCATGGCAATAAAACGCTGGCTGCTTATATCGGAGCGCCGATACAGGAAGATTCTAAAGTTACAACGTATTTGTACGGCACAGATATCTTTGGTGGGGGCTGGAAAGAACTGAAGGATGATGTCAGCAATTGGCAGATGCAGCAGGAACGGAAGACAGCATACAAAAATTTCCTTGCCTATGCAGACCAGAGATGTGTACAGCTTATGCTGGAGACACTCATAGAGTTAGGCATTTTTGTATCAGAGAAGGAAGTTCTTTCGCAGAAGGAAATTTTTGAAAAAGGGAGCATTACGGAAACACAGAAGAATACTGTGGCAAGATGGTTGGAAGTTTTAAAGAAGGAAGGAATCCTGAGAGAAGAGGACGGCAGACTATCGCGTACCGGGAAGGAAGTGGCTGTACCGGAAAAAGCTGGAGATACGGAAACGTATTTTAATAAACTGAAGCCGTATCTGAAGCATATGGTTACTGGGAATGAAGTTCCGCTGGACGTATTCTACCAGAAAGAGCCGGCTTTGGCTCCGAATATGCTGCTTCGGAGGATTCCGGGCTGCGAGGAAACAGTGGAAAGACTGGTGCAGGGATTAAGGCTTCTGGCAGAAGAACGCAGAAAAGAGCCACTCCAGATTATAGAAATTGGTACAAGGGACACTGCAATTACAAGACAGTTTTTGAATGCACTGGAAGATGTAAGCGCGGCTTATACATATGCGGATTCTTCAAAATATTTTCTGCAGGAAGCAGAGAAAGAACTTGCGGGATATGAGAGAGTCGAGTTTGAGATGCTGAATCTGGAAGAAGGCATGGATAAGCAGCAGATGTCCTTGCATAGTTATGACGTTGTGATATCGGTAAATGCTTTACATAGAAATATTGATGCTGCGGATGCGGTAAAGAAAGTAGCGGAATTACTGAAGCCAAACGGAATATTGCTGATGACTGACCTTGTGGTAAGGACATACCTTCAGGAACTTACAGCGGCTTTTTTGGAAAATGGTTTTGCGGATATTCGGGACAAGAGAAAAGAAGCAGGGCTGGTTACCCCGGATTGCCTGCTGTGGAGAGAATGTTTATCAGAGGCAGGATTGGGCGAAGACTGTGCTGTGACAGAGAGATATGGAAGATGTATATGCTGCAGCAGACAGCAGGCGTCTGTCCTGTCCTATCATAATGGAGCACTAAGGGAATATCTGTCAGAAAAACTGCCGGAGTATATGGTTCCACAGAACTATCATTTCATGGAGCAGCTCCCAACATTGTCCAATGGGAAGATTAACAGGAAGCAATTGCGGGAAGATTTTAAAGAAGAAACTGCGGTTATCCGATTTTCAAAGGCAACGACAGAAACAGAAGAAAAGCTTTTAGATATCTGGAAACAATTATTTGGATATGAAAATATTGGAATTGAAGATAATTATTTTAGCCTTGGGGGAGACTCGCTGATTGCCACAAGGTTGATCTCGGAAGTACAGAAAACCTTCGGCTGCAAAATAACGATCAGTACGATTTTTGAAAATCTGACCGTAAAATCTCTGGCAAAAGCTATTGAACAGTCCGAACGGAAAGAAGAAGATACACTGCAGATCAAACCGAATCTGGAGGAAGCATATCATTCGTTCCCATTAACCGATGTGCAGTATGCTTACTGGCTTGGCAGAAGCGGATTGTATGAATTGGGAAATGTTGCAACACACTGTTATTTTGAACTGGATGCAGACGGCCTTGATACTGAGTGCGCAGAGACGGCATGGAATCTGTTGATACAGAGGCATGGGATGATGCGTGTTATTATCCAGCCGGATGGTATGCAGCGCATACTGGAGAATACTCCCCAGTATCATATTGACGTGACGGATATCCGACAATTGGAAGTGACAGAAAAAGAAAAGGCATTGGATGAAAAACGGGCAGAGATGTCTCATCAGGTAATTCAGACAGATGAATGGCCTCTGTTTGATGTGCGAATCACTAAAATAGAGGACCAGAAGCATAGAATCCATATCAGTTTTGACAATATTATCTTTGACGGCTGGAGTATGTTCCATCTCTTAGATGAGTGGGCAGAAGTATATCGAAATGGAAAAGCGGAAATGTCGATTACTTTGTCTTTCCGGGATTACGTGCTGGGACTGGAGCAGATAAAGTCTACCTCTGCTTATGAGAAAGATAAAAAATATTGGGAAGACCGGGTGGAGACTTTTGCGGACGCACCGGATCTGCCGCTTGCAAAGAACGAAAGCCAGATTACAGAGCAGCGTTTCTGTCGCCGGAGCGCAAAACTGTCACAGAAAGAATGGCAGTCTGTAAAAGACGCGGCGGGAAGACTGGAGGTAACGCCTTCTGTTCTTTTGATGAGTGCTTATGCGGAGACTCTCCGCTTGTGGAGCAGTAATAAGGATTTTACACTTAATCTGACGCAGTTTGACCGGAAACAATTGCATCCGGAAGTGAACAATCTGGTTGGAGATTTTACAACACTGACATTGCTGGAGATAAAGAATGCAGGGAATAATTTTGCGGAAAGGACAAAGGCAATTCAGAAGCAGCTTACAGAAGATCTGGAGCATACAGCTTATGGCGCGGTTGAACTGGAGCGCGAATTAAAGAAAAAGACTGGAAATATGCGGGGCGCTATTATGCCGGTAGTGTTTACCAGTGGTCTTGGCGTGGAGCAGTGGCATGAAGGAAAGTGGCTTGGAAAACTGAACTATAACATTTCACAGACGCCGCAGGTGTGGCTGGATCATCAGGTGGTTGAAATGGATGGCTGTTTATGCCTGTTTTGGGATTCCGTGGACGAATTATTTTATCCAGGAATGTTGGATGAGATGTTCCGGGCATATACCGGCCTGCTTCATACGCTAGCAGTTCATCCGGAGATCATGCAGGAAAAAACGGCAAGTCTGGTAATAGCGGAAATTTCAGAAAAACGGCGTCAGGCGAATGAAACGGCGGCTGAATTTGAAGAGAAAACGTTGGATGGATTATTCTTGGAGGCGGCAGACAAATTTCCGGATAAGGAGGCGCTGGTAACGTGCAGCAGGCGGATGACATATCGGGAGATAAAAGAAGAAGCGTTTTACATTTCCGGGCAGTTGCAGAGCATGGGAATAAAAAAAGAAGAGACGGTAGCTGTATTTATGGAAAAAGGGTGGGAGCAGGTAGTTGCTGTTTATGGAATCATGTTTGCCGGAGCCGCATATCTTCCGATAGATATCCATAATCCGAGAGAACGAGTTGAAAAGATTCTCCGTGATAGTGGAACAAGAATCATTCTTGTGCAGAATCAGGCGTATGATCAGGATACCGAATGGCTGCACGAGTGGGATTGTATTTCTGTGTCTGAATTAAAAACCGATTCTGAATACAAAGCACAGGAGAATAAGGCGGGAGACCTTGCGTATGTAATCTATACGTCGGGAACAACCGGGATGCCGAAAGGAGTAATGATTACTCACCATAATGCAGTGAATACGATACTGGATATCAATGCACGCTATCAGATTACAGAACAGGATACGGCGTTTGGAATCTCCAATCTTCATTTTGACCTGTCTGTTTATGATGTTTTTGGCATTTTAGGCGCAGGTGGGAAATTGGTTCTTCCGGATCCGGAATATGGAAAAGATCCAGCGCATTGGATTCACTGGTTGAATCATGAGAATATTACCGTATGGAACAGCGTGCCAGCTTTTGTAGAAATGCTGGCAGAATATGAGGAATATCAAAGGCAGGTAACTTCACAATCGCTGCGGTTAGTAATGATGAGTGGTGACTGGGTTCCTGTTTCACTTCTGGGGAGAATCCGTAATCTGTTCCAGAATGTTGAGATTGTTGCTCTTGGAGGAGCAACAGAAGGCAGTATCTGGTCTAATCATTTCGAGATTCCAGAGGTTGTGCCGGAAGATTGGAAGAGTATTCCGTATGGGAAACCGCTTGCAAACCAGAAGTATTATGTTCTGGATCAGAATATGGAAGATTGCCCTGACTGGGTACCGGGAACACTTTATATTGCCGGAGATGGCATTGCACAGGGATATTTAAACGATAAAGAAAAAACAAAGGAAAAATTTGTTGTCTTAGATAGAACTGGAGAACGGCTGTATTGTACCGGAGATATGGGACGGTATTGGAATGATGGTAATATTGAATTTCTTGGGAGATTGGATAATCAGGTGAAAATAGGTGGACATCGTATTGAATTAGGAGAACTTGAAAATGCGTTGAATAGTATTCCCCAAATCAAAGAGTCAATAGTAGAGGTAATAAACAAAAAATACTTAATAGCCTTTATTTGTTTCGATAAAATGAAATATGTCAAAATTGATGAGGATATATTTTGGGAAAATGGAATAAATGAACTAAAAAAAGAAGTTGTAAAGAATGAGGAAGAGATATTTATAAATTCTTATGGAAAATCCTTAGAAAAAATATCCGCAATGATAATATTTCAAACATTTATAGAAATGGGTGTAAAGGAAAACTGCGAATATACATCAAGAGAATTTGCAGAACTTCTCAACGTTAATCTTGAATTCCAAAATCTTGTAAAGAAATGGATAGATATTTTAATAGATGAAGGAATGATGGTTAAGACAAATTTAGGCGTTATAATTTGTCGAAGAGATGAATTCGAGTATGATTTATACAGGGAAATGCAAGAATGCCAAGAAAAGGAAAGGGTATTAAAACTTTATAAGGAATTGAAAGAGAATATACCAGCAACAATTACCATTTTACGCAACAAATATGCTGACGTAGAAATAATAAGCAAGGGGGAATTTAAAGCATTACCAGTAGTTTTGGAAGAAATTAGCCCACTCGATAAAACGATGAAAGATGTGTTGTTTTCATTATATAAAATGAGTTTACAGATTACGGGAACTGACTCTTCTGTTTTGGAAATTGGGAGTAGGATGAGAAGTAATACCAAAAGATATATGGATGTGCTAGGAAATGGTGGAGAATTCTATTACTTGGATGAATCAAGCGAGTATATAGATAAGGCATTAGAGATAGCTGGAGATGTGAACAGACTGAAAAGTATAACTTATGATTTTAAGGAACCTTATCTTTATATTGGAGAACTTCGCCATAAAATGGACATAATAGTAGCAGACAATACACTTCATAGAAGCTATGATATTGAATTGACATTATCCAATTTCAAAGAAATGCTAAAATCTGGTGGCATTCTTTTATTTAAGGAATATACCATTCCTAATAGATTGATTCTAAATTCAGTAGCGTTATTAGAAAAAGGATTCTCAATGATACAAGATCTTCGCAAGGGTACATGTATGCCGCTTTTGTCAGTTGATAAGTGGAAGGAGTTGTTGAAAAATGCTGGATTCGATAACATTATGAGTTTTAGATTAACCGCCGAAAATGCGAAATGTGGAACTGGAGAAACGATATTTATAGCAAGGAATCATGAAGAAGTGAATTTTATAAGTGAAGCAGAGATTATTGAGAGGCTAAAAAATATTGTTCCAGAATATATGATTCCTAAGAGAATATATGAAGTTGTCAAAATTCCGTTGTCTGCCAATGGAAAAGTAAATAGAAATAAATTACTCAATTCTATAAAGCAAACGGATTTTGATGAAAAAGATGAGAAACAAGCAGATATAAATATGACAAATTTTGAAAAAAGTGTTGCTTCAGTGTGGCAAACTATACTTGAAAAAGATATTTTGGATAAGGATTCAAATTTTTTCCAAAACGGAGGAGACTCTTTAAAAGCTATCAGACTTGTAAACGCTTTAAAGGAAGAGTTAGGTATAGAGCCTAAAATTAGTTGGCTTTTTGAAGCACCAACTATTTCAGAATTTGCAGCACGAATTCAGCAGGAGATGGACTCAAACAATTATATGGAGGATGATGGCGAAATATAATAGGAGGGCGTAAAAACTATATGAAGAATATTATTGTTTATGGTAGTCGGTTTGGACAATTTTATCTTGAAGCGCTAAAGCGAATGAAAGGAATAAAGATAGTAGGTTTATTAGCCAAAGGAAGTGATAGGAGTTATGAATGCGCAAGATATTATAATATTCCTCTATATACTTCATTAGATGAAGTAGAAGAAAGGGTAGATGTTGCTTGTGTTGCTGTGAAAACAGGGGCACTAGGAGGCGAAGGCGCTAATATAGCAAAACAATTATTGAGAAAAGGAATAAATGTTCTGTTGGAGCAGCCAGTTCATTATAAAGAATTGGGGGAATGCTATAAGATTGCGCAAAATCAAAAAGTGTATTTTGGGGTTGGTAACTTGTATTTGAACCTACCTGCAGTTCAAAATTTTATACGTAATGTCCATATAGTTAGTAAGACAGAAAAAATAGCATATATTAATGTTGATTTAGCGACTCAGGTTTCCTATCCAGTAATTAGTATTTTGGGCGAAGTGCTTCAGACACTTCGCCCATGGGAGAATGTGGGAAGTATATGCGGTCATGTGCCCTTTCAGACGGAAACTGTAAAGATTGGAGATATTCCAATAAGTTTCAGAGCACATAATGAAATCGAAAAAGAAAATATAGATGGATTTTTACATATGCTGTTTCGGATTAGTGTTGGATTTGCAGGTGGACAATTGACATTGTTTGATCCTGATGGTCCTGTTATTTGGAATCCTAGAATTCATTTCCCGGATGAAAATATTATACCAGGGCGATTAGAATTCCATTCACCTTTAAATATGGATGAACAGAATTCATTTATATTATATAGTAGCGAGAAGAAACAAAAAATGATTTTTAAGGATGAATGGCCTTGTGCAATTGCAAAGGATATAGAAAAAACTGTAGTGGAACCGACAGAACCAACTATTCAATATATACAAAGGATTTTGAATAATAGTCATGCTTGGCAACTTTTAATGAAAGGACTGGGATATCCTGAGATTGTTTCGGGGAGTTTTTATAGTTACTATCCGTCAGAAAAACTTTTGAGAGAAAGTACCTCTTTGTTTGAAAAAAGCAGTGCCTTGCTTGGTGGTATGGCAGTATTTAATAATATGTGTCTAAAAACAATGTATTATTATTTGCAGCAGAATATCAAAGAAGTAAATAAAGGATATACGAGTGATGAACTGATAGAACGAATAGGAGTGAAAGCTGATTTTGTTCCCATAATACATCGTTGGCTTCATGTGCTTAACTCTAATAGCTATATAAGAAATGAAGAAAAAGAATATTATTTTGAGAAAAAAATGCATTATTCAGAACTTGAAAAAATTTGGGTGGATGGTAAAAACGTTTGGGAAAATGCAAATTTAGGAACTATATCCACATATGAATATTTTAAGAATAATGCTTTAAAACTTAACTATATCATGAAAGGGGAATTAAATCCTACATTACTATTGTTTCCGGAAGGTCAGATGTATGTAGCGGATGATTTGTATTCAAAGACACCAATTTCAAGTTATTATAATCAAATGATTTCGGATTATGTTAAAAGTGAATGTGAACTGCGTGAAGGATGTAGACTGTTGGAATTAGGAGGAGGAACGGCTTCAACAGCCAAGCCTATTATCGAAAAAATAAAATTTCTTAGTGTAGAAGAATATTTTTTTTCTGATATTTCAGATTTTTTTGTAAATCGTGCTAAAGAGTTATTCTCAGGAATTCGGTTTATTGAATATTTAAAAATAGATATTAATAATGATTTTGTTAGCGATAAAATAAAGGAGGATAGCGTAGATATAGTAATTGCAGTAGGTGTGCTGAATAACGCAAAAAATATAGAAGTTACTTTAAAAAACATCAAAAAAGTTTTAAAAAAAGATGGAAAGGTAATTATCGTAGAAGCAATTGGTGAATCTGTTCAAATGTTAATATCCCAAGCTTTTATGATGCAAGAGCCAGATGATGCAAGAGCCGAAAAAAATGAAACTTTTTTAAAATTATATCAATGGCACGAACTGTTTCAGAAAGTTGGATTTGCTGTCGAAAAAAGTTTGCCAACTATTGATTCTGAACTGTGCGTGTATAATCAAAAGGTATTTGTATTAAGTTGCCAGTTGGAGGATAAATATAGTGGAAGTAAGTAAATTGATTCAAAATATGCGGGAACAAGGAATTGGTATTTGGACTGAAGGTGGGAAAATACGTTATTTAAAAAAGGATGGGAAATTAGATGATGATATAAAAAATATTTTGATTTATAACAAAAAGGAAATTATAAGTTATTTTGAAGAAGAAAGGGAGCGTTTCGATAAATTTCCACTGACGGATATTCAAATGGCTTATTTGTTAGGGCGAAAAAATTCTTTCGAGTATGGGGATGTGGCAAGTCATCTATATTTAGAACTGGATTATCCGGCCTTGGATTCTGTAAAAGTACAAAAGATTTGGAATCAGTTAATTGATAAGCATGATATGTTGAGAGCTATTGTTTTAGAAGATGGGACTCAAGAAGTATTAAGAGATGTGGCAGAATATCCCATATATATATCTACAAAATGTGAAGAAATACGCAGCAAATGGTCTGATAAATACTATAATACTGAAACGTGGCCTATGTTTGATATTGGTGTAACCGAAGACAAAGAAAAAACTACATTGCATTTATCGTTTGATTTTTTGATTGCAGACTGGGCAAGTATTTGGACATTATTAATAGAATTTGAGACAATATACTACAATAAGGGTAACGGGGATGAAAAGTGTGCTATTTCATTTCGAAATTATGTACTTAATGAGGTGGGAATGAAAAACAGTAGTCGATATCGTAGAGATAAAGAGTATTGGAAAAATAGACTGGATATAATTCCTGAAGCGCCAGTTCTCCCGATGCGATCGAATGCTGAAAAAAGTAATAAATTTATTCGTATGGCAAGGAAATTATCGGCTGAAGACTGGGAAAAAATAAAGTTTTTTTCAAGTCAAAATAGTGTGACGCCTACAGCGACTGTGCTTTCTATATTTGCTTTGTGTATTGAACGCTGGAGTGTAAACAAAAAATTTTCATTAAATCTAACTACACTCATAAGAAATAACAAATATACGGGTATTTACAATACTATTGGAGACTTTACTAGTGTAGATGTTTTAGAAATTGATTTAAGTGAGAAAATAATATTTGCTGATTTTGTAAAAAATGTAAATAAACAAATTTTTGAAGATTTGGATCATAGTTCATATTCTGGGATCGAAGTGATTCGCGATTTGCGAAAGAGAAGAAAGAATCCGATGCTTTTCTTTCCTATTATTTTTACAAGTTCTATTGGATTGATAAAAAACGATGGGATGGTTGGGAAAGTTAATAATAATGGAATCAGTCAGACGCCGCAGGCTTTCTTAGATTGTCAAGTTATGGATAATGAAGAAGGTTTATTTATTAATTGGGATATCCGAAACGGTATTTTTGAAGAAGGAGTTATTCAAGATATATTTTGTACCTTTTTAACATATTTGAAAAAAATTTCGGAATCCGTTGAATTTTGGAATCAACAAGCAAATGTAGAATTACCTGAAAAGCAAATGGATCAAAGAAAGAATGTAAATAGTACTTTTAAAGAGATAAAGATGGATACTCTGCAGAACCTATTTCTGAAGAGTGCTTTAGAAATGCCGAAAAAAACAGCAGTCGTGGATGAATGTGGAGAACATACATATGAAGAACTATTGTGGACTGCATATGGAATAGCAGATGAATTGCAGAAATGCAGTTGTAAAGCAGGTGACTATGTTGGAATCAAATTGAATAAGAGTTTTTTTCAGATTGCGAGTGTTTTGGGAACTTTGTTGATTGGAGCAGCATTTGTTCCGATAGACAATGACCAACCAGAAATTCGTGCAGATAAAATACTGGAGATAGCAAAAATCAAATGCTTAATTGGAGAAAAAGAAGAAACTCATAAATATAGAGAAAAATATAAATGGATTGACAAAGACAGTGTCATTTTAAAAAAGAGTTATGATGAGATTGTTAATGACAACTTTGATGATGTGGCATATGTGATTTTTACGTCTGGATCCACAGGTGAACCTAAAGGGGTAGTTATCGAGCAGCAAGCTGTTGTAAATACGATTATAGATATAAATGAAAGATTTCAGGTAAAAGATAAAGACAGTATTCTGGCGCTCTCACAATTACATTTTGATCTTTCTGTTTATGATATTTTTGGAATGTTAGCTACAGGTGGAACAATAGTAATACCAGAAAAAGTTAGATATAAAGATCCGTCTTATTGGCTTATGTTGGTAGAGAAGTGGAATATCACAGTTTGGAATTCTGTGCCCGCCTTTATGGAAATGTTTGTAGACTATCTTGAACGATTCTATAAAGGAGAAAAATTGTCAATTAACAAAATATTGTTGTCAGGTGATTGGATACCAGTAAAGTTGCCAGAAAAAATTTGCAGATTCTTAAAAGATGTTCGAATATATTCACTAGGAGGGGCTACGGAAGCTAGCATATGGTCTATTTATCACGAGTGCAAAATGGGTGAATCATATAATAGTAGCATACCGTACGGTGTTCCTTTAAGTAACCAAGGTTTTGAAGTGCTGGATGCAAATATGAAACCATGCCCAGATATGGTACAAGGAGAACTATATATAACAGGAAAAGGGTTAGCAAAAGAGTATTTGGGAGATGTTTCTAAAACACAAAGTAGCTTTTTTTGGTTAAATAATAAACGAATATACAAAACCGGGGATTTCGGCAGATATTTAAGGAACGGAGAGATTGAGTTTTTAGGACGCAAAGATTCCCAAATAAAAATTTCGGGGCATAGAATTGATACCGGGGAAATAGAAAATGCAATTATGGATTGCTGCTCGGGGAAAAACTGTTGTGTAACAACAGTAGATTGGAATAATGAACCAAAGTTGGTTGCGGTAATTGTTCCAAAAGAAGATGAAAAAAAAGATGAAAAGAGTGTACGGGAAGCATTGAAGCGATACTTACCTCAGTATATGATACCGTTTTTTTTGCAATTTATTGATGAAATACCATGTACTTCAAATGGTAAAGTCGATAGACAGGCAATTCGGAAACTCTTTATTGATAAAAGGGATGATAAGATTCAACATAAAAGATGGGAATTAGAAAATTTAATAGACAAAGAAATTTATTCGATTTTAATCAGTGTCTTAAAGGTTGATGCATTATATCCAGATGATAATCTATTTGAATTAGGGGCAGATTCCTTATTAATGGCACAGATTGCGGGCAGAGTAAAAGAAATTATAGAGCAAACTAAAACATCCGTCACTTTTGATGAGATTCTACGCCAAATATTGAATAATCCTACGGGGGAAGCAATAACAACCTTTGTAAAGAGCAAGCAGAACATTCTAACATCTGAGAATGTACGAACTGATGATTTTAGAATTATAGAGAAAACTGCGAAGGATACAGTATATATTTTTTTCCATACGGCATTAGGAACAACTAATTGTTATCGCTTTGTAGAAAAGGAATTACGAAAAGAGGATTTGGGAGATTTTCTATTTATAAATGTAGAAGATGTAGAATGGTATTATTCAATACAATATCATGAATTAGTTGATAGAATTACAGACGAGTATGTTCGGAAAATAGAGCAACTTCACTATAAAAATATTAATCTTATTGGATATTGTCTTGGAGGTATTCTTGCATTAAATGTAGCTGTAAAATTGCTGGAGAAAGGAATCGAAGTAAATAATCTGTTTGTTATAGATAGTTATCCTGTTTCCGGGAAGGTAGAGGATGAATTTATAGATGAAGTGATCTTTTTGCCTAACTATCAATTAATGCTTTCGGAGGTTCTGGAAGATGTCGATGACTTTAAGGTAATGGAATTTATTACAGAAGTGAGGAAAAGAAATAATGGTAATATCCCTCAAAATACTTTCTTTAACATTATAGAGAAAGATAGCAAAATGAAAAACAATAGTGGTCTTTGGGAATTTGTTAATAGTACAAAAGAAAAAAGATTTGAAGCCTACGCAAAAGCCATTGAGAAAAAAACTTGCATTAACGTGAGTGCTGAACTGCTAGAAGCAACATTTGAAATTTATCAGCATGGATTTAAAGGTGCAAATGTAGAATTACCTTTTTATAGTGGGGATATTTGTTATTTATCAGCATGTGAAGAACAAAAATATTTTTTTGCAGATAAAAACCAAAATTTAGAAATGTGGAACGATATATGTCTTGGGGAATTTGAAGTGATAAATGTTCCGGGAAATCATGTTACATGCATTCATAGTGAGGAAAATGCCACATTGCTAGCACAAATAATTATAGAGAGGAATATAAGAGGATGAAGAAGAATATAGGAATTCTTGGAGCAACAGGTTTGGTAGGATCATCTGTGTTATCTGCGTTACAAGGGAAAGGGTATGCTTTACTTATAGGGGCACGTAATCAATATAAACTTCAGTGTTTGAAAGAAGAATTTTCAACAGAGAATATAGAAATTATACAGATGGATGTATTTATTCCGAAACAAGTTGAAATGTTCTGTTCGCAATGCGATGTAGTCATTAATTGTACATCTCCCGCATCTATAGTTGGGACAAGGATAGTTCGAGAGTGTATTAAGCAAGGGAATGATTATATTGATCCATTTGGAGAAGGAGATGTCGAGAAATATATTGTTGATAATAAAAGTATGATAGGGGATAAAAAAACTAGAATTATACTATCATCAGGTACATATCCAGGATTATCAGAAGCTCTATTTAAGTATGTGGCAGAAATACATAAAGGAGCTGAGGTATCTATCAAAGAATACTTTTATGGAAATAGTTATTTTTCGCATGGAGCTACACAAGATGTAATATCAAGTATGATTAATAATAAATCTAAAAGCATGAGTTTTTTTTATAAAGACGAAATTATTCCATGCAAAATGAGGATAGGGGAAAGTATATGTATAGATGAGAAAGTAGGAACAATGTATCTGTATCCTATTATTAGTAAAGATTTTCGAAGAGTGTGCAAGGAAACAGGAGTCAAGGAAGGTTGTTTTTTAACACATTTTCTGATCTGTCTTCCATGGCTAGTTTTTTTGAAATTGGAAGCAAAATATATCATTCGAATAGTATGGATACTTTTGGATATACAGAGCAATTGGAAAAAATGTATAGGTAACAACAACAACAGAAGGATGCCATAAAAGGACTCCCTAAGGGATATTTTGAAGCAGGGTATGGGACTTGGTTCAATCACGCTGGCAGGGCAATATTTCCACATATTACTGCCAGCCTGCCTTCCAAGAATTATGACAGGTGTAATACTTGCAGCAGGACGAGGCTTTGGTGAAGCGGCAGTTCTTTTGTATACAACAGGTTCAGGAACTAACATAAGATGGGGCAACTGGAATCTTGCATCATCAACCTGTCCACTTAACCCATTTCGTTCAGCAGAGACATTATCATTGCAGATATGGGATTTACAGGTTAATGGACAAAATCAGGACCTGGCTAACCTTGCATCAGCAGTACTTCTTATACTTGTGCTTGCATTCAGCATAGGAGCTAACGTGTTAAGTAATAAGATAAATAAGAAGAACTCTGGTGAGAAAGCGTAGAAATGAGGATAAGTATGAGTAATATAGATATGAATAAGAATTCTGAAAATGGAAGCAGTAATTATACAGGTGATGATAAATTTGTAATCAAAAATCTTAATCTTCATTATGGGGATTTTCACGCATTAAAAAATATTAATATGAATATTCCTAAAAATCAGATTACAGCATTTATCGGACCATCTGGATGTGGTAAATCTACATTTTTAAAGACACTTAACAGAATGAATGACTTAATTGAGGGTGTTAAGATTGATGGTGAAGTATACCTTGACGGAGCCAATATATTTACAGAGATGGACGACATAACATTAAGACACAGGGTTGGAATGGTATTCCAGCAGCCTAATCCATTTCCTAAAAGCATATATGACAATATAGCTTACGGACCAAGGTTATTTGGAGTGCACAAGAAAGCAGAACTTGATATTATAGTAGAAAAAGCTTTAAAACAGGCTGCTATATGGGACGAGGTGAAGGACAGACTTAAAAAGTCAGCTCTTGGACTTTCAGGTGGACAGCAGCAGAGATTATGTATTGCAAGAACTCTTGCAGTTGAACCTGAGGTTATTCTTATGGATGAGCCGACATCAGCCCTTGACCCAATATCAACTTCAAGAATTGAAGACCTTGCGATTGAGTTAAAGAATGATTATACAATAATAATGGTAACACACAATATGCAGCAGGCGACAAGAATATCAGATAATACAGCCTTCTTCTTGTTAGGAGAGATGATTGAATACGACAAGACAGAGCAGTTATTCTCTATGCCTAAGAACAAGAAGACAGAAGATTATATTACAGGACGTTTTGGCTGATAATTACATATTTTAGTACCTTGTTATTAAAATATTTAAGAAGTATAATAAAGTTAATTAGTTGTAATGTGATTAATTAATATAGATATATAAATGCGAGGTATTTATTATATGGAATACGTTAAATTCGATATGCACTGTCATACAGCCGAAGGTTCAGTAGATGCCAAGGTTGGGATAGATGATTATATCAAGGTACTTAAGAGCAAAGGTTTTAAAGGAATGGTTGTAACAGACCATGACTCATATGATGGATATGATGCGTATCTTTCATATGGTAAGAAATATGATGATTTCGTGGTATTAAGAGGCATAGAATATGATAGTCTGGAGTTCGGACATTTTATAGTTATTCTTCCACAGGATACACCTAAAGAGGTGTATGAGCTTATGAGATATAAGGGCCTTACTTTAGATAAGCTTATATATATTGTCCATTGTTGTGATGGAATATTAGGACCTGCACATCCTTATGGAGAACCATTTATGAGCTTTGCATCTACTATGTACTGGAATCAGTCAAAGCAGATTGCACATATGGTTCATTTTGATTTCGTAGAAGGTTATAATGCCTGCGAGAGTGAGAAAAGCAATAAGTATGCAAGAAAGTTCGCCAAGGGGTGCAGGGTAGCACTTACAGGCGGAAGTGATGCCCATAACGGTAATTGTGTTGGTATGGGATATGCACTTATTCCAGATACAATAAAGACAGAGGACGACCTTATAAAATATTATAAAGATGGCAATCATCCTAAGGTTGGTGGAACAAGATATATATATACAACCAAGGACAAGATAGGAAAGCTTAACAAAGTGCTCGTATATTCTTTTTATATGTATAACAAGATTGGAGCGATGTTTAAGTATCCTAAGAGAGCGAAAGCGTTCAGAAGTGCGTTAAGGGCATTAAACAGACGTTTTATAATATATAGAAAAAGATAATCTGTAATGACCAGAGAATTCATCATATTAACTTAATAGAACCTGTCAGCAATATTGAAATAATTGAGTGTTAGACCGTGTGCCAATAGAAGCACAGGAAAAGAGGTTAATATGAGAAATAGATTTGACAGACAGTTAGTACAACTTAATAATGAATTAATTGAAATGGGTGGCATGATTGAGAAGGCTATATCTGATACAGTAAAGGCACTTGTTAATCAGGATATTGAGCTTGCTTCAAATGTAATAGAATATGACGAGGAGATTGATCATCAGGAACGTGAGATTGAACAGTTATGTCTTAAGTTATTATTACAGCAGCAGCCGGTTGCAAAGGATTTACGACTTATATCAGCAGCATTAAAGATGATTACAGATATGGAAAGAATAGGGGATCATGCAACTGATATTTCAGAGATTACAATAGAACTTTCTAAAGAATCATATATTAAGAAGCTTGATCATATACAGCAGATGGCTAAAGAAACTATGGTAATGCTAGTCCAGAGTGTTGAAGCATTTGTTAACAAGGATATGGATAAGGCAAGGACGGTTATCGTACACGATGATGTTGTTGATGATTTATTCAACAAGGTAAAGGCTGAGCTTATAGCTATGATTCACGAAGATGTTAATGCAGGTGAGCAGGCATCAGATCTGCTTATGGCTGCTAAATATTTTGAGAGAATAGGGGATCATGCGACTAACATATCAGAATGGGTTATATTCTCTATAACAGGTCAGCACCCAGATGATAAATAATAATCAATAATTGTTATTTAACATTAATTTTACATTTTACATTGAATTTACATAAGGTTCATATAAGCTTCATATAACTGTTTTACACTCCAAAATGTAAACAAAAAGTAAAGTCTATAAGAAATTTTGGAGGAAAAATGGATATATTTGGTGTATTAGCATTACTTGGAGGATTGGCGATATTCCTCTATGGAATGGATTTATTAGGTGAAGGCTTAACGGGAGCATCAGGAGGAAAGTTAGAGAATATACTTGAAAAGCTTACTTCTAACCCGATAAAGGCTGTTCTTTTAGGAGCTGGTGTTACAGCAGTTATACAGTCATCATCAGCGACGACCGTTATGGTTGTAGGTTTTGTTAATTCAGGTATTATGAAGTTAAGACAGGCAATTGGCATTATAATGGGTGCTAACATAGGTACTACCATAACTTCATGGATATTAAGCCTTACTGGTATTGAGAGTGATAATTTATTTATAAGAATGTTGAAGCCAACATCATTTTCACCAATCCTTGCAGTTATTGGTGTTGTGATGCTTGTATTCCTAAAGAAAGACAAATTTAAAAATCCAGCTAAGATATTTATTGGATTTGCACTTCTTATGTATGGTATGGAAGCTATGAGTTCATCTGTAGAGCCGCTTGCCGAAGTCCCACAGTTTCAGGCTTTATTAACAACATTTAAAAACCCAATACTTGGTATGATTGCAGGACTTGTATTTACAGCAATAATACAGAGTTCATCAGCTTCAGTTGGTATATTACAGGCATTATGTTCTACAGGAATATTAAGCTATGCAACTGTTCTTCCTATAATAATGGGACAGAATATCGGTACTTGTGCAACAGCTATGTTATCAAGTATTGGTGCAAGCAAGAATGGTAAAAGAGCAGCTATAGTTCATCTGTACTTTAATGTTATAGGTACAGTTGTATTTATGACGGTGTTCTATACAGTTAATATGTTTGTGCATTTTTCATTTCTGAATGATACAGCTAATGAGATGGGAATTGCGGTAATACATACAACCTTTAATATTATTACAACTGCACTTCTTCTTCCGTTAAGAAATGTGCTTGAGAAGCTCGCATATATGACTATAAGGGTTGATGATGAGGAAAAGGCACTTATGGAAAGACAGAGTGTTAATGAATTTGCACTTTTAGATGACAGATTTCTTGAGTCACCAAGCCTTGCAGTTGAACATTGTAAGACAGTTATAGGCAATATGGCTGATATATCAAGGGAGTCATTATTTACAGCACTTGGACTTATCGGTAATTATGATGAGAATAAGGCATTGTATGTTGGTGAGCTTGAGAGCAGGGTTGATAAATATGAAGATGAGCTTGGTACATATATTATGAAGATAAGTACCAAGATGCTTAATAAAGATGACTCAGAGACACTTAATATGATGCTTCACAGCATAGGCGATTTTGAAAGAATATCAGACCACGCCTGTAATCTGTGCGACTCTGCAAGAGAATTGCATAATAAGCAGATGGAATTCTCACCTAAAGCTAAGACGGAGTTAGATATATTATGTTCGGCAGTAAGAGAGGTTGTAGATATATCCTTTGATTCCTTTAAGACTAATAATATTAAAGAAGCAGATAAAGTTGAACCATTAGAAGAACTTATTGATACATTAACAGTTGAGCTTAAAGCTAGACATATAAGAAGATTAAGAGAAGGAAAATGTACTATTGAACTGGGATTTGCACATTCAGATATTCTTAATAATCTTGAGAGAGTGTCAGACCATTGTTCTAATATAGCAGTAGATGTTATCCAGTCAGATAAGGAAAATTTTGATACACACGAATATCTTGATGCAATGAAGAACAGGGATAACCAGCAGTTTGCAAGAGAATATAAAGAATACAAGGAAAAATACAGACTTCCAGAAACTAGAAAATTTGTGTAAAGCGTAGATATCAGCGGATACATTTTGTATAATCTTTTAAAGATAAAATGTATTAATATGCTGAAATCTGTCGCAGAAATCGAGGATATTATGGCATATGTATATGTTGTTGAAGATGATAAAAATATAAGCGAGATTGAAAGCTTTGCTTTAAAGAATGCAGGACATACAGTTGTTGAGTGTGCAAGCGGCAAAGAATTCCATAAGCTTATGAGAGACAGAATACCAGATATGATACTTCTTGATGTTATGCTTCCAGATGAAGATGGATTAGAGATATTAAGAAAGATAAGACAGACTCCAGAGACAAGAAGAGTTCCTGTTATAATGGTTACAGCTAAGACAACAGAGCTTGATAAAGTTAAAGGACTTGACCTTGGAGCTGATGATTATATAACCAAACCATTTGGAATTATGGAATTAATATCAAGAGTTAAAGCACTTCTTAGAAGGACAGGAAGTTCTGATGAAGAGAAGCTTATAGGAATTGGAAGTCTTTTTATTGATGATGAAAAACGAGTTGCATATGTCGATGATAAACCTGTTGAGCTTACTTATAAAGAGTATGAATTATTAAAATATCTTGCACTTAACCGTGGAATTGTCTTGACAAGGGATAATATAATGGACAGAATATGGAGTACAGATTACGAGGGCGAGTCAAGAACTCTTGATGTTCATATCAAGACATTAAGACATAAGCTTGGTACGGCTGGTAATTATATAAAGACTGTCCGTAATGTAGGATATTTTATGGATGATGAGGCCAGATAATGAAAAAAAGAATTAATCTTTTGTATATGATAATGGCACTTGTTACTATTGTGGCATCTGTATCTATAGCGTGTACTGTGTTCTACAATGTACTAAAGCATGAAGTGCTTGAAGATATGCACAATTACATAGATGTGTTTATTGGTGCAGATGCCTGGGGAATGGTAACAGACCCTGACAATATAGTTGAACAGAAGGTAATTGATAATTACGATGGAAATCTTAGAATAACATTTATTAATTCACAGGGTTATGCGGTAGTCGATACACTTGTTGATATTGATAAAATGGAAAATCATAACGAACGTCCTGAGGTTGTTGCGGCTAGACGGAATGGTTATGGATGTGACATAAGAAGGTCCGTAACACTTAATAAGAATTCTTATTATTATGCAGTTGCACTTGATAATGGATATGTGCTAAGAGTTTCAAGGGAAGTAAGCAGTATGACGAGTATTATGACAAGTATGCTCCCTGTTATAATTGTGTTATGTGTAATTCTCTTTATAATCTGTATGATAAGTTCACATTTTCTTACAAAAAGGCATTGTTGAGCCTGATTGAGTATCTTGCCAATAATATGGATGCTTCGGAGTCGGTTAAAGTATATAAGGAGCTTGTTCCATTTGTCACAACTATTAAAAGGCAGCACGAGGATATTATGCGCAAGCCAATATGAGGCAGGAAATTCACGGCAAATGTTTCGCACGAATTAAGACACCGCTGACATCAATATCAGGCTATTCTGAGCTTATTGAAAGTGGTATGGCGGCAGGTGATGATGCCAAGAGATTTGCAGGTGAAATACATAAAAGCTCACAAAGACTTCTCTCGCTTATCAATGATATTATAAGGATATCAGAGCTTGATGCCATATCGACAGAAGAAATATTCGAGACAGTTAATCTGTATGAAACAGCCAGGTCAACGGTGCAGATGCTTGAGATAAGTGCACAGAAGCACAGCATTATTATTGATGTTACAGGAAGTGATGTTAATATTACTGCTGATAAGCAGATGCTTGAGGAGCTTATATATAACCTGTGTGATAATGCGATACGTTACAATAATTCGGGTGGAAAGGTTAAGGTATCTGTGTATACACGACAGAATAATGGTGTGACTGAAAATGTTCTTGAAGTAGCGGATAACGGTATAGGAATACCTAAGGAACATCAGGACAGGATATTTGAAAGATTTTACAGAGTTGATAAGAGCAGGTCAAAATCTACTGGTGGTACAGGACTTGGGCTTGCGATTGTAAAGCATATAGTAGCCAAACACCATAATGCACATATAGAGCTTGAAAGTGAATTAGGAAAGGGAACTACTATAAGAGTTGTATTTGCTGATAATATGACAGTATAGGCAGTATACTGATTTGATGTTAGTAGTTAATATAACAATGAATTATATAATTAAATATACCAATATTGTAGTTAAAATATATGAATATTGTAGTTAAAGTATGTAAATATTGCAGTTAAATATGTAAATAAAGGTTGACGTTCACTTATTAATTGATTATCTTATACGAGGTAAGTTAGTTAAGAAATGGAGCGTCAATTTTTATGAGTAAATTATTAGCAGATAAAAAGAAATTATTTGACATTGATAAGGATAATCTGATGTTTCACAATAAAGCACTGTTTGCACTTCTTATACCAATAGTTGTTGAACAGCTGCTTAACTCATTTATGGGTATGGTGGATACTATGATGGTAAGTAACCTTGGAAGCCAGGCAATATCAGGTGTATCGCTTGTTGATTCGGTTAATAACCTTATCGTCCAGTTATTCTCTGCTATGGCTACAGGTGCAGCAATTATATGTTCGCATTATATAGGAATGAAAGACCGTGAGGGTGCTAATAAGGCGGCAAGACAGGTTGTGCTTACAGTTGCCACAATAGCAGTTGTCATAACAATAGCAGGACTTATATTAAGAAGACCTCTTTTAAGTTTTATATTTGGTAAGGTAGAACCTGAGGTTATGAGCAATGCAGTAACATACTTTCTGTATACAGCGTTAAGTTATCCATTTCTTGCGTTGTTTAGTGCAGGCTCAGCGATATTCAGATCGTGTGGTAATTCAAGATATCCTATGATGGTATCAGTAATCTCTAACGTAATAAATGTATGTGGAAATGCACTTCTTATGTTCGTATTTAATATGGGAGTTGCAGGTGCAGCTATATCAACACTTGTATCAAGAGTGTTCTGTATGGTTGTTATATTTATTGCATTATCCAAGCCAAAGATAGATATAGTAGTATCAGAATATCATAAGATAAGACCTGATTATAAGCTTATAGGCTCGATACTTGCGATAGGTGTTCCGTCAGGAATTGAGAACAGTATGTTCCAGTTCGGTAAGCTTGCAATCCAGTCAACAGTATCAACTATGGGAACAGCGGCTATTGCGGCACAGGCTATGACTAATATATTAGAAAATGTTAATGGTGTCTTTGGAATAGGTGTTGGTATATGCCTTATGACTGTTGTAGGACAGTGTCTTGGAGCAGGAAGAAAAGAAGAAGCCAAGTATTACATAGTCAAATTGTGCGGAATAGCAGAGATAGGAATTATTGTATCTTGTATTATCGTGTATGCACTTGTACGTCCTATAACGGTTTTTGGTGGAATGGAGACAGACAGTGCAAGAATGTGTATAGAGATGGTTGGTGCGATAACAATATATAAGCCAATTGCGTGGGTATTCTCATTCGTTCCAGCATACGGAATGAGAGCGGCAGGAGATGTAAAGTTCTCAATGATAACATCAATGACAACTATGTGGTGTTGCAGGGTTGCATTGTGTATTGGTCTTGTTAAGGTATTCAATATGGGACCAATGGCAGTGTGGTATGGTATGTTCGCAGACTGGACAGTAAGAGGAATAGTCTTTGTAAGCAGATACTTTAGCGGTAAGTGGATTAAGAAGGTTATATAGTATATAGCATATGGAATATGTCATTTAATGCAATATATTGTTAACAGATTAAATGATAAATTAATAAGGGTAAACGGTTAAAAAATGGAAAAAATATTATGTTAACGGTTAAAATTATATATAATATCGGTTGACAAATGGAAATTTGCCTCCTATACTTTAATTAAAGTAACCTATAGACATTAGACCTATTATACGGAGGTGCTGCATATGACTATTCAGGAGATGAAGGATAAGAAGAAAGAGAAAGGGTATACTTATGCGCAGATGGCTGAGTTATCGGGAGTACCCTTAGGAACAATACAGAAGATATTTTCTGGTGAAACAGAAAGTCCACGATATGATACGCTTCTGGCACTTGAACAGATTTTTACAGAGCAATCTGTAGTGTGTGAGGCTGCTGCTTCTTATAAGACTGACAGGAATGGAAGTTATACGCTTGATGATTATTATGCCCTGCCAGAGGATCAGAGAGTTGAGTTAATTGATGGATATTTCTATACAATGCTGTCGCCTACATTTGGACATCAGTCAATTGCAGGGGAAATACACCGTCAGATTGCTAATTATATTATGGAGCATAACGGAAGCTGCCGTCCATTTATTGCACCGGTAGATGTACAGCTTGACTGCGATAATAAGACAATGGTTGAGCCAGATGTTGGCATAATATGTGACCCTTCCAAGATTAAGAGATTTGGAATATATGGAGCACCGGATTTTGTTCTTGAAGTAATATCTCCATCTACTAAGAAAAGGGACTATGCCCTTAAGCTGTCAAAGTATATGGAAGCTGGTGTCCGCGAATACTGGATAGTGGATTTCGTGCAGGCGAAGATACTTGTATATTATTTTGAAGGTGACAATTATCCAGTTATATATGGATTTGACAAGCCAGTTCCAGTGAATATCTATGGTGGTGACCTTACTATAGACTTTTCTAATATTGCTAAGTGGCTTGAGGAAGGGATGGAATAAGAAAAGTGCCGATAAAAAAGTGCCGATAAAAAGTGCCGATAGAATTCGAGAGAAATAAAAATATAAGCTGTAAGTGCCAATCCTCTTAGCACTTACAGCTTATTGTTATGTATACATTTAATTAATGAACATTAAATGCCTTAATTCCAGGATATACGGCTGAGTCACCGAGTTCTTCTTCAATTCTAAGTAACTGGTTATACTTAGCAACACGTTCTGAACGAGAAGGTGCACCAACAGGCATAATCATAAATTCCTGAACATCAAGTCCAGATGATAAAGCGTGACAGCCACCATTAATAATATTCATCATAGGAACTGGGAGTCTGTTGCCTGAAATTCCACCTAAGAATTTATAAAAAGTTAGAATGAACTAATGTGGATTAGAAGTTAATAACTCAAAGCGATAATATTTATCATATGGGTGTTTAGATACAGAATTTATTCTGAATAGCACTGATTAAATACCAAATAACACATCTCAATTGAAAGTGTATAGTCATTGTGATACATTTTATTTATGAATAAAGAAATGAGGATTAGTATGAAAACAGTAGAGATAGCAGTATGTGATGATGAACAAGTGCATATAGACAGAATTGTTAAATATATAGAGGTATATTCGGAAGAATCTGAAATAAATATTAATATAACATCATATAATTCAGGAATGGCATTGTTGAAGGATATAGAAAATGATGATTTAAAGTATGATATTATATTTCTTGATGTTGAAATGCCAGAAATTAATGGAGTAGATATAGCAAGGCAGATACGTAAAATTACACAAGATGTAATAATATGTTTTGTTACGAGTTTTGATAAATACGCAATACAAGCTTATGGTGTTGAAGCATTAGCATATGTTGTAAAACCAGTTGCATATGCTGAATTGAAAAGAGTGCTGTCAAGAGCTGTTGTATTGGTGCAATATACATTTGATTATAAGGAAGCAGAGGAACGATACATAGAGGTTCCTGTTTCGAGAAATACCCGAATAGTAGACGTAAGGACTATACAGTATATTGAAAAACGAAGATCATTGATTCCGCACTCGCCGGATTCCAGGGAAAAACAGGTACGATTATTGAGTAATACAAAGTATACAAAAAAGGATTCCCTCGAGTGGGAATCCTTTTTTTCCTACTCTTTTTCCGGACTAAAAAGCCAGATTAGAAAGTAAATTTATCTGCAAAGTAAGCATCGAGATCCTCAATTTTAATTCTCTCCTGCTCCATGGTGTCACGGTCACGGACGGTAACAGCACCAT
>ENA-OQHL01000337-OQHL01000337.1-human-gut-metagenome-genome-assembly--contig:-NODE-337-length-35720-cov-13.469783_pt1 | contig 35720 bp, 34 predicted proteins | sample MGYA00242565_ERZ504723 | MGnify/ENA primary metagenome ERZ504723 (study PRJEB26092, sample SAMD00036211) | human gut metagenome | host: Homo sapiens | study: EMG produced TPA metagenomics assembly of... | reverse complement strand
CAAAAGGAATTACGCAAAGTATGTCTCGGAAAGCCACTTGTCTGGACAATGCTGTTGCCGAGAACTTCTTCGGACTGCTCAAAACGGAACTGTTCTATCTGGAAAAATTTGATTCCATTGACCAGCTTGAAAAGGCTATTGTCGATTACATCGACTATTACAACAACCGCCGAATTAAATTAAAACTAAACGGCCTGAGTCCTGTGCAATACAGAATTCAGACCGTTGGGGTTGCTTAATTCGTTTTTTGTCTAACTTTTGGGGTTCATTTCATTAAGATCAGGCGGGTTTCTTTGTATCCAGTGCCTTTACTTCTTCAACAGGAAGCTGAACCGACCGAGCAATTTCTTCATAGGTCATTTTTCCAACTTCTAGCAAAGATTTTGCAATTTCAATCGACTGCTCATGCTTTGTTTCTTCTCTCACTTCTTCAAATGCTCTGCACATCGTTGCCACTCCCTTCGTATCTTCTTTGAAATAACGCACCCGCTGTGCCAGGACAGGATAGTTCATGTCATCCGGGTCTGTACAGGTAAAGTCGTGCATCAGCTTTCCCAATGCAGTCTCGTCTTTGATCTGTGAGTTTACATAGATAATATGTGCATCGTCTCCAAAAGACTTTCCTGTTTCCTCAATGATGCGGTTGATGTGGTAGATGGGAAGTCCACCCCGCAGCACATCTTTTTCCGTAATAAAGATTACATAGGTCTCGTTCAGTGCGTCATACGCATCACCCGGATCTGTCAGGTTTGCATCCAGCAGACTGCTGTTGTATCTCGCCCTCTTGGCACCAGCCCCATGGTCGTTGCGCTGCACCTCGATATTATAGGTATGGTTTTCCTGATCCACTGCCAGAATATCCAGCCGCACAGAACGACCTTGCAGATTCTTCAAATCATGCTGACCATGGACTTCCTGTACAGTCAGGTCATCACGGTTCAGAATGATTTGAAGCAGGCATTCCGCACAGGGCTTATCTTCAAAGACCTTGCTCATAAAGTCATCATCCATGAGCCGGAAGTTTCGGATACGCTGTAAATCTTCCTTGTGCTTGCGCTCGAAGTCAAGTTCCTTCTGCGTTTCAACTTCTGCCATCGGTTCACCTGCTTTCTGTTCCTTGTCCAAGGTAAGAATACCATAAAACCGTTCTTTTTACAAGATGAAGTACTTCCCACTACATAGGTCAGAATCCTTCTATCGCGTATTCCGGCCATGTTCCTATCGCAACAGTATTTCTGGCATGGTATCATAAATCCAGAAACAAGTTTCAGTTGCTTTTTGCAACTGATCTTCCTCTGGTGCCTATAAACAACTACACGCCTCCCAGCTAATGAAAGGTGAGCGTTGTACAATAGAGCGGCCACTTTTCGTTAGCTCAGCTAATTTCCAGCTAATAAACATCTGTTTACACGGAATAAAAAAGGTTCGAATCCATTTACATACGTTGACATCCCAACAAAAAATTCATTGATATAGAGTAGAATATATTACCCTATTTTGCAATGGGTTTACAGATGCACGGTCTACTCCTAAGGGGAAGGCCGCAGGTTCGACTCCTGTCTGGGACATCCCTTTAAGAAAATGCGAAGGTCATTTTTCCATGTGAAAGACGATCTTCGCATTTTTCATTTTGAATCGATCACCAAAATCAGCCAGCGAATGCCATTAGCAGAATTTTCGGTTCCAGCTAATGAAGCCCCATAAAGCACCTTTTGAACTCTGTTTTCCGGCTCTCTGCTAAAAAGCGTGTCGCTGAAAGGGGCAGATGACATTTTCTCCACGGAAGAATCCCGACAGGAACAACAACGGGAACAGGTTCAGCAGATTCCCATCGGAGAGCTGTTCCCTTTCAAAAACCACCCCTTTAAGGTTTTGGACGATGAATCCATGCAGCGCACCGTAGAGAGCGTAGAACAGTACGGCGTGCTTTCTCCGCTGATTGCCTGCCCACGCCCGGAAGGTGGCTAAACGCGGAATTTTGCCCTTACAAAAAAGCACTTTCCCTTATATTTGCATTGCAAATAAGGGAAAGTGCTTTTGTCTTGCTCACTATGAGGTTACTATCGCAAAGGATACGGTCAACTCCCAATAGCGAAAAGATAATACGGCAGCCTTCACTTTTTCAGTACTACGCACTCATAGGGGCGCAGCGTGTCGGCGGTGTCGGGGTAGTTACCCAGCAGTTTCTCGGCATCGGTCCAGCCTACGGGCAGGGGCTTGGCAATTTCCCGCTCCCGCAGGTTGCAGAGAACCAGCAGCTCCGTCTCGCCGTCGTACCGGCGATAGGCTAACAAATCCGCGTTGTCGGGGTACAAGAACTCGATTTTTCCCGCACTGATGACCGGCATTTTCTTGCGCAGGGCCACCAGCGTTTTGTAAAAGCTGCGGATGGAATCCGGGGCGTCCATTTGGGCAGCGGCGTTGATGGCCTTGTAGTTGTCGGCAATGCCGATCCACGGCGTACCGGTAGTAAACCCGGCGTTCTCGCTCGCGTCCCACTGCATCGGGGTGCGGCTGTCGTCGCGGCTGCGCTGGGCGATAATGTCCAGCGTCTCGGCCTCGGTCTTGCCCTGCTCTCGCAGGATCCTGTAGTAGTTGCGGCTCTCGACGTCGCGGTACTGCTCGATTTTCGTGAAGTGCGGGTTCGTCATGCCCAGCTCCTCACCCTGATAAATGTACGGTGTGCCGCGCATAAAGTGGATGGCCGCCGCCAGCATCTCGGCGCTTTCCTTCCAGTAGGTCGTGTCGCTGCCAAAGCGGCTGACCGCACGGGGCTGGTCGTGGTTGCACCAGAACAGCGCATTCCAGCCGTCATGCGCCTGCATCCCCTCCTGCCATGTCTGAAACAGTTTTTTCAGGGCAAGATGGTCGGCAGGCATCAGTGCCCATTTGTCGCCGTTCTTGTAGTCCACCTTCAGATGATGGAAATTGAAGCACATCGTCAGCTCGTGATTGCCCTCAGCGGTGTAGCCGATGCAGTTTTCCAGCGTGGTGGAGGACATCTCCCCCACCGTCACCATGCCGTCGATGCCGCCTGCCGCCACCAATTCTTTCAGGTATTTGTGGACATTGCGGCCATCGGTGTAGAAGCGACGGCCATCGCCCGCAAAGTCGTCCTCATACACTTCCGGTTTGGAAATCAGATTGACCACATCAAAGCGGAATCCCTTGATTCCCTTCGCCTTCCAGAAACGGAGGATGTCGGCCATTTCTTCCCGCACCGCCGGGTTCTCCCAGTTCAGGTCTGCCTGTGTCACATCGAACAGGTGCAGATACCATTTGCCGAGCCATGGTACGTATTCCCACGCGGGGCCGCCGAATTTTGAAACCCAGTTCGTCGGGTAGCAGTCGGGCGTGCCGTCCTTGAAGATGTAGTAGTCCTGATACTTTTTGTCGCCCGCCAGTGCTTTTTTGAACCACTCATGCTCGGTGGAGGTGTGGTTGAACACCATGTCCAGCATCAGGCCGATGCCGCGCTTGTCCGCCTCGCGGATGAGTTCTTCCAAATCTTCCATCGTGCCGTAGCGCGGGTCAACGGCACGGTAATCCGCCACATCATAGCCGTTGTCGCGCTGGGGCGAGGGGAAGAACGGCGTCAGCCAGAGATAGTCAACGCCCAGGTCGGCGAGATAGTCCAGTTTCGCGGTGACGCCCTTCAAATCGCCGAAGCCGTCACCGTTCGAGTCCATGAAGGATTTCGGGTAAATTTGGTAGACAACTTTATCTTTAAAATCATTCATGGTACACACCTCACAAAATCAGGCAACGCCTTTTTTCTTGCCGACGATGACGGTCAGCACAAAGGGGACGACGATGGCAATGACCATGCACAGCGCAAAGCTGAGCATATAGGCGGGCTGGATCGACAAAATACCAGGGATGCCGCCGACACCGATGGCGTTGGCCGTGGTGGAAGTTGCCACACAGACGACCGCTGCGATGGCAGATCCAATCATGCCGCAGATAAACGGGAAGTGGAATTTCAGGTTGACACCGAACATAGCGGGCTCGGTAACGCCCAGATAGCAGGAGATGCAGGAGGGAACGTTGACTTCCTGTGCGGCAGCATTCTTGCGCTGCAGGTAGATCATGCCCAGCACGGCGGAACCCTGCGCAATGTTGGAAAGGGCGATCATGGGCCACAGCATCGTACCGCCGAAGTCGGCGATCAGCTGCATATCGATGGCGTTGGACATGTGATGCAGGCCGGTGATGACCAGCGGGGCATAAACAAAACCGAAGATTGCGCCAAAGACCACGCGGAAGGAGCCGGAAATGCCGGCGTAGACGATGTCAGAAATGAAGGTGCCGATCTTCCAGCCGATGGGGCCAAGGACAGTGTGGGCGATAATGACGGACAGCACCAGTGAGCAGAAGGGCACAACGATCATGGAGATGACCGCCGGGCAGATCTTGCGGAAGAAGCGTTCCAAGTACACCAGCGTGAACGCGGCCAGCATGGCGGGAATGACCTGCGCCTGATAGCCAATCATGTTGATGGTGAAGAAGCCAAAATCCCATTTCGGGATGTCCGCCGCTGCCGTGGACGCGACGGCGTAAGCGTTGAGCAGCTGGCCGGAGACGAGCGTCAGGCCGAGGACGATGCCCAGGCTTTGGGTCGTGCCCATTTTCTTTGTGACAGACCAGCAGATGCAGACCGGCAGCATATGGAAGATGGCTTCGCCAATCAGCCACAGGAAGCTGTCAACGCCGGACCAGAACTGGCTGATGTCGCACAGCGTCTGGGTGCCGTTATTAAAAAAGTAGATGCTGTCAATGCAGTTGCGGAAGCCGAGAATCAAACCGCCGGTGATGATGGCGGGAATCAACGGGGCAAAAATCTCCGCAAGCACACTCATGACCTTCTGCAATGCGTTCTGGTTCTGCTTGGCTGCGCTCTTGACAGCTTCCTTCGAGACACCATCGATGCCGGAGACGGCAATAAAGTCATTGTAGAAATCGCTGACCGTATTGCCGATGATGACCTGGAACTGGCCCGCCTGGGTGAAAGTGCCCTTGGCGGATTTCAGTGCCTCGATCTTGGCAACGTCCGCCTTGGCGGGATCGTTGAGGACAAATCGCATACGCGATACGCAGTGGGATACTGCCGCAATGTTCTCCTTGCCGCCAACGTACTCAAGCAGCAGCCGCGCGTCCTGTTCGTATTTACCCATGATGTTTACCTCCTTTTGCCCGGTAGAGCGGGCATCTTAGAACTTGTTCATACGGGCATCTTCGAACTTGTTCATACAAGTTCTCCTTACAGCCACAGAATACCAGACTTGTTCATACAAGTCAATATGCTTTTGCAAAAAAGCATTGCAGAATGCCTATTTTCGGCACTGCTCACAAGTTGCCCCCTTGAAATTTAGCCGAAAAGACGGTATACTGAAGTAAATGTTTGAACAAGTTGAGGAGTATCACCATGCCGAAAGCAAAGTATGAGGGCATTTATCACAGCATCAAAAAACGCATCGAGGCGCAGGATTACCCCTATCAATCGCTGCTGCCCAGCGAGAATACCTTAATAGAGGAATACGCCTGCTCCCGCAACACAGTTCGACGCGCATTGGCGGAGCTGATCGCCGACGGCTATGTGCAGGCCATGCAGGGGCGCGGCGTGCGGGTCATCTATCAACCGGTGGGCAAAACGACGTTTACCATCGGCGGCATCGAGACCTTTCAAGAGACAGCCCGCCGCAACCATCTGCAAGCCGTTACCCGTGTCATTCGGTTTGAGACGATCACTGCAACCGAGCAGTTTGCTGCGGAAAGCGGATTTTCTGAGGGCGATGAATTGTGGGCGGTACAGCGTGTGCGTTATCTGGACGGAAAAGCACTGATTCTGGACATCAACTATTTTTTGAAGGAATTTGTGCCCGGACTGACGGAGGAAATCGCATCCCATTCCATCTATGATTTTATTGAAAATGTGCTCGGAATGCAAATCATCACCAGCAAACGGCGCATCACGGTGGAACACGCAACTGCCCGTGATGAAAAGCTGCTGGATATGGACGGCTATGATTGCGTGGCAGTGGTGGTAAACCAGACCTTCAACTCGGACGGGATGCTGTTCGAGTACACCCAGTCCCGGCATCAGCCGGACTATTTCTGCTTTCAGGACATTGCCACGCGGAAAAAGTGAGCGGCAGACACCCGGCGCAGGGGTATCCACCTGGGATTTAGCGCTGGGCCGGGGCTCCGGCAAAATGGGTTTTAGGGTGTCCCTGAATCAGAATCTGTTTTATCCACAGTCATCATATATCTTCTTTTGGGCCGAGATCCTTCTAGGGATCCGTTTCAAAATGAACTGCAAGCCGCTATAGATCATCTTGAAAAAATCAAAGGTCTTTTATAATCACTTCAACAAGAAACGCTCCTGCCAGTTTTACACCGGTAAGAGCGTTTCTTGCGTTATTCAAAAATATCGGCAAGGGTAAGCAGCTGTACTTCTCCGCGTTCCTGTGCCTGAAGTAGTTCGTCCGTAAATGCACATTTCCAACCATACTGTTACATAGGCCAGAGTTTTCTCTCACAGAAAGCTCTGGCTTTTTCTATTGAAAACATTTGTCCATCACACCAGTTACGGCTGTATGGACTGGTTCACGAATGCTAAACAAGCAAATATCCGTAGGGAAACGTACACTTCCCAGCTAATGAAAGGTGGGCATTTTACAATCGGACACGACAAAGGCGGCTTCGATCTCTCGAAGCCGCCTTATCAACTGTGGAAGTGGAAACTCATTGGGTGAACTCAGTTTTCCAACCAACCGTAATCAAATTCTGTAAAGTCGTGGATGTAGTGGTCTGCTCCCAGTGCCAGCAGCTCGGACCCGTCTGCCGTCTCTCCGACGCCCACGATCCGGCCTGCGCCGTTTCGTTTTGCCAGAGCGATGGCGGTGACGCTGTCCTCGATGACCAAGCACTCAGAGAACGGAACACCCAGCCTCCGCGCAGCTTCCAGATGCATCTCGCCTTTGTCGGCATAGCTTCCGTCGTCGTACACGACGTCCTGTTGTTTCAGCCAGTGACCGATCGGAAACGAGTCAAAGTAGAAATCAACATTTGCTTTTATGGAAGCACTCGCCAGCGCGAACGGGATGCCGCGCTTCTGTAAGCCTTGCAGCAGCTCTTCAGCACCTGCTACGAGGTGTAAACTGGCAGGATCGTTCCTGCATGCCTCCCGGTACAGCGCCTCTTTCTTTTCTGAATACTGCTGGCGCTCCCCAGGGGTGAGCCACGGGGCCATGTTCTTCAGAATGACATCATTGCAGGGACCGCAAATCTTCGTCGATGCAAGAGGGCTTTTATCTTCGGGATGCAGTTCATGATAGATCTTTGACCACGCCTCCATGTGGAAGCGGGTATCAAAGAACATCGTCCCATTAAAATCAAGAAGTACCGCGTGCATTGTGATTCCGGCTTATGTCTTAAGCAAAGATGCCGAAGAATGCGCCGACCAGACCGATGACCAGCAGCAGAGCGATGCAGGTAACGGGCTTCCAGTTCTTCTTCTTCATCAGGAAGAACAGGCCGAGGGTCAGAGCCAGAGGGATCAGCTTGGGCAGGACGCCATCCAGAATGCTCTGGATAACGATGGGGCTGTCGCCGTTCTCGATGACGGTAGCAACGGTGGTGCCGCCGTAGTTGGAAGTCAGAGCACCGACGATGAAGACGCCCAGCATGGAAGCTGCACGGGTGAACTCCTTAGCGTTGGCAGTCAGGATGTCGATTGCCTTGGTACCCAGGTTGTAAGACCAGTACATCAGGAAGAAGCGGCATGCGAACTGCACGATGTTAAAGATCAGCAGGAACAGGATGGGGCCAGCCAGCGAACCGTTGATGGCCATGTTCGAGGTGATACCTGCGGTGATAGGAACCAGAGTGAACCAGAAGATTGCGTCGCCGATACCGCCCAGAGGACCCATAGCGGCAACACGCACGGCACGAATGGTTTCGATGTCAGCCTTCTGCTGCTCCAGAGAGAGGATGATGCCCATGACGAAGGTGACCAGGAACGGGTGAGTGTTGAAGAACTCCAGGTTGTGCTCCATGGAGAGCTCCAGGTCTTCCTTGTTGTCTGCGTGGATCTTCTCCAGACCGGGCAGGATGCAGTACAGCCAGCCGGCAGCCTGCATACGCTCGTAGTTGAAAGATGCCTGCAGGTTCAGGGAACGAAGCACCATCTTGTTCAGCGTAGCCTTATCCAAAGGCTGCGCGGGAGTCAGATTGTTGTAATGAGTTGCATTAGATGCCATCTTCGTCGTCGCCTCCATTCGCAGCAAAACCAGAACCAGCAGCCTGCTTGATAGCAACGCGAGTCTGGTAGTCATACAGAGCGATCGCAACACCAACGAATGCGATCAGCAGCAGAGCAGAACCGGACAGCTCGGGGATGTAGCCGATGATGGTTGCCAGAGCGAAACCAGCAAAGTAGATGCCCCAGAACTCGTTGGAAAGCATGATGCGCAGCAGGGTAGCGAAACCGACAAAGCGCATCATACCACCGGCAGCGCCCAGACCAGCCATGATCCATGCGTACTTGGCAGCCAGGTTGCTCAGGGTAGTACCCATTGCAGAGCCGCCCAGCATACCGAGGGTGCAGACGATGGCGAACAGCAGGCCCAGCAGAGCCATTGCCATGTAGTTCAGACGAACGATGCCCTTAGTGTCGCCCTTTGCTGCCAGCTGGTCAGCCTTGGACATCATGGGGGACATGAGGGTGAACAGGAAGGTGACCATGTACTGGCCGATCAGAGCAAAGGGAACTGCCAGACCGACAGCAGCGGTGGTATCCAGATGAGAAGAGATCGCAAACACGGTAGCCATGACGCCGCCGATGACTGCGTTTGGCGGCTGAGCGCCGCCGACAGGCATGTTGCCGATGGTCATCAGCTGGTAAGTACCGCCGACGATGAGGCCAGTGGGAAGGTCGCCCAAGATCGCACCGATGACAGCACCGGAAACGATAGGCTGGTACAGGGATTCCAGGAAATCAAACTGGTCGATGGCGACGATGAACACCCACACAAAGACCAGAATGATCTGAAGTGCACTAAAGCCCATAATAAATACTCCTTTTCAAGTATTTTCGAAAGCACCCGGAAAGCTTACTTGAACAGCTTTTCGATGTTTTCAGCGTGTTCGGTAGGAACGCGGCGGATCTCCAGTTCCACACCAAGCTCCTGCAGCCGCTTGAACGCAGCCACATCGGCGTCGTCAACTGCGACGGAACCTGCCACCTGGCGCTTGCCTTCTGCCATGTGCATGTTACCGATGTTGACTTTCTTGATGGGAACGCCACCCTCCACCAGCTTCACGACATCCTGCGGGTTCTCGCAGACGATGAAGATCAGCTGCTTGGCGCTGGCCTTGTGGATGGTGTCGATCGTCTTCTGGATGGTCCAGTAACGCATTGCAGCGTAGGCAGGAGCGGCCATATTCATCAGACCCTGACGCAGGCTGTTGCCAGCCACCTCGTCGTTGGCCACCAGAATAAGGTTTGCACCAATGGCGCCACACCACTGCGTTGCGACCTGACCGTGAACAAGACGGTTGTCGATCCGCGTAAGAACAATGTTCGGCATTCTCAAATTCCTCCTTGAGTTTTTTGTCTGAGTTTCCAATTCAGAGTAACTACATTATAGGCTATATTTGAACAAATGTCTTTATATTTTTTAACAAATTGTTTCTAAAAAACGGTTAAATTCGGTGAGTCTCATTACAATCTACCAAAAAAGTATAAATAAGACTAGTCAAAACGCCCAAAAAATGATATACTTTTTCAATAAGGAGGGATTTGAATGCAACGCGAAACTTCCAACGACAGTTTTCTGGACTACGGCTCGGTCTACCACCAGCCCATCGACCGCGAGCACCCGGAGCTCATCCACCAGACGATGGTTGCCATCACCCGCCGCTATGTCTCCCAGTTCTACTGCTTCAACTGCGATACCTATTTACAGGTAAAGAGCGGCATTGGCGTTCTGCTGGTCTCCCACACGGCGGAGGCTGCCGATGTGCAGGAGTTTGCGATGAACAGGCTCATCCACATCAGGCCAAATATCTACTTTGCCGTCGTCTCCACGACCCAGAAGCTCGAGTACGACCTTTACGCCGAGAGCAGCTACTTGCTGCATATCACAGACTTTCCTTCCCAGTACGAATTTCTGGCCGTCCTGCCCCGCATCGAGATCCAGAAAATTCTGGGCTACTACTACCGCATCCGCACTGAGAACTACTGTTTCAAGGGCGAGCTGCATGATTTCTTTGAGCTGACCTACGTGGACACCGGCGAGCTGGAGACCGAAGTGGACGGCACGCTCTACCACTTAAAAGAAAAAGACCTGATGATCTACGGCCCGGGCCAGTTCCACACCCAGTACACCGACGAAGAGCACAGGGCCTCCTATATGACCATCCTCTTCGATATGCGCAACCTGACTCCCGTGGAGCGGGAGGTCTGGTATGACGCCCTCATCAACCGGGTGTTCCACTACGACCAGAAGATAAACACCTTATTAAAAACCTTCGTCCGGGAGAGCACCACTGGCATCCCCTATATGAACAGCCTGATGCTCTGCCTGCTGACCGAGACCATCATCCGGCTGCTCCAAGGCACCTACGCCTCCCCCATGGCCCCCGCCAGCAGCACGGCCCACCAGAGCGCCATGGACGAACTGTTCGACCGCATCATCGCCTATATCGACGACAACATCTACGACCCCCTCACCATCCCGGAGATCTGCGAGCACTTCTCGCTGTCCCGGTCCGCTCTGCAGCTGCTGTTCAAGAACTCGGTGGATCAGTCGCCCAAAAAGTATATCAACGACAAGAAACTGGAGCGCAGCTGTCAGATGCTCCTCGAGAACCGCTATACCATCAGCGAAATTTCGCTGCGTCTGGGCTACAGCTCCATCCATTATTTCTCCAAGTCCTTCAACATGAAGTACCACATGTCCCCCAGCGAATTCGTCAAGCAGAACTGTCAGAGCAGCGTCTGATACCCATTATATATAAGGAGGGGCGCTCCTATGAATATCGGCATCCTCGGCACTGGCTCCATCGCCCGCACGATGGCGGCAGAGTTTGCAAAGGTCCCTGCGTTCCGCTGTGAGGCGGTCTGCTCCCGGCAGCAGGCCACCGGCGAGGCGCTGGCACAGCAGTTCGGCATCCCGAAGGTCTACACCGACTATGACGCCATGCTGGCCGACCCGGACATTGAGCTGGTCTATATCGCCACCCCCAACAGCCTGCACTATGCGCAGACTAAGGCGGCGCTTCTGGCCGGAAAGAACGTCCTCTGCGAGAAGCCCTTCGTCCCTACCGTGGCGGAGGCTGACGAGCTCATCGCACTGGCGAAAGAGAAGCACCTCTTCCTCTTCGAGGCCATCACCACGGCCCACCACCCCAACTATGCACTTGCAAAGCAGTACCTCGACGACATCGGTTCTCTCCGCATCGTCTCCTGCACCTTCTGCCAGTATTCCAGCCGGTACGATGCCCTGCTCTCCGGGCAGGTGCCGCCGGTGTTCGACCCTGCCTGCTGCGGCGGCGCACTGATGGACCTGAACCTCTATAATGTACATTTCGTGGTGGGGCTGTTCGGCGAACCCATGCTGGTGAGCTACCATCCGAATCTCTACCGGAACGGCATCGACACCAGCGGCATCCTCCTGCTGGAATACCCCGACTTCATCTGCCAGTGTACCGGCGCAAAGGACTGCGCCGCGCCGGGCAGCGTCCAGCTCATCGGCGACGCGGGCCGCATCCTCATCGAGCCGGGCAGCAGCAACTGCCAGAAGCTCCGCCTCGTCCGTCCCGGACAGGAAGATATTTGCAGCGAGTACAGCGAGTCGCCGTGGTTCTACGAGGTGGCGGAGATCGCCATGATCCTGGCCCTCAAGGACTACGACGCCTGCTACGCCGCACTGAAAAAGACCCGGCAGGTGGTCACCGTTCTGGAAGCCGCCCGGGAGGATGCACAGCTGGGCTTTTGAGCCTTCAACCGCAAATGACAAACTCTTTGGCGTTTTTTGCTCTTGCCAAATTAGCCAGGACTATCTATAATAAAGATGAATCGTTAAACTCTTAACGCTTTTTGAAGAAGGTAAAGTTTTTGGAGGTTTTACTATGTCCTTAGTTACGACCAAAGATTTGATGCTCGACGCTCAGAAGAACCATTACGCCATCGGCGCGTTCAATGCCGAGAACATGGAGATGGTGCAGGCCATCATCGCCGCTGCTGAGGAGCTGCGCGCTCCCGTCATCGTCCAGACCACCCCGGGTACCCTGAAGTACGCTTCTCCGGCCATGTTCCACGCCATGGTGGCCGCAGCCGCTTCTGAGGCCAGCGTCCCCGTCGTGATGCACCTCGACCACGGCAGCAGCTATGAGCTGGCCATGCAGGCATTCCGTGCCGGCTACACCTCCGTCATGATCGACGGCTCTCATCATGTGTTTGAGGAGAACATCGAGATCACCAAGTCCGTTGTCCGCGCCTGCCACGCCGCCGGTATCCCGGTGGAGGCTGAGCTGGGCAAGGTCGGCGGCAAGGAAGACGACCTTGACGGCGGCAATGGCAACGGCTACACCGTCCCCTCCGAGGCTGCTGAGTTTGCAGAGCGCACCGGCGTCGATTCTCTGGCTGTCGCCATCGGCACTGCCCACGGCGTCTACAAGGGAACTCCCAAGCTGGATATGGAGCGCCTGAGCGAGATCCGCAAGGTCGTGTCTGTGCCTCTGGTGCTGCATGGCACCTCCGGCGTGCCGGATGACGCTGTCCGCGAGTGTGTTGCACGCGGTATGTGCAAGGTCAACTACGCTACCGACCTGCGTATTGCCTTCAGCAAGGGCCTGAAGGAATACCTCGCCAAGGACCCCGAGGTCTTCGACCCCAAGAAGTACAGCGCCGTCGGCCGCGAGTACGTCAAGGAATATGTCAAGAGCAAGATCCTGGTCTGCGGCAGCAACGGCAAGGCTTAAATCTGAAACTCACATAACATCGCAGCGGGAGCGGATGTCCTTTGGGATGTCCGCTCCCGCTTTTTGCTGCACAAATGACAAGGCCCCCGCAGAATGCCGAACATTCTGTGGGGGCCTTGCCGTTATGAAAGAAAGGTAAAAGTAGCAAATATGGGGGAATGCCGCCTTATTTCAGCAGGCTCTGGACTGCGTAGCGGGAGATGGTGATGACGACCTTGGGGGCCACCTCCACGCGGAGGGTGTCCTCGTCGTCGATGCTGACCACTTTGCCGTAGACGCCGCCCGCGAACATGATGCGGGAGCCTACTTTCAGCTCCGTGTGTACCTCACCCAGCTCCTTGCGCTTGCTGCGCACGTTCTTGGCCGAAATGGCGTAGAGGATGAGGCCGATGATGCTCATGAGCACGGCCAGCGTGATGCAGGTCCAGATGATAACTTCCCAGTTGATCGTCATAAATCAGATCCCGTCGCTTTCTTCAGATTCGGTCTCGGCAGTGGCAGCCTCCAGCTCAAACCGAGCGATGCAGTCTCTGCCGGTTTCGATAAGCTCATCTGCCAGCGAGCGGGGATCGTCCTCCATGTCCAGCATGGTCACGGCGGTGACGATCATGGGCAGGTTGGTGCCTGCGATGACTTCGATTTTCTGCTCCGGGCGTGCATACTTGCACTCCACAGCAGTCTTGAAGGGAGAGCCGCCGGGCAGGTCGGACAGCACCACGACGCCGTCGCAGCTCTTGAACTCATCAAAAGCGGCGTTGAACTTCTCGGCCAGCTGCTCGGGAGTCATCCCCTCTTCAAAGTTGATGTAGCGGACATAATCATTTTCGCCCGCGATCATCTGCGCAGAGGTGTGGATACCGTCTGCAAAATGGCCGTGGCCGGTAACTACCAAACCGATCATACTCGTTGCCCTCCTGAATTTATGACGTTGTTTTGATTATTTCAGCGTGTAGGGGTACAGAATGACGCCCTTGACCACGCGGTTCACCTCGCCGGTGGGGCAGGGGTTATCCGGGGTGATGCCCAGAGACAGGGACTTCATCAGAGCGATGGTCTGTGCGAACAGGATGAAGTCCAGACCCAGCAGGACGTTCTCCATATCGGCGCCGACCTTGATCTGGACGGGATAGTCGGCCAGCTCCTCGATGCCCTCGCAGTCGTGGTTGTAGACGACGGCGATCTTGTTGCCCTTGCGCTGGTGTGCCATCTCCTTGACCAGATCCAGCTCGTAGCGGCGGCGGTACTCGTCATCGCTCAGGTAAGCGACGGTCAGGGTGTTGTCGTCGATGATGGACTTGGGGCCGTGGCGGAAGCCCAGCTCGGAGTCGTACATGGTGGCCACCTTGCCGGCGGTCAGCTCGAGGGTCTTCAGAGCGGACTCCTGAGCGACGCCCTTCAGGCCGATGTTGCCCAGATAGACGATGCGGTTGTAATCGAACTCATCCACGATCTTCTGTGCCAGACCGAACTGGTCATCGAGGAAGTGCTGACCGGCCACAGCCAGCTTCTCCACCTCAGCGGTGATCTCGTCCAGCTTGTCGAGGTTGAAGGCCAGATAGGTAGCCAGATACATATTGCTGTAGCTGGAAGTCATGGCGAAGGACTGGTCGTGGGTCTCGGGGGTCAGGTTGATGGCGAAGCAGTTGTGACGGGTGTTTGCCATCTTGGACAGGGTACCCTCGTGGTTGCAGGTCACAAACAGGTGATACAGGTTCTGGCAGACGACCTCAGCGGCCTCCACATTGCCCAGAGACTCGGGGGAGTTGCCCGAACGGCCAAAGTTCACCAGCAGGGTGGGCTTGGTGCGGGAGAGGAAGTTCTCGGGGGAAGGCACGAGGTCGGTAGAAGCGTAGGACTTGACCTTGAAGTTGTACTTGGGGTTCAGGGCCTGGAACAGGGAGTTGCCGACGAACTCGCTGGTGCCGGCACCGGTGAGGACGATGTCGAAATCATCCTGCTTGACGACCTGATCGATAAAAGCCTGAAGCTCATCCTTGCAGGCAGCGAGCTGTGCGCAGGTCTTGCGCCAGGTGGCAGGCTGCTGATAGATCTCATGGGCCGTAAAGGTGGAAGACGTCTCCTTCATCTTCTCATCGGTCAGATTAAAAATGCTCATCCTAAATCTACCTCCTAATGGACACGGTAAAACTTTTTTCTGATAATTCCATAGCAGAGCTGTTCCGCTCTCTTTTGTTTGTTATATCACAACCAAACCGCAGAAAACAAGGGGGTAACTGAAAGCCATAACTTTTTGGTTGAAAAAGACAAACCAGCCGCCGCGCATCGGCCTGTCAGGCCGTTTTCTCCATCATTTTTATCTCTTTTTGCCGAAACGAATAACAAATCGATTGAAAATTATAAATATTTTTCCGAATCCGTGCGGTATAATGAAATCAAGTTATCGATCCCAGAAGGAGGGCATCTAAAATGGTAATACAAAGCAAAAAGGTCTGGCTGGCAGACCAGTTCGTCCCTGCTGCTATTGAGGTGAATGACGGCAGGATCACCGCCATCCTGCCCTATGGCACCAAGGATGTGGACGACGATTACGGTGACAAGCGCATCGTCCCCGGCTTTATGGACATCCACTGCCACGGCGCCTACGAGTTCGACACCAACGACGCCAACGAGGACGGCCTGCGCTACTGGGCAGAGCACATCGTCTCGGAGGGCGTCACCAGCTTCCTCGCCACCACCATCACCCAGAGCGTGGAGGTGCTGACCAACGCTGTCACCAACGTGGCCAATGTCATGGAGAGCGGCTACGACGGCGCAGAGATCCTGGGCATCCACTTCGAAGGCCCTTATCTCGACATGAAGTACAAGGGCGCACAGCCTGACCAGTACATCGTCAAACCCACCATCGAGCAGTTCGAGCACTACCAGAAAGCGGCCCGGGGCCACATCCGCTATGTCACGCTGGCAACGGAGCATGACGAGGACTTCGCCCTCACCCGCTATCTGACGGCCCACGGCGTGGTGGTCAGCATCGGCCACAGCGGCGCGACCTACGAGCAGGCTGTCATGGCCTACGCCAACGGCGCACGTTCCATGACCCACGTTTATAACGGTATGTCGCCCTTCAACCACCGTGCAAACGGTCTGGTGGGCGCCGCTTACCGCATCCGCACCATGTACGGCGAGATCATCTGTGACGGCTGCCACTCCACCCCCGCTGCCCTGAACAACTACTTCATGAGCAAGGGGCCGGACTACGCCATCATGGTCTCCGACGCCCTGATGGCCAAGGGTACGCCTGTGGGCAGCAAGTACCTGTTCGGCGGCAACGAGATCATCATCTACCCCGACGGCAGCGCCCATCTGACGGCCACCGGCGGTCTGGCAGGCTCCACCCTGAACATCAACAAGGGCCTGCGCATCCTCGTGGAAGAGGCTCTGGTCCCCTTCAACTACGCTCTGAACTCCTGCACCATCAACCCGGCCAAGTGCCTGCATCTGGACGACCGCAAGGGTTCCATCCAGGTGGGCAAGGACGCCGACCTCGTGGTGCTGGAGGATAACTACGACGTCCTGCAGACCTACTGCATGGGCCAGCCCAAGCTTTAATTCAATGCATACACCCAAGCAGACACGAAGGAGATAGCAAACATGAAACACCCGCTTCAGGAAATGATGGACAAGCGCCGCCAGGGCATCCGCTGCGGCATCCCCTCTTATTGCAGCGCCAACGAGCTGGTCATTGAGATCGCGCTGCGCCGCGCCAAGGAGCGCAGCATCCCCGTCCTGATCGAAGCCACCGCCAATCAGGTCAACCAGTTTGGCGGCTACACCGGCATGAAGCCCGCCGACTTCTACCAGATGGTCCTGAAAATGGCCAAGGACATCGACCTGCCCGAGAACATGATGATCCTGGCAGGCGACCACCTCGGCCCCCTGACCTGGCAGAAGCTGCCCGAGGCCGAGGCCATGAAGAACTCGGTCGAGCTGGTCTACCAGTATGCCCGCGCAGGCTTTACCAAGATCCACCTCGACACCAGCATGAAGGTGGCTGACGACGCTCCCGGCCTGCTCAAGACCGAGGTCATCGCACGCCGCGGCGCTCAGCTGTACAAGGCAGCTATGAAGGGCTACGAAGAGCTGAAGGCCGAGAAGCCCGATGCAATGCGCCCCGTCTTCGTCATCGGCAGCGAAGTGCCCATCCCCGGCGGTGCTACCGAGGCTGAGGACACGCTGGCTGTCACCAGCCCCGATGCTTTCCGCGACACCGTCTCTACTTACCAGCGCGTCTGGACCGAAGAGGGCGTGGGCGACGGCATGAAGGACGTCATCGCTGTGGTCGTCCAGCCCGGCGTTGAGTTCGGCGACGAGCAGGTGTTCGACTATGACCCTGCCGCCGCTGTGGACCTCTGCGCAGCCCTGAAGGAGTTCCCGGACATCTGCTTCGAGGGCCACTCCACCGACTACCAGACCGCCACCGACCTGTACAACATGGTCACCGACGGCATCGCCATCCTCAAGGTCGGCCCGGCCCTGACCTACGGCCTGCGTGAGGCCCTGTTCTCCCTGAGCATGATGGAGAAGGAGCTTGTCCCCGAGGAAAAGCGCGCCAACTTCATCGAGACGCTGGACGCCGTCATGCTGGCCTCCCCCGCAAACTGGGAGAAGCACTATCACGGCGACGAGAAGCATCTGGCACAGTGCCGCAAGTACAGCTACTCCGACCGCGCCCGCTACTACATCGGCCAGCCCGAGGTGGTGGCCGCCATGAACAAGCTGTTCGACAATCTCCGCGAGTACCCCATCCCGATGAATATGCTCCACCAGTATATGCCCATCAGCTACGCAAAGATCCGCGAGGGCAAGCTGAAGCTCGACCCGCGCGAGCTGGCCATGGACGGCATCGTGCAGTTCATGCTGGACTACGAGAGCGCTGTCTGATTTTTTGAACGACCCGAATCCCCCTTTTATCCAACAAGGAGACCATGAGCCATGAAACAGTTCCAGTATACCATCAAAGATGAACTCGGCGTCCACGCACGTCCCGCCGGCCTGCTGGTCAAGCTGGCCAAGCAGTATACCAGCACCATCACCATCGAGAAGAACGGCAAGACCTGCGATATGCGCAAGCTGATGGCCGTGATGGGCATGGGCATCCGTCAGGGCGAGACCATCACCGTCACCGCCGAGGGCGAGGACGAGGTAGCTGCCATTGAGGCTGTCGAGAAGTTCCTGACTGAGAACGTCTGAGTCTTATAGCAATACAAAAGGACCGCCGTGCAGCTGCACAGCGGTCCTTTTTATTTATAAGAGCTTGATAAAATACAGGATCGCCATCAGGACGATGGCTCCGCCCGCCACAGCAAGGAAGCTGCGGTCTTTTTTGCCCGGCTCCGGCGCAGGGGCGGCAGGCTGCTGCCCCTTTTTCAGCGAAGTGATGCCGTCGCCCAGCTTTTTGCGCTGCGGGTTATTGTTCCGGCGGTAGATGCGGTTCAGAGTCCCCATGTAACGGCTGTAGTCCTCGGGTTTGGGCGGTTCCTGTGCCATCTCCGGCTCTTTCTTTTCGTTTTCGTCCATGCGTTCCTCCGGGCCTTACAGCAGGCTCAGGGCCTCTTCATCGGCCACGAGGATGCAGTCGGGGTGCATCTGCAGGATGGAGCCCGGGCATTCGGGGGTGACGGGGCCGGAAACGACAGCCTTGACGGCCTTGGCCTTTGCCAGACCGTTGGCCACCACCAGCACCTTGCGAGCCTGCATGATGGTCTTGATGCCCATGGTGTAGGCCTGCTTCGGCACAAGGTCCTCGTTGCCGTCGAAGAAGCGCTTGTTGGCCTCGATGGTGGCGGGGGTCAGGTCCACACAGTGGGTCTCCAGCTCGAATGCCTCACCCGGCTCGTTGAAGCCGATGTGGCCGTTGGGGCCGAGGCCCAGCAGCTGCAGGTCGATGCCGCCCACACTATGGATGATGTCGTTGTACTTGGCGCAGGCGTCGGCCGCGTCGGGGTTGGTGCCGTCGGGCAGATGGATGGCCTCGGGGCGGATGTTCACATGGTCGAACAGGTTCTTGTGCATGAAGCTCCAATAGCTTTCGGGATGCTCTTTGGGCAGACCGCGGTACTCGTCGAGGTTGACGGTGGTCACTTCGGAGAAGTCGAGGTCGCCCTTGTTATACCACTCCACCAGCTGGGCGTATGCGCCCACAGGGGTGCCTCCGGTCGCCAGACCCAGCACACAGTTCGGTTTCATGATGACCTGCGCGGAGATGATGTTTGCCGCCTTGCGGGACATATCCTTGTAGTCTTTTGCACGAATGATCTTCATTGGTAGAACCTCCTGATGCATTTTTGCTATCCTATCGTTTATTATATCACACTTTTTGCCAGTTTTCCTCATATCATGTTGCACTTTTGTGTCATATTTTTATAATTTTCGGTTAGAAGCTGTTTTCGTAAGCAGGGTGCGCCGAATGACGAGGATTTTTGCCCACAGACAAGGCGATTTTCCGCAGCGATCCTGACGGATCGCAAGGGAAAGCAACGCAGTCTGTGAGCAAAAAGACCGTTCAAGCGGTGTGCAATGCTTATGAAAACGGCTTCTTGTTTATCGGAAAAGCACAAGGTTTGCTAAAACACCGAGGACGAAAATATGGGCGGGGTAGAACCAGTAGAACGCCCACTGCTCGAGTTTGGAGCTGCCGCCCCGCTCGCCGCTGTAGAACCAGACCAGCCCGAACGCCAGCGGTGCCACCGGCTCGAAGAGGGAGAACACTGCGCCCGCGATGCACTGCGCTCTTTTGTCCTTCCGGGTCATGTAGAGGGCGAGGATGAGAGCCAGCCCCAGCACGTCGTAGTCACAATGGAGCAGCGCCGCCGCCAGGAAGCAGGCTGCCGCCCCGAGGATGCCTTTCAGCGTCGGCATCCCCTCCGGCGTCTGGGATGTATCCAGAGCCTTCATGGCCAGCAGCCCCAGCAGGAGGGTGAAATAGACATTCTGATGCCCCCAGTAGACGCCGGAGAAGAAGGCCCAGTCGAAGGGCCACTCGCTGATGAGTGCGAAGCCCAGCATCCGCAGGGCGTATTTTTTGAGATCGTGGGTGTGGAGAAAGCCCTCCACCAGCAGAAAGCAGTAGATGGGAAACGCCAGCCGCCCCGCCAGCCGCAAAAGCTGGTCCAGCCCCACCAGCCGGGGGTCGATGGCGCTGCAGCGGAACAGGCCGTTCTCCAGCAGGGAGGCTCCCAGATGGTCCACCAGCATCGACAGGCAGGCAATGCGTTTCAGCGCCGTGCCGCTGAGGGAAAAGCCCGGGCGGAAAAGTGTGTTGTTTTGCATTTTGTCAGACCTCACATTTGAACTGTCCCCATTATATCGGTTCCGGGGGATCGTTTTCAACCATTTTCCCTTCCTGCGTGAAAAAAGACCTCCCCGCACCATTCGATACAGAGAGGTCTTTCGTTGTTATCTTCTCACCACAGCCGGATGACCTTGATGACGCCCTCGGCCTTGTCGCGGGCGATCTCCAGATGTTTCTGCAGGGCATCGGCGGCGGTGTTCCAGTCGCCCTTCAGGGCAGGCTCCAGAATTTCCAGATGCTCTTCGCAGGTCTGCTCCCGGTTGATCATGCTCACCTTGCCGGTCATGATGCGGAACCGGGTGTTCAGGCCGGTGATCCGGTCGTAGGCCGAGCGGAGATACTTGTTGGGCAGGGTGCTCATCAGCAGCTCGTGGAAGTCGTCGTCCGACTTGCAGAAGTCGTCGATGACGTCCGGCTCGTGCATCATCTGCACAAAGTGTTCCAGCTCCTCCCGGGGAATGTCTGCACCGTAGGTGCGCAGCGCATAAGGCTCCACCAGCAGGCGCATCTCGAACATGCTGTGTACGTCCTCCTCGGTGATGCCCGACACCATCAGGCCCTTCTTGGGCAGGATGGTGATGAGCCCTTCCTGTTCCAGACGGCCCAGCGCATCCCGCATGGGGGTGCGGCTGATGTTGCCCATCTCGGCGCAGAGCTTCTGCTCGTTCAGGAACTCGTTGGGGCGGTACTCACAGTTCAGGATCTTGGTTTTCAGGTACTGATACGCCTGTAATTTCAGGCTCAGCTTTGCCTGTGCTTCCGTCTCTTTCATCTTCTTCTTCCTCTTCTCCAGTCTCTCTCCGGTCGGATGTTTCGTCTTCTGCTTGTATCCCTGAAACCATCCAACTATCATCTCGATTTTATTATCACACAATAGGATATTTTTTACAAGAGTTTCTGCTGAAATTTGGCTTGATTTCCGTTTTGGCCAAATATCCTAACTCATTTTTGCACATATTCCACAACCGTTTTTGTGCTTGTTGCCATCATTTGGCTGTTGTTTTGCATCGAAGGATAAAATGTGGTACACTACAGACAGAAAGAAGGTATCAGCATCATGGCACGAAGCGACGGCTACAACACCAAGACCCGCCAGCTCATCCTGGATTATCTCATCCGCAACCGCCAGCACGCGGTCAGCGCGTCCAATATCCTCGAGCATCTCGAGGCCGAGGGCGCCAGCCCCAACCCCACCACCGTCTACCGCTATCTGGACAAGCTGGCCGGAGAGCAGCGGGTAATGAAATACGTCGCCGACAAGGGCGAAAAGGCTGTGTTCCAGTATGTGGACGAGGGCCGTCACTGCCGGGAACACCTGCACCTCAAGTGCGTGCGGTGCGGGCGCATCTATCATCTGGACTGCCACTTCATGGACGAGGTGCGCGCCCACCTGATGGCAGAGCACGGCTTCACGCTGCAGTGCGAGGGCAGCGTTTTGTACGGTTTGTGCCGCAGCTGCGCTGCAAATGAGGCCGAAGACGGGCAGGCTGCACAAACCTGTAAAAATTGCTGCGCAGATGTTGACACGGACAAAAAGCAGTGATACAATTTCTGCATTAAAAGCGATGAACGGGAAAAGTAAGGCCCTGAGCGCCCTCTTCCAGAGAGTGCGGGCAGGTGTGAGCCGCGCAGATGGCCGGGCCTGAACGAACCCCCGTGAGCTTCCCCCTGAACCCCCAGATGCTGTGGCATTGTGGGCAGTAGGGGCAGACGTGCGCCGCTCGTTATCGCGGCAGTGCTTTCAACGGGGAGGGCGCACAAAGTGACTGGCACGCTGTGCCGGTAATTTAGGTGGCACCACGGATACGGCAGCATTCGTCCTAGCAAAAAGGACGTTTGCTGCCGTATTTTTTTATTTGCTGCTCCCCCAAAAGCGAGGAAGGGAAAGCCTCGCGGATACACCGGAGCGGTCCAACACAAGAGGGGTAAGAAATATGTGCTGTGTGATAGGCTATACCGGGCATGATATGAGTGCCGACAAGTTCAAAGAATACCTGATGCGCACCGTCTCGCGCGGGCCGGACGACCAGCGTGTGGTGGAAGGGCCTTTCGGCCTGATGGGCTTCGGACGCCTCGCCATCATGGGCCTGACGCCGGAGGGGATGCAGCCCTTCTACCGCGGGGCCGACTGCGTGGTCTGCAACGGCGAGCTCTACGGCTTCCGCTTCGAGAAAGAGATCTTGAAGCGCCGGGGCTACAAGTTCACCTCCGACTGCGACTGCGAGATTTTGCTGCCGCTCTACTATGAGTACGGCCTCGATATGTTCCGCCACATGGACGCCGAATTCGCGCTCATCCTGTACGATTCCCGCAAAGACCGCCTCATCGCAGCCCGCGACCCCATCGGCATCCGTCCGCTGTTCTACGGCTACTCCAAGTCCAGCCACAAGATCGCATTTGCCTCTGAGATGCAGAACCTCATTGGCTGGTGCGATGACATCCGCCCCTTCCCCATCGGCAGCTACTACTGCGACGGACGCTTTGTCCGCTATGAGGACATCGCCGACGTTCCCGCCCCCATGCAGGACGACATGGACACCATCCTGACCAACATCCGCGAAAAGCTCATTGCAGGCGTGGAGAAGCGTCTGGACGCTGACGCACCCGTGGGCTTCCTGCTGTCGGGCGGCCTCGACTCCTCGCTGGTCTGCTCCATCGCCGCCAAGAAGCTGGGCAAGCCCATCCGCACCTTTGCCATCGGCATGGACACCGACGCCATCGACCTGAAATATGCCCGCCAGACCGCTGAGTATCTGGGCAGCGAGCATCACGAGATCATCATCAACCGGGATATGGTCATCAGCAGCCTCGAAGAGGTCATCCGTCTGCTGGGCACCTGGGACATCACCACCATCCGGGCCAGCATGGGGATGTACCTGCTGTGCAAGGCCATCCACGAGCAGACCGACGTCCGCGTGCTGCTGACCGGTGAGATCTCCGACGAGCTGTTTGGCTACAAGTACACCGACTACGCCCCCACCGCAGATGCATTCCAGCAGGAAAGCCAGAAGCGCATCCGCGAGCTGTATATGTACGACGTCCTGCGCGCCGACCGCTGCATCTCCGCCAACAGCATCGAGGCCCGCGTGCCGTTCGGTGATCTGGACTTTGTGCGGTACGTCATGGCCATCGACCCCGAAAAGAAGCTGAACAGCTACGGCAAGGGCAAGTACCTGCTGCGCAAGGCGTTCGAGGGCGACTGGCTGCCGCCGGAGATCCTGTGGCGCGAAAAGGCCGCCTTCTCCGACGCTGTGGGCCACAGCATGGTGGACGACATCAAAGAGTATGCCGAAAGCCTTTACACCGACGAGGAGTTCCAGCTGCGCCGGGCAAACTATTCGGCCCACTGCATGCCGTTCACCAAGGAAAGCCTGTTTTACCGCGAAATTTTCGAGAAGTACTACCACGACCAGAGCCGCACCATCGTGGACTTCTGGATGCCCAACAAGGCATGGCCGAACTGCAACGTCAACGACCCCTCGGCCCGTGTGCTGGCAAACTACGGTGCTTCCGGCGTGTAACGCCAGACCATTTTGAATGCGCTCCGCTTTGCTTTGCGCATGAATAGCGGAAAGAATATTCTATAATTTGTAGATCGGGAAAATCTGCGGATTTTCCCGATCTACTTTTTCACGAGAGGGAACCCTCTCCGTCACCTGCGGTGACACCTCTCCCAAAGGGAGAGGCTCTGGCGAAACTGGAAACTTCGCAGTTGAGCTGGAAACCTTGCCGCCATGCCAAGGGATCTCCCTTTGGGAGAGCTGCCGAGCGGAGCGAGGCTGAGAGGACTAGCTCTTCTCCCGCTGCGCCGCCGCTTCCATAGGAAGCAGGCGCGGCATCCGCCCCTTGCCGTCCAAGCTCCATCTGTGAAAATGCAATGCCGGGCGGTCCGCAGACCGCCCGGCATTGCTCTATTAAAATTATTTTTCCGCTATTCATGCCCAAAGCGCACGCGGCGGGCATTCTAAATTGTTGTGTTACATCCGGATCTTCTGTGCCGCGCGTGCAATGGACGCAAGCAGAGCCACCAGCCGCTTTTCGTCCATCTGGCCGCAGTAGCTGGTGAAGGTGTAGTAGCAGCCCTGCACGCAGAAGGAAAGCACGATCTTACGCACCACATCGGCATCAAACGAGGGGTCGCTCTCCGAGATGCATTTGCTCATTGCAGCTTCCACACGGTTGATGAACAGTCCCTGACGGGAGCCGGAAAACAGAATGCCGATCTCGGTCTGATTCCGGGTAAACGCCCGGAACATTTCCCGGGTCAGCCACTCGGTGCGCTCGCTTACATCACGGGCGGTCAGCTGCGGCAGGCTTTCCACCACCACCTCCACCATTTCGTCCTCCATGGCGTTGGCCAGCGCATAGATATCCTGATAATGCGCATAAAAGGTGGACTTATTGATGCAGGCCAGATCGCACAGTTCCTTGACCTTGATCTTTTCCAGCGGTTCTGCGCCCGCAGCTCCATGAATGCCTGCTTGATGGCACGCTCCGTTTTTTCAATGCGAATATCCAGAAAACCCACCTCTTTTGCTTTTTCGTTGATTATCCAACCATTTTCCTGTTTTGCGGATAGACAAGGCCCTCAGCCTTTTTTATACTGGGTTTATCCCCATCCGCATCACTCCTTGCGGTACAGGATGCCTTTTTCTTCCAGCTCTTTTTTGATGCGCTCAAAGCTCCCGGCATCCGGGCAGTGCAGGGTGTGCAGATGCACGCCGCCGGTCATGCGGCTCAAAAGCGCTTCCGGCGTGTCCTTGGCCTGCTGGATGAAGTTGTCCACATCGTAGCGGCTGGCAAGGTTCAGGTTGCCGCGCAGCTCGCCATACAGGCTGTTCTCCACGGCCACATCCACCACGATGCCGCCCTGATCCACCACGGTGTACAGCTCGGTGCGCATCTCGTCCTCAGTGCTGTGCACGCAGGCCAGAATGGCGGTATAGCCTTTTTCCGCCGGGTGCAGCTGATAGCCCCGGGGCGTTGCATCGATCTGCGCACCGCCTGCCCGCAGCAGAGCCACATCCCCCACCACGATCTGGCGCGAGACCCCCAGCAAAGCCGCCAGTGCGCTGGCACTGACCGGTGCTTCGGCCCCGCTGAGCCGTTTCAGAATGGATTCTCTGCGCTGCGCTGCATTCATGGTATTCAAAGCTTCCTTTCCGCTTTACGGTATTATGCTCTTATTGTAGCAAAAGACGGCGGATCATGCAAGAATGCGTTTACTTTTCCAACTGCAGGATGGTAGCATAATTGGAGGGCAGCTGCACTTTCATGCGGCCCCACTCCATGCTGGTCAAAACGGGCTGTGCGCCCACCGTGTCGGCCAACAGGTCCTTTGCAGAGGATGCCTCCACCGGCAGCTGGAATTCCAGCTGTGCGGGACTGTCGCCGTTGTTCAGCACCACGACGCAGGCCTTTCCATCCAGCACCCGGGCAAAGGCATAGCACTGGGTGGTGAGCTGCAGCTCTTTCACCTCGCCGTCGGTCAGCTCCGGCAGCTCCGCCTTCAGTCTGCCCAGTGCGGCATACACGCTGGTGACAGGGTTGGTGGTCTCAGCGTCCTTGAAGTCGGAAAGTTCCAGGCAGGGGCGCAGCGGCCAATCGCTTCCCCACTCTTTTTTGCCTTCAATGCCAAATTCTGAGCCATAATAGATGGACGGAATGCCCCAAAGCGTATATACTAGAATTGCAATGTGGCGGATGTGCTCCCGGTTGCGCAGCTTGTTGGGCAGGCGCTCCACATCGTGGTTGTCCGAGAACAGATACAGCCGGGTATCGTGGCACAGGCCCTGCAGACGGCGCATGGTGTGGGCGATCTCGAAATAGTTGTGGTCGTTGTGGCCGCTCCACAGGCCCTTGTGCAGCTCGTAGTTGGTCACCGAGTGCAGCATCTCCGGGTTTGCCCAGCGGCTGTAATCGCCGTGGATCACCTCGCCCATGAGCCAGAACTCTGGCTTTACCTCGTTGGCAAGGCGGCGCAGACCGCGCATAAAGTCAAAGTCCAGCACATCGGCTGCGTCCAGACGGATGCCGTCAATGTCAAATTCATCCACCCAGAAGCGGATGGTATCGTAGTGGTAGTTCTGCACCTCCGGGTTGCGCTGGTTCAGCTTGACCAGCAGATTGAAGCCGCCCCAGTTTCCGTAGGAAAAGCCGTCGTTGTACTCGTTGTTGCCCCAGAAATTCACATCGCAGAACCAGTCCTTATAGCGGGCGTTCTCGCGGTTTGCCTTCAGGTCCTGAAACGCAAAGAAATCGCGGCCCACATGGTTGAACACGCCGTCCACGATCACCTTCTGGCCCCGGGCATGGCACCGGGCCACAAAGTCCTTGAACTCTGCGTTCGTGCCAAGGCGGCGGTCTACCAGCCGGTAATCGATGGTATCGTAGCCATGGGAACCGCTCTCGAACAGCGGGCCGATATAAATGGCCGTGCAGCCGATGTCCGCTGCGTGCTCAGCCCATGCGTTCAGTTTATTAAACGCGCCGGGCACCGCCTGCCCATCGTTCTCATGTGCGCAGCCGCACAGCCCCAGAGGATAGATGTGATAAAATACCGCGTTGTCATACCAAGCCATTGTTCATACCGCTCCCATACAAAAAAAATCAGCCTCCGCCCACTGCGGCGGCAGGAATAGTATAGCACGGAATCTGTAAAACATGTTAATTTTTGCTGATTTTTGTCAAGAATCTACAAGAATATCAGCCACTATGCCCCATTTCGTCTTGTTTTTATTGGATATATTGCCCAAACACCTGTGTCACATCCGGTGCACCGCGCACCGTCTATCATATCAATGTAAGGAGATCTTTGCATGAATTACCCCGCTATTCCCCGTGAATTCTTCAATGGAGACTGCTTTGATGCCTACCGCATCCTTGGTGCGCATCCCTGCTCCGACAACGGCACCGAAGGGTGGCGCTTTGCGGTGTGGGCCCCCGGTGCCACGGCAGTGGAAGTCTGCGGCGGCTTCGACGGCTGGGAGGCAGGCGTGCCCATGGAAAAAGCCGATACCGGCGTGTGGAGCGCATTCGTCCCCGGCCTTGCAGAGGGCGACCTTTATAAATACCGGGTACATGGTGCCGACGGCAGTGTGGTGATGCGCAGCGACCCCTACGCATTTTCCACCGAGCTGCGGCCGGGCACGGCCAGCCGCCTTGCAAAGCTGGACTTCCACTTTGACGACAGTGCATGGATGGAGCGCCACGACAAATGCCGCAACCGCCCGCTGAACATCTACGAGATGCATGTTGGCAGCTGGCGGCACAAGCCCGGCAGCAAGCAGGAGGACGGCTCAGACGGCTGGTACAACTATGAGGAGCTGGCCAAGGAGCTGATCCCATGGCTGCTGGACCATCACTTTACCCATGTGGAGCTGCTGCCGCTGGCCGAACATCCCTTCGATGGCAGCTGGGGCTACCAGACCACCGGCTACTTTTCCGTTACCAGCCGCTACGGCACTCCCGCCCAGTTTGCCGGCTTCGTCAACGCCTGCCACCGCATGGGCATTGGTGTCATCATGGACTTTGTGCCGGTGCACTTTGCCGCCAACGCCGACGCTCTGGCAAAGTTTGACGGCACCTACCTCTACGAGTACGACAGCGATGTGGGCCACAGCGAGTGGGGTACCTGCAACTTCAACTACTACCGCCGGGAGGTGTGCAGCTTTTTGAACAGCGCTGCCGCCCTGTGGATGGACGTATACCACTGCGACGGCATCCGTATGGATGCCATCTCCCGCGCGCTGTACTGGCAGGGCGACCCGAACCGCGGTGTGAACGAGGGTGCCGTGAACTTTCTGCGCAGCCTGAACCACGGCCTGAACGAGCGCTGGCCCACCGGCATCTACATGGCAGAGGACTCCACCAACTTCCTCAAGGTGACAGCTCCCACCCGCTACGACGGCGTGGGCTTCGACTACAAGTGGGATATGGGCTGGATGCATGATACGCTGGACTATTTCGCTACCCCCTTCGGTGAGCGGCCAAATGCCTACGGCAAGATCGTTTTCAGCATGCACTACTTCTACAACGAGCTGTATCTGCTGGCCTTGAGCCACGACGAGGTGGTTCACGGCAAAAAGACCATCATTGATAAGCTGTGGGGCACCTATGCGGAAAAATGCGCCCAGCTGCGCACCCTCTATTTTTATATGTATATGCACCCGGGCAAGAAGCTGAACTTCATGGGCAACGAAATGGGACACTTCCGGGAGTGGGACGAAAAACGGGAGCTGGACTGGGACCTGCTGAAATACCCCTTCCACGATGCGTTCCAGAAATACTTTGCCCACCTGTGCCGGATGTATTCCACTGAGCCTGCACTCTACGATGGCGAGTACAACCCCGACTGCTTTGAGTGGGTGGCCTGCGAGAGCCGCAACGAGGGCGTGTACGCATGGCTGCGCAAGGGCCGGGGCGAAAACCTGCTGTGCATCATGAACACGCAGGACCACGCCCACAAAAAGTTCCCGCTGTATCTGCGCTTTCCCTGCAGTGCCGAGGAGGTGCTGAACACCGAATCCCCCGAGTGGGGCGGTGCACTGAAGGGCCGCCGCAAGACAAAGCTTCACACCACCGATGGCGGTGTGTTTGGTCGGGACTATACCCTTACAGTAGACCTGCCTGCCATGGGCAGCTGCCTGCTGCGCCTTGCGCCGGAGGCCCCGAACCCCGATGCGGCCCGCATCAGCGCCAACAAAGCCCTGAACGCAAAGCGCCGCGCTGCCCGCAGCACAAAGGCCACAGCCAATTCCAATAAGTAATATTCGTTTCAAAATGTCCCGTCTGCGTTCAAAGCGGCGGGACATTTTGTTGTTTTCCGTGCACAGCGGCTGGACAGTGCAGATTTTGCTTGCTATACTGTAGCTGTGATATTCTGCAGCTGAGAGGTTTTTGGGATGAGTGGAATCGTTTCCCGTCTGTCTGTCCTTGGCAAGGTCTGGCTGGGCCTTGCTGCCGGGGCACTGGCGCTTATTGTATTCGGCCTTGCCGCACCGGGCAGCAGCCTGTTTTTTCCGCTGGTGAGCCTGTGGTGCAATGCAGCACTGTTTGCACTGGCGCTGCTGGTGCTGCGCCGGGCCGGTATGGAGCTGGACCTGTTCCACAAGGCGGTGCTGGTGGGCCTGTGGGCAGCGGCCGTGCTTTACTTTTACTGGACCCTCGGCAGCCGCACCTTCCTCTACCACTGGGACTACGTAAACTACATTCTAAAGCAGTATCATGCCGAAGCCGCCTTTGCCCAGAGCACAGGCGCAGGCTTCCGGTTTCTCCTCGATTCCATCACCGAGGACTATACGAATTTCATCACCCTGTTCACCGAGTTCCCGTTCTGCCTGAGCGGCAAGACCGGCGACGACTACGCATTCTGTCAGGTATTCAGCGTACTGCCCAGCCTGCTGGTGCTGCTGGCGGGCCTGACGGTCAAGGTGGGCCGGATGCTACGGGTAAAGAACCGGTTCTGGTATTTCCTCATCGGCTTTTCGTGGTGCGCTACTTTCCCGTTCGTGCGCATGTCGGCGGTGCTGGGCCAGCCGGACTGGTTCGGGCTGATCTTTGCCTTCATGCTTATGCTGCTCACACTGGACTACCGCTTTGACGGCATCGACCTGCCCCGCTATCTGCTCATCTTCGCCGCCACGGCGGGCATCATCCTCACCCGGCGCTGGTACTTATATTTTGTGGTGGGCTACTGCTTTGCCTACGTGGTGATGCTGGCAGTTTCCAGCATCCGGCTGGCAAAAAGCGGCCAGCAGTCCCGGGCTGTGCACCGCATGGTACGGCTGGTGGTGTTCGGCCTGTGTGCGGCCGGGGCCATGGTGCTGCTGCTTCTGCCCATGGTGCGCAAAATTTTAAGCTTTGACTACGCCGGGCGCTACTCTTACTACAACTTCGGCGGCATCACGCTGGAGCTGGCCGCACAGACACTGCGCATCGGTTTGCTGAACTTCATCCTCATCGGAATGGGGCTGTGGTTTGCCGCAAAACGCCGTCTGCCTGCCCTGCCCTGCCTTGCAGGGGCAGAGCTGCTGGTGAGCCTTGTGCTGTTTACCCGGGTACAGAACACCGGCTCCCACCAGATGCTGCTGTTCGTACCGGGGTGGCTGCTGCTGTTCCTCGTTGGTTCCGCCGCACTGGCCGACGGCCTGAAAAAGCACACCGCCGTCAAGCTCTGCTACTGGGGCTTTACCATGGTGTTTGCGGTGTCCGTGCGCTGCTCGCCGCTGACCACCGTTGCTCTGCCGGGCTTTGTGGTGGATCATTTTCCGCTCAAGGCCGTGTCGGAATTCGTCCGGCTGGACAAGCTCACCTACGACCGCACCGACGCCGCCCAGATCCAGCGCGTGGACGACTGGATCGATGCCCACTGCGATGCGGAAAAGGGCGAGTTCGCCTACATGATTCCCCACGATATGCTGTACAACTCGGACATGTTCCAGTACGCCGCCCTGCCGGACATCCAGCTGCAGGGCAAGCTGGCCGCTGGCATCTCCATCCCGGGCACCCACGAGTTCCCGGTGCGGTTCTTTGAGGCGAAGTATGTGCTCACTGCAGAGCCGCTCCCCCAGACCTTTGTCAGCGGTGGCGAGCTTTCCGGCCGTTGGAACGCCCTCTTCTGCGCCGCGCGGGATGAGCACTTTACGCAGGCCGCCAGCTTTGACATGGGCAACGGCACCGTGTTCACCGTGTGGGAGCGCACCGAGCCTGCCGACCGGGCTGAGGTGGAATATTATCTGGATGCCTTCGCGCAGGAGAATGCCCTCTACCCCGAAATGTTCTCGCAGGTGGCGGAAGCCTGGCTTGCCGGACATGGACTTTAAATTGCAAACGCTTTGGATATAAAAGGAGTATTTCCCCATGGAACAGAATGCAAACGCCCTGCCCAAGGTCACGCTGGGCCAATACAAGGGGCTGGAATTCACCCGCCGGGTGCGCCCGGTATCGGAAAAGGCCGTGGAGCTGGAGGCGGCGAACCTCACCCGCACCCACGCCCCCTTTGCACCGGTGGAAAAGTCCGCCGCGCGCGGGATGCGCGTCACGCTGGATTTTGAGGGCTTCATGGACGGCGCACCCATCCCGGAAAGCAAAATGGAAAATGTGACCGTTGTGCTGGGCACCGGTCAGCTGATGCCCGCCGCCGAGGATGCCGTGTACGGCCACAAAGCAGGCGAGAGCTTCCGATTCGATTTTACCTATCCCGCCGAGTTCCGGGTGCCGGAGCTTTCCGGCAAGACGGCGCAATTCGCCATCACCCTGCACACCGTGGAGCAAAAGCAGCCTGTACCGCTGGACGATGCCTTTGCCAAGACACTGGGCTTTGATACGGTGGATGCCCTGAAGGAGAGCATCCGCGAGAAAAAGCGCCGCTCCCACGAGGCCAACGCCGACCGAATTGCCGGAGCCGCCCTGCTGGGCATGGCCGGTGCCAACCTGACGGCGGAGCTGGATAACGCCATTCTGGACCAGAATGCCGACCATGACATGAACGCCCTGCGCGAACGGCTGCGCCGCAGCAAAATGACCATGGAGCTGTACTGCAAGGCAGGCCAGACCACACCGGACGAGGTGCGCGCCGCCTTCCGCCGGGATGCCGAGCGCAAAATGCGCAGCATCCTTGCGGTGCAGGCCATAGCCAAGGCCGAACAGATCACCGTGTCCAACGCAGAGGTGGATGCCGAGTACGTCCGCCTTTCCAAGCTACACGATACCCCGGAAGCCGAGATCCGCAATGTGCTCAGCCGGGACGCTGTGGCCTCTGCCGTGACCACTCAGAAGGTGCAGCGTTTCCTGATCGACCACGCAAACATCACTTCGGTTGTGGAAAAGGAGTAAACTATGGGCTTTTTTACACGCACCGCGATGGATATGCTGATGAAAACTACCCATCCCGAGATCAACCGCCGCCAGTGCTGGAACCTGCATCCCCATCGCAAGCCCTGCACCGAGTGCAAGGATATCTGCCCCTATGGCGAACAGATCTTTACCCGCCCGAACCTTGTGAAGGACTGGGACCCCTGTACCGAGTGCGGCCTGTGCGTCTCTGCCTGCCGCAGCGGCTGCATCATCCCTTCGCCGGAGCAGGTGCAGCGGGACACCTCTGCCGCCGATACCGACAATGACACCATCTGGATCGGCTGCGAAAGTCCACCCGCAAAATTCCATGGTGCGCGACCTGCATTCGCAGGCCCTCACATGGGAGACACTGGGCCCTACCTTGGCCCGTGAACAAAAATGGACTCGTGCTGGCACCTAGACCCCCTGCGGTGAATGTGAGAACGACCTGTGCGCCGCCCAGCTGCGCAAGGAGCTGACAAGGCTTGTGGATTTCTTTGGCCAGCCCATGTTCGAGGCACGGTTCACTCTGGCCTACGAGCCGGACGAAGCGCTCTACCACGTAAAGGAGCTGAGCCGCCGCGAAATGTTTGAGCAGGTGAGCCACGGCTCCAAAAGTGGCACCAAAAAGCTGCTGCAGATGCTGCCCGGCCTGCACAGCGAGGACGGAGCGGCGGGTTCGCTTGGATTTCCGCCTTTTGCTGCACCAGCGACACAAGCAGCTGAGCATCCATGGAAACGCCGCTGAAGTACGGCTACTACCTGCCCAACTTTACCGATAAATGCTTTGGCTGCGGCAAGTGCGAAAAGGCCTGCCGCGCCGGTGCGCTGAAGCTGGAGGACCTGCCCGACGGCCAGACCCGCATCGTCATCACGCCGTGGAAGTGCAGCGAGTGCGAGGTGTGCGTGGCCTCCTGCTCCAACCATGGCATCGACGGCATGAAGCTGCGCCAGCTCACCACCCTTGGCCCGGTAAGTGTACACAAATGCACCAAGACCCTGTGCAAGGAATGCGGCAAACCCATTGCGCCGGGCAGTGTGGATGGTGTGTGCACCGTGTGCCGCATCAAGGCCCGCACCAAAAAGCGGCAGGAAGAAGCCGCTGCCAAGGCAAAGCAGCTGCGTGAGGAGCGCGAAGCCAAAAAGGCTGCAGAGGAAGCCGCCAAGGCAGCAGCCGAAGCCGGTGCCGACGCCGCTGAGACAGCTGTACAGACGGCTGCCGCCCCCGCAGAAACCGCTGCGGCCGCTACCTTGCCTGCTGCGGCCGGTTCCGTGATCACAGCACTGACCCCGGAAAAAGCAGCCCCCGCCGCGCTGGACGAAACCCCTGCTGCCGCATCGGAAAACACCGCAGAAAAGGATGTGCCCGACACACCGAAAAACGATTGACGGCGCACAGATTCAATGCTATACTGACCATAAGACCACGCACCGTGGCCACCGACTGTTACAAAGGGGTAACGGAGCTATTTCCGTTACCCCTTTCTTATCCCAAAGCACGAAGCAAGCTTTTGCCAAGATCTTACGAAAGAAGGATTTTACTATGGCTCATTCCATCTCCCGCCGCCAGTTCCTGCAAGGCAGCGGCGCAGCCGCCCTTTCTGTAGCAGCGGCTGGTCTGCTGAGCAGCTGCGGCGGCTCTTCCGCTTCCAATGGCGGCAGCACCGGCGCTGCCGGCAGCAGCTCCACCTATACCGTGCTGTACTCCCGCCAGCCCGCCACCCTGAACTATCTGGTCTGCTCAGCTGACCCGGACCTTTACCACGGCACTCAGTGCATCGACACGCTGGTGGAGTACGACAACCGCGGCAAGATCCGGGAGGGCCTTGCCACTGCTTGGGAATGGGATGCCGACAGCCTGACCTGGACGTTCCACCTGCGGGATGAGAACTGGGTGGACTGCAGCGGCGAGGTGCTTGGCCCTGTGACCGCGCAGGACTTTGTGGATGCGCTGGCCTATGTGCTGAACCCGGACTACGCTTCCTCCACTGCAAGCCTTGTCACCCCCTATGTGGCCGGTGCGGACGACTACTATAACTACTGCGTTTACCGCAACAACGCCAATAACGGCACCGTGGCCGAGGACGGCACCACCTACGCCATTGATGCCAACGGCACCGTGACCGCCGCTGCCGCCGACGGCACCACCACCGAATACCCGGCTGTAGATTTTTCCACCGTGGGCGTGAAGGCTGTGGACGACCACACCCTGACCTACACGTTGAACTTCGACTTTCCCGGCTTCCTCAGCCTGTTGAGCTACGCTCCCTACGAGCCTGCCTACGGCCCGCTGCTGGAGGAGTTTGCCGACCAGTTCTGCACCAGCGCCGAGACCGCCTGCAGCTGCGGCGCGTTCTATCTGGCCGAGTACACTCCGCTGGAAAACTGGGTGATGAAGAAGAACCCCGAAAACTACGATGCCGACAGCGTTTACATCGACACGGTGCGCTACATCTACAATCAGGAAGAGCTGATCAGCGGCCCGGAGATGGTCAAGCGCGGCGAGATCGATCAGGCTACCATCAGCTCCGACATTCTGGACAGCTGGCTGGCCGACGACACCACCAAGGACATGGTTTCCATGGAGCGCCCGGAAACCGGCAAGAGCTACTTCTACATCTTCAACTTCCTGCCCTACCGTCACGAGTTCTCAAACTGGACCGTGACCGGCGTGGATGCCCAGTACGAGCCGGACAATTGGGCCAAGGCCATCAACTCCACCAACTTCCGCAGGGCTTTCCTGTATGCCATCAATCCGTCTGTGACGCTGGCCGTCACCGCGCCGGAAGGCTACGATAACTACAAGCTGCACACCATCACTCCGCCGTCCTTCTGTGCCAACAGCAAAGGCGTGGATTATACTGAGTGCGGCGGCCTTGCAAACCTCTCTGACTTCTTTGACGAAGCCAAGGCCAAAGAGTACCGTGATGCCGCTGTGGAAGAGCTGACCGCCGCCGGTGTCACCTTCCCTATCAAGATCCAGTATCCGTACAACCCCGCTGTGGTGGACTGGGACAAGCAGTGTCAGGTGTTCAAGCAGCAGGTGGAAGCCGTGCTGAACGACGGCTTCGACTTCATCAGCATCATCATCACGCAGGGTCCGTCCGACAACTTCCTGAATGCGGTGCGCCGGGTGGGTGCCTACCAGCTGATGTCCTACTACTGGGGTGCTGATTACTCCGACCCCGAGACAGAGGTGTACCCCTTCTATCAGGAAGCCGGCGACCGCGGCACCTGCTACAGCTTCCTGCGCACCGGCGTGGAGGACGGCATCGTGACCGGCGAGACCGCCGACCTCGTGATGCAGTACATGTCCATGGTGGAGAACGCCAAGACCATCACCGAGGATCTGGATGCCCGGTACGAAGCCTTTGCGGATGCCGAAGCCTTCCTCATTGAGAACGCACTGGTCATCCCGCTGGGGATGCCGGTGCCGCCCTACATTGCCACCCGCCTGAACCTGTGGGAGGGCCAGTACGCGCCCACAGGGCTTTCCACCAACCGACTGAAGGGCGTGCACATCCTCGACCATTACGTTTCCATGGAGGAGTACAACGCCAACCGGGATGCGCGGTAAAAACTGAATCGG
>ENA-OQHL01000336-OQHL01000336.1-human-gut-metagenome-genome-assembly--contig:-NODE-336-length-35775-cov-6.045641_pt1 | contig 35775 bp, 29 predicted proteins | sample MGYA00242565_ERZ504723 | MGnify/ENA primary metagenome ERZ504723 (study PRJEB26092, sample SAMD00036211) | human gut metagenome | host: Homo sapiens | study: EMG produced TPA metagenomics assembly of... | reverse complement strand
TCGATGGCCGGCTCCACCAGCGCCGGGTGTGAGATTCGCGTCTCATGGACCCCGCTTGACGGGACCGGGCCGGACGGTACTATGGACGCCGGCGCACAAGTCCGCTCGTGGGCCGCATTCATCAGATCCACCATCCGTTTTGAGGAGGATGACGCCAGTTGAGTGACGTCCGTGACACCGAACCCCGACTGCTGAAAGAGCCTCGCGGGGGAGTACCCGATGTCACTTCGACGCTGGACGGCTATCATCGTGTCTGCGATGCGATGGCCGAGGCGACGGGCTCGCTGGCCGCCGACGCCGAACGGGCGTCCGGCTTCCGCTATGGACACGAGGATTGGCTGATTCAGTTCAAACGTGAGGGTGCAGGCATCGCCTTGCTTGATCCCGTCGCCCTGACCCGGGCCGGAGCTGATTGGAATGAATTCAATGACGCCGTGGGCGACGCCACGTGGATTCTGCATGATTCTCTGATGGACTTGCCCGGATTCGCCGAAATCGGGCTCAAACCCAAAGCCCTGTTCGACACGGAAATAGCGGCGCGATTGCTCGGCCTGCACCGCTTTGGTCTGGCCGCCGTCACCGAACACTACCTCGGCATCACGCTAGCCAAAGAGCATTCCGCCGCCGATTGGTCCTACCGTCCGCTGCCGCGCGACTGGCGCAACTATGCGGCGCTCGACGTGGAGGTGCTTATCGAACTTGAAACCATGATGCGTCGTGACCTGAAAGCCGCAGGTAAGGACGAGTGGGCCGCTGAAGAGTTTTCTCACGCTTTGGTTGCGGGCCTGCCCCGCGCAAACCGCATCCGATTCCTTGGCTGCGTATCTCGCGCATCACCCAGCTGAGTCGTGATCCAAGGGGCTTGGCCATCGCCAAATCCCTATGGGAGGAGCGCGACCGACTCGCCCGGCAATACGATATTGCGCCCAGCCTGTTATTGGCCGATTCATCAATCATCGAGGCGGCGACCAACAAGCCGCACAATGCTGCCCAATTCCGCGCGCTCCGATCCCTGAACGAGCGTGTGCGCATCCATACCGGCACCGAGCAGGACAAAATGTTCGAGCGGTACGCGCCGATTCAGCGTGCGGTCAAACCGAAGGTCTGGAAGCAGGCCATCGATCGAGCCATAGCCCTGAAGCCCACCCAATGGCCTACCATGCCCGCCCCCGAACAGGACGAAAACGGTGTGGTGAACGCGCCCCGATCCATGCGGCTGTGGCAACAGCGCCATCCGGAGCGTTATGACCGTCTGCAACGGGTGCGGCGTGTGATCAACCGCATCGCCGAAGACACCCGCACGCCGGCCGAGATGATCATCAAGCCACAGATCCTACGCAACCTGTGCTGGGTGGAAGACCCGGTGGAAGTGGACGTCGAGACGTTCCTGATCGAGCAGGGCGCAAGGAACTGGCAAGTGAAACTCATTGCACCGTCCGTAAGTGGCGTTATCATGTAGAGGTTGCCTTACGGCAGAACTGTAAGAAATAACGACTTTTGAGGAGTCATTAGCGTGAAGATCAGCGTTCGTAACCTCGAGCCCACCAAGGTGAAGCTCACCGTCACTGTTGAACCGGAAGAGCTCAACCCGTATCTGGATGCGGCCCGTAAGGAAATCGCCAAGCAGGTGAACGTTCCCGGCTTCCGTAAGGGCCACGTTCCCGGCAAGATCATCGACCAGCGCATCGGTTTCGCCGCCGTCGCCGGTGAGGCCGTGAACGACGCGGTCCCGGAGCTGTACTCCAAGGCCCTGGATGAGAAGAAGATTCGTCCGATGGCTCAGCCGGAGTTCGACGTGCAGGATGTTCCGCAGTCCGCCAACGACGAGACCAAGCTGAAGTTCACCGCCACCGTCGAGCGTCGTCCTGACATCGAACTGCCGGAAATCGACGGTCTTGAGATCGCCATCTCCAAGCCGGAAGTCAAGGATGAGGACGTCGACAAGCGCCTCGAGACCCTGCGTCAGCGCTTCGGCACCTTGGTCGGCGTGGACCGCCCGGCCGCCAAGGGCGACTTCGCCAACATCGACCTGACTGCTGAGATTGACGGCGAGACCGTCGACTCCCAGGAAGGCGTGAGCTACGAGCTCGGCTCCGAAACCATGCTTGACGGTCTGGATGAGGCTCTCGAAGGCCTGTCCGCCGGCGAAGAGACCACCTTCGAAGGTACCTTGGAAGCAGGCGAGCACGAAGGCGAGAAGGCTCAGGTCAAGGTCAAGGTCAACTCCGTCAAGGCTGAAGAGCTGCCGGAACTCGACGACGACTTCGCTTCTGAAGCCTCTGAGTTCGACACCCTCGACGAGCTGAAGGAAGACCTCAAGAAGGCCGCTTCCCAGGATGCCGAAGGTCGTCAGGCCACCGCAGCTCGTGACGCTTTCATCGCCAAGCTCGAAGAGGGCCTGGAGATTCCGGTGCCGAAGGGCGTCAAGGCTGAAATGGTTGAGCAGCAGCTCAAGGGCGTGACCGCTGATCCGGCCAATGCCACCAAGGAGCAGAAGGCCGAAGCCGAAGAAACCGTCGAAAAGGAACTGCGCGACCAGATGGTGCTCGACGTGCTCGCCGAGAAGCTGGACGTCAAGGTCTCCCAGTCCGACGTGTTCAACTTCCTCGCTTCCATCGCCCAGCAGTACGGCATGGATCCGAACGCCTTTATCCAGGCCATCATGCGCAACGGCCAGCTCGGCTCCGCAGTGCAGGAAGTCGGCCGTTCCAAGGGCCTGCTCGCCGGCATGCGCGCCGTGACCTTCAAGTCCGAGGGTGAAACCCTGGACCTGAGCGCCTTCCTTGGCGAAGCCGCTGAAGATGAAGAAGCCGAGAGCGTTGAAGCTGCTTCCGCAGCCGCCGCTGTGGCTGACGAACTTGCTTCCGAAGAGTGAGCTTCGATCGATAGCTTCTGACTCGTAAGAGTCCCAAATAAGTTGAGGGGTTGGTTCCAAGAGCCAACCCCTCAACTTATTCCCGATATGCTTACAGCTTGAGAAACTTGAAATCTACAGCAGGAATTTAATCTCAGCAAAAAACTCGCGAACCATATTGTTGACGAGCATGTTCGGGGGAGAGCCAGCCGCAATGCCTTGGGCGTTGTCCAAACCATATTTGTCGGCAATCTGCAACGCGCGGAACATGTGGAAATTGTTGGTGATTACCCCTACGGAAGCATTATCGTCACTGATCAGCTTCTTGCTGTTGACAATGTTTTCCTCAGTGGTCTTCGAATCCGGCTCTTCAAGAATGCGCTGCTCGTCAATGCCATGTTCTTTAAGATAATCAGCCATGCCTTGGGCTTCGGGGAACGGCTCGTTCGGTCCTTTTCCGCCGGAAACGATGCAGATGGTATTCGGATTCTCATCCAAATACTCAATAGCCTTGTCGAGACGGTAACGAAGCACAAGGCTTGGCCCGGACTTGCGCACCTGAGCTCCAAGCACCACCACATAATCGAGATTTGGTTCACCTTGCGCATGCATTTTGCTGACAATGCAACCTTCCACCGTGCCGAATGCGACCAGACCGACGCATGCGACTGCGATTGCCACACCTCTGACCAGTCTTGGCAGCATCGCCCACCATTGGAAGAGCACTCCGAATCCAAGCACGGCGAACAGCGCCGCGAATGCTAGCCAGACAATCCAGAATACTGTGCCGGAATGCGTGTTACGCACTGCGAAAGAGTAACAAACACATACCGCGGCGAGCACTATGCATAGCGCGCCCGCAATTCGTCTAACCAACGTTGCCATATGAACCTCTCATTCATTGCGCGTCACACGCAATCCTGTCTCATCCTAAGCGCGTGACCCCAGACCCCCAAGCGTCACACGCCAATGCCAACAAATCCTACGCATTCCTGTTATTTCAATACCATGCGCATTATGTCATCCGTGAGCGGAGTTTTGGTATGGCTGCGGCTAGGATGGGGGAGCATGACTTCAGAAATGATTATGCTCCGACCGATGCGTCGCACGGATTTTCCCGCGCTTGAAGAGCTTGTCCGTCAGGCTTGGTATGTGGATGATGAGTCGGATGATAATGGGAACGTTCCGAACGATGAGCGCGGGTTGCGTAAGTATAAGCTGCGCAAGGCGATTCACTTGCGTAATATGCATCGACTCGCGGCCATCGACATGCATGATTTTCTTTCCCGCACCACCGAGGCTACGGTCGCTGAACGTGATGGTCGGGTGCTTGGCGTGGTATTGGGCTCGTTGAGATCCCGTGTTACCACAGCGCAGAGGATACGTCATGCTATTACGCGAAATTGCTTGGCGTTGCCCTTGTTGGCAAGTAAGGATGGCCGTCGAGGACTTGCCGATCAGATTGCGATTTTGCAGGTCGATGAAGTGTTGAAACGAGATGCCGGCAAAAGCTATCAGGCTGAGATAACGTTGTTTGTGGTTTCCCCGGAAGCGCGGGGCATGGGCGTCGGACGTAAGCTGTTCAACCACATGCTTGGCGTGTTTCGTAATGCCGGAATGAACGAGTATTTCCTCTTCACTGACACTACCTGCGATTACGGTTTTTATGATTACCGTGGTTTGACGCGCAAAGCGGAACGTACTGTACGCAGGGACTCCTTTACGCAAGGCGGTCTGGAAGACGGCGCGCTTTCCTTCTTCTTGTATGAGGGGCGTTGCTGAACGTTTCTGCCTTGTATGGAAAGTGATATTTTCGGAAAAGCGTCAGTATATGGACAGCATTCACTTATTTGGGTTGTCGATCTATCGGCAATTGTGGACGGCACAACAAGTGAAGAGAGTATGCCCAGTCCTTTCTAGGGCTGATTTCTAGGTTCTGATGGCCGTTTCGCAATGTGATGGGTTACAGACAATGATGTCTGTAACCCATCATGAAAAACGAGCCGTTACATGTCAAAAATGGTAGATCCATATATGGCTTGAAATGTCATCTAAGGGATGACATAAGAGAGTGAATAAGACACGAAATTGAGAAAAGTGTCAAACTGGGTTTCGTCAGTGGAAGAAATGTTTCTGGACTTCTATCTGTTTCGCTGTGATGAGAGTCTGGAAGTTCAAAGGAGTGGAAATGAAGGATTTGCTCAGTTTACAGGCTTTGATTGCGCAACCTGTAAGTATGACCTCTAAAAGGCCACCATGTGTTGACACGCATGGAAATTGTTCGACGGATCCTAATTGTGATCCGAATACGCATCATTGGCATAGTTCGTGGAGTTGGTTCTGCTGAAGTAGAAGAGTAACAGTTTTAAACTGCAGTGGCTATCTGTTTTGAAGTTAACAGATAGCCATTTTGATAGATGGATGCTGTAATGAAAAGATTGAATGAAAGAGAAAAGCAAACAATTCTCGGATTGTTTACTATATTTATAATTATTATACTTCTCGCCAGTGCATTTATTGGGCTTTTCATGTCTAGAAACAGTGCAAGTGACGCTAAAGATATAAAAAAGCGTATGAGTCATTATCAGAAGTGAAAAGAAAACCTACAAACGCAACAAATGATGGCGGGCTACTGGTGCAAGTTGGGTCAAAAAAAGATATTCCGACTGTAGAATTTTATTTAGATCCCCTATGTCCGGCTTGTGCACAAATTGATAGAACATTAAATGATGATATAGGAAAAATGTATACGAGTGGTCAGATTAAGCTTGAAATTCATCCTGTGATTTTTTTAGACAAGTGTTCATCTGACCATTATTCGGCCAGAGTATCGGGATCCATAGCCTACATTTCAGAAAAAGATCCAAAGCATGTCGTTGCATTCATTTCAGAAATATTTGATGAAAAGTTCCAGCCTTCAGAAGTAGATTATGTAGAAATGTCTGATGAAAAGATAATCGAACAAGCGATTAAAGCGGGAATATCTAGAGAAATTGCAAAGGAAAGTTTAAATGGACAGTACGATGAATGGATTGAAAAAAGTAATGATTACACAATACTACGAAGCGACCTAATAGCTCCAGGGAGGGAGGGGTTTGCGACGCCATTGATTAGGGTAAATAAGAGAATTTGGTCAATGAAGGATATGGCGCTTGATGACTTATCAGATGCTTTTGTTGAAAGCTTAGGATTAAAACCTGAAGAAGTTGGTGATGAGGATGTTAAACCTAGAATAGGCAGTAAAGGAAAGTTGCTTAAAACTAATACAAAATATTTGGCGGAAAAATCTGATGCTTAAATTTATGCGAATTAGCAAGAGAATGATTCTTGGCGTGGTTTGCAGTATCGCTGGATCGACGTTATCATTCTTTGTTCCTCTTTTGATAAAAGATTTTATAGATAATAAAAAATTTGATCTTAGTTTACTGTATGTATTCCCTTTTCTTTTTGCGGCGCAATTCATATTGTGTGCAATTGGTGGATTGCTAATTTCAACTGAGGCCGATCTTCATGTGGCGGAATTGCGTATTCAGGCTATGGATATAATTTTTGAGAAAGATATGCTCTTTTTTGACAATGAAAATAGCGGTGAAATCGCCAGTGGAATAGTATATGATATCTCTCTGGTCAGGAATTTTGTGGCGGCTAGTATTCCTCAGTTTGTTTCGAGTGTTATCAATATACTGTTTTCCGTCGTTGCTCTTACTGTAATTAACTACAGACTATCTATTTTGGTTCTAATTATCTTTCCTGCAGTGATGATACTGGCTGTTCCCTTAGGTATATTTAATAACAGAAATGCGATGATGCTGCAAGAGAGAATTGGTAAATTAAATACGTTTACTTCAGAAATAGTGCGAAGTATGCGCACTGTTAAGTTATGTAATGCAGAGAGATGTATGCTTCTAAAATTCAAGAAACGAGTAAATGAAATAAAAGAAGTTAATCTCTTGAATGACAAAGTATATTCTTTTGTTACGCCCGTTCAAAATCTGATTTCGATTTTTTGTACTGGGGTCATTGTTTGCTATGGTGTTCATCTGATGGACGTACATCTCTTGACATACGGTTCGTTTGTTGCATATGTAATGTTATTCTTTCAGCTGGTTACTCCAGTAGGTGGTTTATTTACCTTTTATTTGAGTTGTCAAACAATCAAAGGTTCCTTAAAAAGAATCAACCGTGTCATCGGATCTCAAGAGAAGTAGATATGGAAAACTTTGCGTATAATAATGTTGATTATTTGGAACTGAAAAGCGTTTCATTTGGTTACAATGATAATGAAGTTCTTCATGATGTTAGTATGAGGTTGGAAAAGGGTGGTCGATATGCAATTATTGGACCATCTGGATCCGGGAAAACGACTATTATTAATACAATAACAGGTCTATATAGTGCAAATTCTGGAGCCATTGCTATCAATGAGAGCTTGCTTGATGGGCAGCATCTAGAAGAGTGGAGAAGGTGGTTTACTGTCGTCTCTCAAGATAATCTCCTTTTCTCTACAACAATTAAAGAAAATTTATTTTTTGGTCTTGATTTTGTGCCATCAGAAAAAGACATTAATAAATGTTTGAAAAATGCTTGCTTAGATGAAATTATTTCCGTTGGTGATTTGGAAAAGAGTGTTGGTGAGCAGGGGATGTCTTTGTCTGGTGGACAGCGACAGAGATTGCAGATTGCGAGAGCTTGTTTAAGGAAAGCTCCGATACTTATTTTGGATGAGGCAACGTCGAATCTTGATGTGAAGACAGAAAGACGTGTGCTTGATAACCTATTAAGATCGCATGAGTATGATATTTCAATTGTCATTTCACATCGCTTGTCTACGATAATAGACTCAGACGTTATTTTCTTTATTGAAGATGGTTATCTTTTGGATCAGGGGGATCATCGAGAGCTCATTGAAAGATGTCCAGCGTATAGATTTTTTGTTCAAAATCAACTCTTGAAGGATTGATATAGGGGAAGAGGGAATTGTGATGGTTGGTTACTCGGCGGATGATTACCTCCGTTTCTCGGCAGATAAGCAGACCATATACTATAGCGAACCTGTTTATGCTTGTGAAGATGCTTATGTTTTGCCGACGAATGACAACTCAGAGCAATGGGGCGTTAGGTCTGATGGGCATTGGACTTATGTCAATTGTCTGATGTACTCTTTTCCTCCTCAAGGTTGGAAAATTCATATCACTTCTACAATTTATGATGCTCAGAATGTTCTCTATGATGTTGCTGAATATCTTTTCGTTAAATCTATTTCTTTTAAATATCTTTCAAGTAGAACTTGTTTCATTCAGGCGAATGGAAAATATGCGGATAGACTTGAGTCAGGTAAATTCATAACTATTTACCCCAGTTCTGAACATATTTTTATTCAGCTACTAAAAGATTTAAAAACCATTGTTTGTAAATATGATGATGGTCCTTATATCTTAACTGATAAACAATGGCAAAATAGTAATGTATTTTTCAGATATGGTGCTCTGAAGCCGCGCTTTTCAAACGAAAAGAATGTACCTGTGATAGTGACTCCTCAGGGTGATTTAATACCGGATAAAGAATTACCGCTGTATTCCTTGCCTTCTTTCGTTGATGAACCTATATATGTTAAAGAGAATAATTATTTTATTGAATACTCAAATGGAAAATTAACGGATTATCAAATAGACTCCGCTGTCCATTTTAGTAATAACGGTGGGGTGTATCTCGCTTCGCGAAACGGCAAAAAATATATCCTTAAAGAAGGGCGAAAAAATGTTGGGGTCAGTGATAGGTCATGTTTGGATGCTTTTCATCGAATCAAGCATGAATATCAAATCCTTCGTTCCTTGAGTCCGCTCTCTGATGTTGTGAATGCTGTCGATTGTTTTGATGTCTGGAATCATGCATTTTTAGTTGAGGATTTTTTTGAAGGTCGAGATTTGCAGCAGTACATAGCAATGGAATTCCCTTTCGATGGATGCTCTGCTCGGACGGATTGCTCTGATTCTTATTGGCGAGGGTGTAAAGAGATCGCAACCAAATTGGAAAGTGCAATTGCGAAAATGCATGGAATTGGATTTGCGGTTGGAGATTTGAGCTTATCAAATGTGCTGATTAATGATTCTTTAGAAATTAAACTGATTGATTTTGAGGCGGCGAAAAAACTTTCCCAAGATTTTCAAGTAGATATCGCTACTCCAGGATTTACCAACGATGCTGTATGCAACTATGAACAACAAGATTGGTATGCCTTCGCGGTTATAGTGCACCGCCTTTTTGTTCCCATATGTCCCCTTTATTATCTGGCTCCTTCGTTGTTGTTCTGTCAGGATTATATGGTGCAAAAGCACTTTGGGAATGAGGCAGTTTCTTTTCTTCGGTCTGTCAGATCGCGAATGCTTGGCTTGACTCCGTTATTGTCTCATGGACCATTTATCGACAAAGCGTTACAGGCTTGTGACAAGCTTTTAGATCCTGAGAATATTGAAACCTTTATGAGACTTCTTTATAAAGGGATTGTCTCTGGTCTTGACTTGCGAGGTGAATATCCTGTCAAAGGTGATATTTCAATGTATGGCGATGAGATGTCTAAATATAGCATTGGGTCTGGTTTTGCCGGTGTGAGCTTGGCTTTGCTGAAATCTTCATGTTTGGAAAACTCGGAATGGTTTTATGCTATTGCGCGGGAGAAATATATATCGGTATTACGTAAATTGAAAGACGGTATGTCGTTCCGCGCGGGATTGTTTAACGGTACGGTAGGTGTGGCCATGGCTGCATATGAGGTGTTTTCTCGCGAGGAATGTCATAAAATGCTTTCTTATATCGGAATCTCTCACATTGATTATTTGGCAGGCATTGACGACTATTCCTTGTACTCTGGTTTGTCTGGCATTGGCATGGCTCTTCTGTCATTGGGAGCATCTAGGAACTCGCATGAAGAAAAAATGTTGTCGTATATTCTTTCCAAGGTGTATGAGAGATGCGATTGTGGTTTAACTTCGCAAGACATGCTGAGTTCGAAAGCGGACTTTACCTTAATGAAGGGCTGGTTGGGTGCAGGTCTGTTCCTGTGGAAGGCTTCTCTTTGCAGGAAAGACGATGCTTTGCGCTCCCGTGCGGAAAGCATTTTTCGTCTTACGCTAACGCATCTTGCCAATGCGGATAACAAGGAGCGTCCGATGTATTACGTGGATCATTTGAAGAATAAACCCAGAACAATGCCTTATCTGGATTGTGGAACTTCTGGTGTGGCCCTAGCTTTTATTGAAGTCTATAAAGATGGTAATGAGTCAATGGAATTCCTTAATGAGGAGTTTCTTAGAAGGCTTTCCCAAGGTTCAGATATGGTTTGCACGTTTAATGGTGGCTTATTCGGGGGTTATGTGGGACTGTTGCCTGCTGCAATAGCGTTGCGCGACTTAGGTATTGATGATGAGCTGTGGGAGCGGATTATTGATGGATTGAATCTTTACCTGATGAAGAACAATGGAAACATTGTTTTCCCGGGACTTTATGGATACAAGTGTTCCATGGATTTGGGGACGGGATCGGCCGGTGTGCTTTTAGCGTTAAGTGATTCTGGGCGATCAGGGGAATGGGGATCTTGGATGCCGGTTCTGGAAAATGAGGATTTTTCGCTTTTCCGTGTTTGAAAATAGCTATTGCTGCTGGCTGGGTGATGGCCTGTACGTGATGCAATGCGTGGCTATATTTGTATGCTTAGGGGTGAAGGTGAGTGACGATGTATTTGGGAAAACGAATAAGAATCGCTATCGTGGACAATGACAGATTGACGCTTGGCGTTATGAAGATGATGATTGAGCGTATTCTTCCGCAGGCTAACGTGTGTTGGGCTGTATCGGATGGTCTGACCGCGGTGAGTAAGAGTCTTAACTCGCGGACGCGTCCTGATGTATTGCTTGTGGATATGTCTCTAGAGGGAATGAGCGGTTGCGATGTGTGCCGGACCATTCGTGAGGAGACTGCTCAGGTTGATTTAGTGGGCATGACTGCTTTTTCTCTGGACCGTTACTGTGTGCCTGCTCTGGAAAACGGAGCGAGCTGTCTTGTGGATAAGGCGAATGTGAAAGGTCTTTGCCATGTCTTATGTGCAATAGTGAATGGGCGGCGGGCGGATGTTAAATATGCATCTTCCGAAAGTGCGCAGGAGTCGCATGAGAGATTATTGACTGCCAAAAGTGGAAATGTCAACTATGAAACGTTTGCGAAAAGGGAACGAGAGGTTATGGGGCTGTGTTCCCTGGGTTTTACCTCAAAGGAGATCGGCATCAAGCTTGGCATAGGGGAACCTACAGTGAAAACGTATATTCGAAGGGTCATGAAGAAATTAGGGGCTAAAAATAGGACTCAAGCAGTAATTCAATGGATGGAAATTAATGAACGTGAGTACTAAAAGAGTAAATCCATTTATTTCATGGTGCGTATTTCACCTCCAATATCTGCTTGTAGCGGTTTGTGTCATCATGACTATTGCGGAAATACTGTTTTTCCCTTCTGCGGGTGTGATGACATTTTTCCTCGTATGCGTGCATGTATTAGCTGTTGTCCTGATGCCGCGGCGGCCGATTATATGTTGCAATATCATTTTTTTTTACTTTTGTGATTTGCTGTCTTATTCCAGATGACGGTGGTCCAAGCTTTTTATGGGGAACTTGGTTGGCTCTGGGGTATGCGGGGCTGCGAATTGAGTCGTTGTGGGGGATGCTGTATCCGTTCGCGGTGGCATTGGTTCGAATGTGGCGCTTTAATGCTGATGGTGTGGCGGCCAATGAGTATTTCATGTTAATTCTTGTCATGTTCTTTGCATACTTCGTCGGAAAAACGTTTGCGTGGAAAGAACTTGCTGCCCAGCTCAAACAAAACAAACTAAGGTATGAAAAATTAAGTCAGCACGTCGAATACCTGCGAAAAGAGAGCGTGGTAGCCAGCCGAATTCATGATTCAGTGGCTGGTAACTTGGCATACATGGCAATTTTGCTGGACGGTCTAATCTTGGATGCTGAGAAGAACAAAACCTTTGACGAGAAAGAAATAAGAGAAGTGAGGGCTCTCGTCGTAGAAACTTTGGATGAGATGCGATCTGTTGTTGATTTAATGAATGGTGGAAAGACGGAATCAGTACAAGCGGACAATATGAGTCTCTCTGGATTGCAAATTGTAGGTGAGCAAGGGGATTCCTTCCTGAAGGAACTCGGATTTCATGGAAAGACGAGAATTGCGCTAAAAGATTTGAAGAATCTTGATGATGCTTTTTCCCGTGAGGTTTTTTCTTTGATTCATGAGCTATATACAAATATCGCTGTGCATGGAAGTCCAGGAGGTGAATACCGTCTCATTGTTTTTTGGGATGACGATGATTTAATTCATGTGGATCAGGTGAATGATATTTCGTCAAAGAACTTATTTCCTGACAAGCCGGTGTCCGGAAGCGGTTTGTCGCTGCATATGAAATGGATTAAGTCCATAGGAGGATTTGCTAAAACATCTTCTGAAAAAGGAGCATGGCAGTTTCATGCGCGTTTTCCTGTCATCATGTCAGAAGACTCGGCAGAGCCAGTGTAGGATTGGCGGGCACTTGGGGTATATCTCTGCAGAATACATATTGAGAACGTTTGCTGATGTAAAAAGACTACCTTGATTAGTCATGGAGTTAGGCGCACCCGTCATGACGATGGACAACAGTATGGCGATTAGTTTCATTTTCCCTCCTATACACAACGCCAGTCTGCCACGAGTGGAATATCCGTATAGTTATTTGCAAGCGGGTGTCATCTTTGGATGACTTTAGCGACTTTTCCGATTCCGACGTGTAGGGGGCTGCGCGGACATGCATATCGTGGGATGCAGTCGTGGATCTGCGCGACTTATGATTGTGAGGAGTTTTTAGCCGATAGAGAATCAGATTGGTTGCGTGGCCACGTGTAAGCAGTCTGATTTAGTATTTAATGCTGACGTATGTTTTTTTTAACTACATGTTGAGAGAGCTCATGGCTTTGCGCGTAAAATGGAGTACTCAGTCGAGCAGACGCTCGCAGGCGGTCGGATCTGTTTCTGTACCGCCGTTTACGTCGATGAGATTGCTGTAGTATTCGGTTGTTCCTGCAAGCACGCCGTCATAGAACTCCTGTTTGTAGTCGATGTAGTCGATGGAATCCTGCACGGCGGCAAGTTGTTCCACAAGCTCACAGCCGAATGCGCGGGGAGGCCGGCAGAGTGGAAGTCATGTGCTCGTGGCCTATTATTCCGCTACGGGTCACACCGCCGACGTGGCCAAGGCCATTGCGGATGCGGCGGACGGTGATTTGTTCGAGCTCACCCCGGAGCGGGAATATTCCAGTGGTGATCTGAACTGGAACGACGAATTCAGTCGAGTGAACAGCGAGCATAATGATGAAAGCCTGCGCGATGTTCCTTTGAACGTTACCTCGCCAGATGGGTGGGATAAGTACGACACTGTATTCATCGGGTATCCGATCTGGTGGGGCGGGGCCGTATGGCCGGTCAATCATTTTGTGACTGACAATGACTTCACCGGCGAGAAAGTCATTCCGTTCGCCACTTCTGCGTCATCTCCGTTGGGGAGCAGCGGTTCTGATTTGGCGGATATGGCGGGAGCTGGCGACTGGCAGGATGGTCAGAGGTTCTCGTCCAGCGTATCGGCCGACGAAGTGACTTCTTGGGTGGAGGGTCTCGGCCTCTAACTCAACTATATATGGCAGATTTGCGAGGCTGTCCGGTGCTATCTGCCATATATAGGCGAGATACGTGGAGACGGGGAGCGAAATCTGCCATATATAAGGCAGATACCGCCACATGTGGTTTTAGTTTCGGGTTGTTTCCTTGAGCGTGGGCGCCAGGGTGCCGGCCAAGGCCTTTTCGCCGGGGCGGGAAAGCGGCCCGACCAATTCGTGCGCGGTGTACGGCTCCTCGATGTAGGCAATATCATCTTCCGTAAGCTGAACGTTCAACGCGGCGATGGCATCATCCACGCGTTCCGGCTTCGAACAGCCCACGATAGGTGCAGTCACACCCTTGGCCCAGTGCCATGCAAGCGCAACCTGAGCCATGGGCACTCCGTGGTGTTCGGCTACTTCAAGCACACGTTCGACGATGGGCATGTCTTGGGCTTGCGCTTGATCATACTTGTTGCGCATGGTGCCGTCAGTGGTGCCGCGGGTGGAATTCGAATTCCATGTCGGGCGTGCCAGATGTCCGGAAGCCATAGGAGAGTAGGGCGTCAAAGCAACGTCGTACTGCTGGCATACGGGGATGAGCTCGCGTTCGTCTTCGCGGTAGAGCAGATTGTAGTGGCACTGCATGCTGGTGAATCGGGTCCACCCATTGGCGTCGGCCACGGCCTGCAGGTTGTGGAACTGATACGCATACATTTCGCTGGCGCCCAATGCGCGTACTTTGCCTGCTTTGACTAGCGCGTCCAGGGCTTCCATGGTTTCTTCGGCGGGGGTGGTGTAGTCGAAACGGTGGATGATATAGAGGTCGAGATAGTCGGTGCCCAAACGCTTGAGCGTGCCGTCGATCTCGCGGTTGATGGCTTCTTTGGAAAGATGCCCATCGTTGAAGTACACTTTGCTGGCGAGCACAACTTGGTGTCGCGCGATGTTGAGATTGCGCAACGCTTGGCCAATGTATTCTTCGGAAGTGCCGAAGGCGTAGCAGTTCGCGGTGTCGATGAAGTTGATACCTCGGTCGATGGCGTGGCCGATGACTTGTTCCGTTCCCTGTTGGTCGATGGTCCACTGATGGAAGTCTGGTGAGGTTTTACCGAAGCTCATGCCGCCAAGGCATACTTTGGATACTTTGATGCCAGACCAGCCTAGCGGCGCGTACTTCATGTCGGTCATGATTAGATGGAGCTCCTTTGCCTGTTGGATGTGTGAAATGTTGCTTTCCATAGCACCGCTCGGTCCGCGAATGAACCTAATGCGTGCCTCTTGCCTCTATTATATGTATATGCGTTTGCTGCATGGAAAAGCATGTTCGTCACTCATTATGCATTGACACTGCATTTTCGTCGAGGTTCAATGAATGCGTATTACAACGAAAGGACTATTATGGAAAATCCAAGTGCATTTCCCATGGGAGAGCCAAACGACGGCTTTGCCCAGTATTTCGTAGGTCAAAGCTATCTTGCGTCGGTGCTCGACGCTCCTGATTTTTCCATCCACAACGTCACCTTCGAGCCGGGATGCCGCAACAACTGGCACATACATCACGGCGGATCCCAGGTGCTCATCGCAGTGGGCGGTCGAGGCTACTACCAGATCGAAGGCCAGGAACCCAAGGAACTCAAAGCTGGCGAAGCCGTGTGCATTCCTGCAGACACCAAGCACTGGCATGGTGCGGCTCCGGGCGAATCCTTCTCCCACCTGGCGTTCATGGTTCCGGCAGGAGACCTTGGCGCGATGGGCAACGAATGGCTTGAACCGGTCGATGCGCAAGCGTACGAGTCCCTTGCCTGAACAGACGGGCGCATACATGTGATTCAGTCGGGGTCAAGTCAGACTCGGCTGAATCTATTCGCCACTCACATGCGAAAGGCTTATCTCATGTCTGTCCTAAGGTGGGATGGGTGGGAATCGAGAATAATCGCAAACTTATTGTCAATTGCCTGCCGTTGATGCCATCCGAACAAGCGCAGTTTATGCGTGCAGCCAAAGGCGTGCCGCAATAATTCGTAGGCGATCCGGCGCAGCGTGGCAACATGGCATGGACGACCATCATCCCCGAAGAGCTCAAAGCTCAAGTCACCGCCATCGTCGGCAATGTTGATCCGGGAACATGCCGACAGTGTCCCAAACTCGAATGGTTGCAAACCTGGAGTGCCGGAGTCGACAAATACCAGCGACCCGGCATCCTACAGCCCGGATCCATGCTCAGGGTGGAATTCACTTTGATTGGTCGGCACACCGGGATACAAGCCAGGCGAGGATCTGCTGTTCGCTGACGGGCTTGAAATCCCATGCGTCGAGTCCCACGTTCACACTTCGCGGATCAGTGCCGTCGGGAACGTCCTGATGCGTATGGCCGTAGAGCAGCCAGCCTTCGGTGGTAGGCGCCATATCGGCGAACTCGTTCCAGTTGCTCGGCCAGTCGCCGTGTTCTTCGGCCAATGCCGAGAGTCTGGGGAAGTGGCTTATGGCGATGCTTTGCTGCGTGGTCGCCACCGTTATTTTGCCGGATTCATCGAGAACGGGAAGTTCCATGTCGATTTCGCAGTAGTCGTCGATGGTCTCGAACACGTCTTCGTATAGCATGTCATTGAATCGGAGACGGAAGTTGCGGTCGTGGTTGCCGATGATCAGATGCAGATGTTGGCAGTTGATTCGGCGCAGGCATTCGAGTGTGTGCTCGACGGTGCAACGGTAGGAGAGGTCGCCGAGAATCCACAGTTCGTCGTCGTGCCCGACGATCTCGTTGATATTGTCGATGATGGTGTTCTCATGACGTGCGATGTCGCAGATCGCTTTGAACGATGTCTGATTGTCGTGCACATATTGTTTGATCCACGCGTGTGCGGCGGTGCGGGTCTGCGTCTGCCAGATGTCGAGGTACTCAGCACGTAGCTTGCCATTGTTCAGGAACCCGCGCAGCGCGGTGACTAGTGGATGGCCGAAATGCGTGTCCGAAGTGAAATAACGCATGCGATTCCTTACTATATGCGGTTGCTGGATGCCTTTATCAATGATAGAGCGCAACATCGCACGAATAGCCCTCCCCAAAATGCTTGTTGGCTTGTTTGTGGCACGTGTTGATGATGATCAGATGGAAGAGTCCCACGAAACGACGAAAGAAGCTCGGTGCTCACGGCGTGACTCTCCGGCTTATTTCTTGCCCCACCCGAACTTGGTCAGTTTGATCTCCGGGAGCTGTTTCAATCCGTCTGCTATTCCTTTGCCAAACTGCTGCACTCCGTCGGCGATTCCGGCACCTACGTCCTGAGCGCATTTCGTGATGGCGTCGCCCGCATCCTGCGCGATGTGCGCGGCCTGGTTTCCGGCGTCCTGCATTCCCTTGGCAACGGCGACGCCGGTGCCTTGAGCGCCCTTCGCTATCGCACTGCCGGCGTCTTGGACGGCGTGTGCGGTCTGCTGCCTGGCATTCTGCAAGGCCTTGCCGGTGTCGTCTACGGCCTTGCCCGCGGCTTCGATCCAGGTGGGACCGTCTTCGACATGCAGATGAATGTGCTCAAGCTGCAATGTGCTGGCGAATGCATTGAGATCGCTGGTGATGCTTTCGATGTTGGCAATGGCATGAGGTGAACTGTATGGGTTCAGCAGCACCTTCCCACCTACGATTCCAGCCTTCGTTTCCAGTTGCCTGCCCAATGCGTTGAGTGACTGCTCGATTTCCGCAAGACGCTTGTTCCTAGCAAGCACGATGCCCTTCTTGTGTGCTTCGAGCTGTTCCGGCTCCTCCTGGCATACGCGTGCGAGCTCGATGCAGGAGACCTGATCCTGCATCCTGACTGCGGATGCGAGCATGCCCAACCACTGGTGGATCTCCTGTCGAATCTGCTGGGTCAGCGGGCGAACCTGCTTGGGATCCTGCTCGCGTTCCACCTTCTCGGTGAGGTCCTTGATTTTGGCGATTGCATACGCTTGGATGATGGCGATGTCTTGTGGGCAGCCTGACATCTTGGACCATGTGGTCTCGCTGATCGAACCGACTTGCTGGTAGATGAGCATGGTCTCGTCAATCATATGAGAGATTCCGGCGAGCTTGCTGACGGTCTGGTCTTTCTGATCGCGCAGCAGGTCGTCGAGCTTCGCATCGATTTCCTTCAGGTAATCGGTGATTTCGGAGACGGCCTGTTCCAGAGCCATCTGTGCCATGACGCCGCTGATGCCGGTGAGCATGGCGGGGTTGAGTTGCCCTGGCTGGGTGAATTGCAGATGTTTGATGATGTGCCCGTTCGGTTGTCGTACAACGCCGGCTTGGAACGGTCCTTTCTTGCAGTTCTTGCCGTATTTGGCAACCAGTTCGGCTGATTCTTTGGTGAGCTTCACCCAACGCCCGCTTTCGGCCATGGCGTTGCCGACCGTTTGTGCGCCTTTGCTGGCCGAGGAGACGGTCTGTATGGCTTTGGCTGTGAACGCTTTGGAACCGAAGCCTTCGTCCTTGAGCCAGAGATCTATGGTCCCGGCGTCGCCGAGGAAGACGATGCCTTGTTCGTCTTGGATGATGGTGACGCTTTGCGTGTCGTCTGGATTGTTGTTCCCGGTGCTGGCGTCGGCATCACCGTCTCCGCCTTCGAATGGGATGAGTTCGTTGGAATCGTCGTCGATCATGGTTCTTCCCTTCAAATCCACTTGGCAGCAGTATACGACCGGCAGACGCGTCGATGCGTTTGGGAGTGGCGGGGAACAGGTATGAAAGCAGTGGGGAAGTGGTCAGTCTTCGATCTGGGCATCGCCCGAGTCGAGAGCCTGGAAGATCTCGTTGAACAGGGCTTCGGTTTGCGTCTGAAGCTTTTCCAAGCGGATCTTATGCTCGCTGCCGGTTGTGGATCTGTTCATGGTGTCCATAAGATGAAGGCTTTGCAGGGTGCTCTTCCATCGTTCGACTGGTGCGTTTACGGGAAATTGGTCGGCGTATTGCTCCAGTGTCTCCTCAATGGCGTCAAGCTGCTTGGCGACTCTTGCGGATGGGCTAAGCACGGCCGGCAGATGCATGCTCGCGGCGGCCTGCTTAAGCTTGCTGCCTACCTGTTGTTCGCTGACAAGCTGCGCCACCTTCTGCATGTTTTCCGGATTGGCCGCAATGTCGACCGCCGTTTTGACGGCATAGGTCGCCGCCGATGCGACGATCCCCTTCAGAAACCCACCTTTGCGCGCCATTGGTTACCCCTTTCAATGCTGAAACTTTTCTAGGAACAGTGTAGTTCAGAGAAGGCAGATATGTTGATTTATACATGCCTATGCGGCTTGGCAAAAGGAAGAGACCCTGGATTTGAGCATTGCTAAGAGGCTTGGAAGCTGTTGCTGCTACTTGTAGCAGCAATGAGATAGAAAAGAGGCCCACCGCATTTCAGGACGTAAACGTAGCCTTGGATGGGCGCTGATACACGATACTGTACATCAGTGGGCAATTGAACATGCCGCATGAATGGCAAAATATGCAATGTAGATGCGCAAAAGTGCATGAAAGTGCGCGAGAGTGCGCGAACACGTTCTGGCGGATTACTAACATGGATGCAGGCTCTATCTGTTGGAACCCCGTCGCGCTCGCGGAGAAAACATGGCTCATGGTGAATGCGGATTGCCCGCATGTTATCCACCGAACAGACAAAGGAACGAACACCATGGGCGTTAAGCATAGTGCGTCTATCGGAGTAGGGAGAATGTGGCTGAGAGCTCTAGCGGCTGATTGGTCGATGCGCTGGTGCGTAATCTGAACGGTGAGTTCGACGAGACCGGCATGGAACTCTGCCTGGAATTCAGAAAAGCCGAGTTCTCGGAAGATGGCGAAGTCACGATTCACGCGATTGAAATAGACGATTGAAAAAACTGATGGGCTGGAAGATATTAAAAAGAGGAGCCGACGCATCGGCTCCTCCTAGGTGTCGCCCGAAGGCTTCCACCGCAATTAACCAACCAACCTAGCATGAAAACAAATGCCACACGCCGATAGAACGGTTTTTCAATCGTTCCCATCTGAAAACTTCCTCGCCTCCTGGATCTTCCTCACAGCCTGTGAACTTACGAGCTTGCTGAAAATTGGTTGAGGAAGCGACGCTTTGTATTCTCCCAAAATTGCAAGAAAATCATCTAGAAATTTGGTTCTGTCTGCCCTGGCAAATTGAAGTTTCGTCAACAAATAGGCCAGCAATACAATGTAGTCTGTTATTTCGTTGAAATTGATGCCTGTTATATTCGAATCTCCATTTAGCAGCTTACCGATACCTTGGTTAACTGAATTGCTTTTGAAACGGACGTCTACCACTATCCCATTATGGGCAACAGCATTACGCAGATCCTTAAGGGTGAAAATAATATCGCCAAGAAGTGAAGCCGAGTTAAAGTTGCTTGGCATGTTCAGTTCTTGAACAATCGCTTGCTTTACACGCGAATCCAAACATTTGTAGAACGCTCCGAAAGTCCCGAGAGTAATCACCTCGAAAATTGACCAAATCGGTACTTGCTTATCAGCGTCAAAAAAATGTTGAATAACCGGCACGGAGCTTTTATAACGTTGAGACAGGAGACTGTCCATCTCATTCCTCAATCTCAATCGGCGCAGCAGCTCTATTTTGTATTGCTTCTTAGCGCCACGGCATTCTTTATATGCATTCAGGCTTTGAGCAAAAATCTGATCAAGAAATGGTGAGTCTGCATCTTGAAGAACTTCCTCCAATGTGTAATTCTTCAAAGCGGTTTCCACGGCGATGATCCGAGGGTAAATTGAAGATTTCAACGCCATATCAAAAGAATTCAACGATGAAATCTGCTCGAAGGACTGCAAGTGAAGACGATTCTTTGCAATGCCAGCGAATCGGTACCCCTTATAGCCGTGGTAATATCCCAGGTTCTTCAATTCTCTTTTTTGCAATTCACCAGAACATGCAATGCCGTTGTCACACAGATGCTGCATAAGTTCATCCAGTGTTTTCATTGCACCCCTATTCGCCAAAGTCATAAGGGTTAATTGTAACTTGAAGTATGCCTTAGCAGTGTGGTGTCTGCCGGCTCATGGTGTTGGAAGAGTCTTTTTCATTACGGTTATGGTTTTCGGACACTACCCGATTGCGACGCGATTATGACGCGATTATGACGGGATTACGACGTGATTCGGTTTCTGACGACGTGATTGCATCTTGCTTATTCCCCGGTTCCATACCTTGTTGGGCGTCTTGCTGCCAAGGAGCTTCATGGGGCATCGTTGATTTCCTTGGCGATTACGTTGAACCCATCCCGCATGAGCGTGAAGTATGTGATTGGAATCTGGGTGCGTGTAAGTGCGTGAAAATGCGCGGAAATGCGCGAGAGAAGTGCTCGAATCTGCTTTAACAGGCTGCTGCTTTTAATGCAGTCTCTATCTGCTGAGCCCCCTCGTGCTCGCGAAGAAAACATGGCTCATGGTGAATGCGGATTGCCCGCATATTATCCACTGAACAGACAAAGGAGCGAATACCATGGGCGTTAAGCGCAATGCGTCTTATCAGAATGGAGAGAACATGGCTAAGAAAACCGACGAAGAGCTTTACGATGTGGCGATAAATATGATTGGAAGCGTTGCGAAGCTTCCGGTTATCAGGGTTGATAAGGAAGCGTTTCTGCGGCAGCAATTCGCCGGTTCGGAATATCTCGATGAGATTCTGGAGCATGGCCCACAGCATGTATATACGGCGGAGTCGTTGCGAAGAAAAGCGGATGGGGTGATTAAGAAGTCGACGAATCAGACCACACTTGCCGCCTTCGTGGCAGGAATCCCCGGCGGACCTGCCGCCGTTGCCGCCGGAAGTGCCGATGTGGCTCAGTATTTTGGTGTTGCGATTAATCTGGCGCAGAAAATCGCCTATCTTTTTGGTGAGGATGATCTGTTATCTGACGAGTCGGAGCTGAGCGAAGATGCTAAAGTGCGCATTCTCGTCTATTTGGGCGTAATGTTCGGTGCGTCGGGTGCGGCGATGCTGATAGGAAAAGTCGCCAGGGAAGTCGGCAAGAACATGGGCAAGAAGATCACGCAACAGGCTCTGATGAAAACGACCTGGTATCCACTGCTCAAGAAAATCGGTGCACTGGTCGGCAAGCGGGTGGTGAGGGAGTCGGTTGGCAAGGCCGTTACCAAGGTTGTGCCCGTTGTCGGCGGTGCCATTTCCGGGGCGATAACCTATGCGACGTTCAAACCCATGGGTGGCCGATTGGCCGATGTGTTGGTACGCAATCTGAACGGTGAGTTCGATGAGACCGGCATGGAACTTCGACCGGAATTCAAGAAAGCCAATACCGCAGATGCTGACACGGAAGTCACGATTCATGCGATCGAGATAGACGACTGAAAAACGGTGGGTTGGGTGGCTAGCAGAGTAGTTGTCTGTTAGCCACCCAACCCATCAGCTTTGTCATCGACTCAAAGTGCTTCGCTATTCTTCAAACGCTTTGTTCATGAACTCAGCAAGTTTGCCTTCCTCTGCGAGCAGCGGAGTCAGTCATTACAAAATGAAATAAGGGGCTGTGTGACTATCTTCAAGGAAACGTTTATAATCTCCTGCCAACTTTAGATTATTTAAATTTTCCGTCTTAGATTATATGAATCTAAATGTTGACTTTTTTCATAAGCACTTTCGATGTATTTATCGGGATTGGTGCAAAAATCGCTTAATTTTACATAGGATAAATAAGATCCGGTAAACTGATCAGCGCTTTCGCAGCAGGGACATGCGTACTCTTTAGGGTTTTGAGTGTATCTATTTCCATACATGATTCTAAAGGTTCTTGCTTTTTCATTTATATAGCTGTTTGTCTCATGTCCATCCGGATTTGAATGTGCGCTAATAAACCATGAGTAATCACCATCGAAAGGAGGAATTATCCCTATAAGTCCATTGATGCTTGATGTCTTTCCATCTCTTGAATACTTGCTAAGCGAATATTCGATTTCCCATTCAACCCATTTGCTTTTAACTAAAGAAGGGGACAGTATAACCATTGTGACTGTTGTATTAAAAATCATGTCTTTTAAATGGTTTTTAATGCTGTCGACTTTTAGGTTCGAAATATCTGGAGAATCAGCAGTCTCTCCAGTGTAATAAGTGGCATCGTCGCCAAGGGATTCGATTACCTTATCTCGATATTTACAGGATTCGTTGTACTTATATGAGATAAATGTTTTTCTAGCCATTATTGATTATCCTTACATACAAAAAGAGTAATAAAACTTACGACGATAAAACATAAATAAATAGGGCAAGTGGCAGGTGAAAAAACTGCCTTTAACCAAGCGCAAAACTGAGCCAGTTTACTATTATATTTGTAATTCATATCATAGAAATCTTTTTCTCCGGAAACGGCTTTTTTAAACAGTTCGCGAAATTGTTTTTCGAGCATTAAATAATACCCATCAAGTCCACAGAATACGAGAGAGATTAACACGCCTGAATATGATAAACACTTCTCTTTCTGGTTTAACGCGGCCCCAAGAACTAAAGCCATAACTGGGATAATCCATTGCTTGAGAGATGATGAATTAGAAGACATCCTTCCGATTGTTGTCTCGATAAAAGCCAAGTACTGTCTCTTATCTTCTGCAGTGTATTCTAAAAAACTTTCTTGTCTGTCATTGCAGTGCTTTCACTTCGTCAAGCAGGGTCTGATAGGTGGTGGCCTGCTCGTAACGGGTTCCATCTGCGAGATCGAGTTGGTTGAACAGTCGTTTCGCGCAGGCTATCTTGCTGTTCTCGATTCCACGCAGGTCGAACGATTCCAGGCTGCCTTTGGTTTCGGCGACGAAGAACAGGTGCTTGAGACCGCTGTCGTCGCGGAAGGCCACGGCCCAGTCAGGGGCGTAGTTGCCCACAGGAGTCGGGATCTGGAATCCACGCGGCAGTTTCGCATACACCGCGACTTCCGCCGCGTTATCGAGGTCCTTGGCGAAATCGCTTTCGATCCTGCCATCGGGGAACACCCAGTCCTGCACGCACTTAGACGCCTGATAGCCTTCGGCCTCATCACGATTGTTGCCGCCCTTGGTGAAGATGCTCGAATCGTATCCGCCTTCGACCCGGTCGTAGCAGATATGGTCAACGACCATGTTCGCCTTCTCCTGAACAATCAGACGGCCGACCCTCGCGATGAACTGCTCTGGATTGTCCCTGAACATGAGGAACCGGTCCGGCCGAATGCTCTTGAGAATGCGTGCCGCGCAACGACGCGTGATGGTCGCGGCCTGCGCGATCTCGCCGAGCAGATCGTATCTCACGCCGTTCGAAGCGTCGACATCCAAGTCACCGGTATGGGAGTCGTTCCTGTGGAAGTGTGTGCGGTCCGCGAGCTCGTCGCGTGAGGCATTCTCCTTCTGGATGCCGCGCGTGACCGTGTAGGACAGTTTCGATACGACCAGACGCTCGTCAATTGCCTTGACTGCGTTTTTGACAAGTTCGTCGTCGTTGAAGCTGACGGTATACGCATACTTGTGGTTGATGCGCTTCCAGAGCTCCTGGAACTCCTTCTTCTGCCAGTTGGCATTGAGCGGATTGCCATGTACCTTACGCTTCAATGCGTTGCCGATCAGCACCTTGGTGGTGCCTTCCACCACGCTGTCCAGCACGAGACGGATTGCCGGGACCTTCTTTCGCAAGGGTTCTGGCAGAAGTTCCACCGCTTCCTTGCCGAAACGCTCTTCCTTGTACTTGTCGGTCAGCTTGCCGTCGCGGTCGATGAGCCGGTCCACGGTCAGCGCGTACACGATGTCACGCGCCTCGTCCTTGCTGAACGACACGTCTCCCAAGCCCGCATACTCCGGACCGAGCTTGTTGGCCGGAACGCGTGTCTTGGCGAAAAACGCATCGTCGATGACGAGTGGACGGTCGCGCAGGTCGGTCTCGATGTCCCTCTGCAGGCTTTCGGCGAACCTCTCATAGCTTTCCGACGCGATCACGGTCAACAGGTTCACGTCCAGGAAGTCCGCGTCGTCGAGCACGTTGCGGTCCTGGCGCACGCCCTCGCGGTTCACGCACAGGCGTAGGCCGCGTCCGACCTCCTGGCGTTTGCCGACCTCGTTGTCCGAATGCTTCAACGTGCAGATCTGGAACACGTTCGGGTTGTCCCATCCCTCACGCAGTGCGGAATGGCTGAAGATGAACCTCGTGGGCTCGTCGAAGCTCAACAGTCGTTCCTTGTTTTTCAGAATCAGGTCGTATGCGCTGATGTCGTCGCTGTCTTCCGACCCGCGTTTGACTTTCGAGTCGATGGAATGACCGTGCTTGTCGATGCTGAAATATCCCTTGTGCACGTAACGGCCGTGTGTGGTGCGTAGCCAGTCGAGATAGCCGGACCCGTCGTCGAGACGGTTCTCGACGAAATCATGCACGCAACGGTCGTACTCCTGCTCGAACATGTCCGCGTACTCGCCGTTCAACGGCTCGCCGTCATCGTCATACCGTCGGTATTTCGCGACCTCGTCGATGAAAAACAGGCTCAGACATTTGATGCCACGCGCCCACAGGTGTTCCTCCTTGTGCAGGTGGGAGAGGATAGTCTCGCGAATCTGCACGCGGCGCATGTCTGCCTCGGATCCGTCGTTCATGATACGGCCCTTGCCGAGCGTCTCGCCATTCATGAACCGCACGTAGCCGGTCCGGCCCGGCTCCAGGCCGTCGGGCACGATGCCGTCTGGAGCGATACGCCAGCCGTCGCGGTACGCCTCTAACCCGCCGGACGCGGTGTAGACGTCGTCGCCCTCGTCGAACAGGCCGGATGTGGTCACGATTTTGCCGGATGCGGACAGTTTCTTGTATTCGATATGTGCTTGGGGCGCCTTGTTCTTGCTGACGATGATGTCCTGCAGGTACAGGTAGCCGTCGGTGCCGCGCATGTTGTTCAACTCGAAGCCCTTGACCTCGATGCGCTTGACCAGACGCTGGTTGTACGCGTCCAGCGCATCCAGCGCATACACGAGGTCGTGCTTCGTTTTGTGCGTGGCGGAATAGTTCAGCGTAAACAATGGTTTGAACAGGCGTATGCCCGCCTGCGTAGCCCTGCCGCCCATCTTCTGCGGCTCGTCCAGGATCATGATCGGATGGCTCGCACTGATCACGTCGATGGGGCGACGCGAGCCGAAATCGTCACGTTCCGAGAAGATGATTCTCGCGTCCTTGCTGCGCCCGTTCTCCTTCATGGACGTGTTGAACGCCTGCATGTTGATGATCATCACCTGGATGTCGGGGGACTGGGCGAACTCGTCCAGCCGGTTCAGATTCGACGAGTCGTAGATGAAGGAGTGCAGTTTCCTCCCATAGCCCTCGTTGCCGTCGCGGCCGGACGTGTAGAAATAGTCGCCTGTCATGTCCAACGATTTGGCGACGCCCTCGCGGATGGCGATGGACGGGACCACGATGATGAACTTCGACCAGCCGTAACGGCGGTTCAATTCGAACATGGTCTTCGTGTACACGAACGTCTTGCCCGTGCCGGTCTCCATCTCCACGTCCAGTTCGACCGCGCCGGCCGAATCGGCATACAGCTTCGTGGACTCCGTCAGGTTCTGCCGGCGTTGCACGTTCCGGACGTTGGCGAGCAGCCGTTCGGCGTCCAACAGCAGATCCGCGTTGCGGTAGCCCGTGTCGTCCTCCGCGTCGAAATAGTCGAGTGGTTCCTGACTTGGCCTCAATTCGGCTATGTCGAAAGAATCCTGCACTGGCTTCGGTTCTTGGAACAAGGGTTTGCGGATGCCGGTGTCGCGGATGTAGGAGACGCCGTCCTGCAGGGGCTGGCCGTCGAAAACGTCGCATACCGCGTTCGCGGCGTCGGTCTGGTACTGGTATTGCGAGAATCTGAATTGCATGTCCAACACCTCAGATGATGCGGATCTGCGTGACGCCGCTCAGCGAGTCGGCGGCCTGCTTGAAGATCTCGGCGAAGTTCGTACGCGCAGCACTGTTCAGGAAACCGTTCTCGGAAACCAGCACGTAGGATGGGCGCGGCCTGAACGCGGCCAACGCGCGGACCAATGATTCGGGGATACTGTTCTCGAAGCATGCGAGCAGCTGGCCGTCGTTCACGCTGTACACGGTATGCCCGTCGAACTCGCCGCCGGACAGAACGTCGATCCTCGAGCTATACGGCAGTTGGAACTTCGGCAGCGCCTCGAACAGCAGATCCAGGTCCGAACGATCCATTTTCGTGATGTCCACGTTGTCGTCGATGTCCTTTTGGGAGTACTCGTCGACGAGCTTGCGCCTGTCCTCGTAATTCGAGTCATCCACGCGGAGCACACGGAAGCCGATGTCCGGCACCTTCTTGGGAGTGCCGTCGAGTGTCAGTTGCGCATTCTCCGCTTCAATCTCGGACTTGATTTTCTCGCCGGCACGGCGGATGCGTTCCTCGCCGATTTCCGTGAGGGTCGAGTATTGGCCTGTTGTCTCTTCAGGCAGCTGAACAAGGATGAATTTACGCTGTCCCTTATCATCGGCATTTTTCTGGATGACGGCTTCGCCCATGGTCGCCGAGCCGGAAAAGAAATCCAGAACAAGAGAGTTCTTATCGGAGGCGATGTCAAGCATGCGTTTCATCAAACGCGTCGGTTTGGGAGTATCAAAAGGTGCCGAATCGTTAAAAAGTGTTTTAAGCTGTTTTTTCGCCTCATCTGTATGGCCCACTTCAGAATAAGGCCAAAGATTGGTTGGCATTTTCCCATCCATGGAATCAAGGTAACGTTTAAGACGCATTCCGCCTTTACCTTTGTTGGTAAAGTACAGCCGTGGCCAATGACCTTTGTCATATCTTTCCTGTGCTGCCTTGAAAGTAGCCTCGCATGGATTTTTAAGAACGAGTGCTTTAACTCCTTTGCGCACATCTTCAGGGGATACTCCGCAGATTTCAGCACGCCTTGCTTCATCATGAATATCACGGAACTCATATTCCGCCCATTCATTCATTATTTCCAGCATGCTTTGCCCTCCGAACGGGCGGTGCCGCCCGTTCGGAGGGTAAAGCATGCTTCCAGTAATAGGATGCTGAATCGCATAGACCATGCCCTGATGGGTTGCGGCACCAGGAGCTGCCGCATCTCCTGAAGACCATGGTCTTGGATCGCCATCAGAACTTGCATAGCGATCGTCCATTTCTGTAGTGCGTTTTAATCTTTTTGGAGTCCAGCCATCTTGCTTTGCATAAATTAAAATATGTTCTGTCTCAGTTGGAATACCTTTGGAATCGTTTCTTGGCGAATATGTTTTCTGCCAAATCACGTCACCCACGAAATTTGATTCGCCGAATATTTCATCGCAGATTGCACGCAGATTCTTTGATTCGTTGTCGTCGATGCTGATGAAAATGGCACCATCCTGGGTGAGCAGATCACGTGCAAGCAAGAGGCGTGGGTAGATCATCGAGCACCAGTCGGAATGGAAACGCCCGTTGCTTTCCGGATTGGCGACCAGGCGGCCGCCTTCCTCGTTGTATTCTCCGCTTTCGGCATTGAATTCGTCATGGGTTTGGGAGAAGTCGTCGTCGTAGACGAAATCGTGGCCGGTGTTGTAAGGCGGGTCGATGTAGATGAGCTTGACTTTGCCGGCGTAGTTCTCGCGCAGGAGCTTCAACGCGTCGAGGTTGTCTCCCTCGATGTACAGGTTCCTGGTGGTGTCCCAGTCCTTGCTGCGTTCCTTGACGGGTCGCAGGGTCTTGGCGATGGGTTCGCGGGCGAGGCGTTTCGCCTCGCGTTTGCCGGGCCAAGTGAACTGGTAGCGTTCCCGGTTGCCTTCCGCCACGTCGCCGAGGCGTTCGCGCAACGCGTCGAAATCCACCGCGCGTTCGGTTCTGCCGGTCTTCGGGTCAGTGATCTCGGTGGCCACGTCTGGAAACAGGGCGAGCAGCCTGTCCACGTTCTCCCTGGTCAAATCCGGTGTGATGCCGTGGATCTTCTCGATGTCACTCACAGTGTTTCTCCTTGTTGTTGTTCCTGTTCGAGCTCGTGCCGCTTGGCCTGCAGCTCGTCCCATAGCCTGTTCCGCTGGCCTATCTGGACGGTCCTGGCGTGGCGTCGTTCCAGCTGGTCTATTTCTTTGATAAGTCTCATTATGCGCGTGCGGGACACGATGCGTCGGTCGACGCGCGTCGGATCCGACGAGCTGAGGATGGTCTCCGCGCACAACGACTCCCATACGGTGTCCAGATTGGTTCCGCTCAGACGAATGAGTGCGGATTCGCATTCCACCGGTTCTCCCATATGAACCGAGCCCTCCATGAGCCCCTCGGCCACGTTCGCGTTGCGAAACACCGCGAATCTTGTCATGCTGCCATTCACGCAGACGAACAGGATACGCGACCTGTGATGGGTCAGTTCATCACGGGTGCAGGCGATGTGCTCCATGACCTCCAGCGGCGGATGTTCTGTGGATTGCTCTAGGCCAATCACGTTGATTTCGTTGGTGAACGGTCCTGCCGGTATGCCGGTCTCCTGCTCGCGGATTACGGCGAGCATGGTGATTGAGTCGATGTCCTCGATGAAATGCTGCCGTAAGCGTTTGCCTACTTTGGTGTTCGTATAGAAGCGTTCTTTGGCGAGCCGTCCCCTCGGATGCATGACCGCGGTGGTGCTGGGCAGTCCCAACGTGAGTGCGGTCACAGGTCCGCATGATTCGATGCCGCTCATGACTTACCTTCCGTTGCAGGACGGATGACGAGGAAACAAACTAGTTCGAAATCGTCGAGCCCCTTCACATTCTCGTCAAGGAAACTCCCCATGGATCCGGTGAAGAACCCGTCCGCGGCATCCATGTCGTCCTGGTCCATGATGCTTCCGACCGCGTCGCGCAGCAGGCCGGAGGCGTGGCGCATGTCTCTGCCGTCATGGGTGAACCGATTGTATGCGCGGCATAGGTGCGGATTATATGTATCCTTGCCTTTGCACAGCTTTCGCATCACGTCGAGACAGTCCTTGGCATTCAGATGCCCGTGCAGGATCCTTCCGTCGTCGCCGACATGCACGAGATAATAGGGGTGGATCGGGTTGCGGCCCACGGCCTTCACGTCCTTGCTCGTGTTGCGCAGCACGAACAGGATGCCAGGCTCGTTGCCCTCGACCACAGCGTTGATGCCCGTAGGTGTGCGCTCGATGTCGGGGTTGTCGCGATGATAGCCGACCAGATCCATGCGGAACTCATTGAGACCGAGGTCAGTGATGCTGACGCCGCCGTCCACATCTTCAAGATCAAGTATCTCGTCCTGCATCTGCCTGAGCTGACGTTCCCTGTACTCCAAATCTCCCTTCTCGTCGGGATTGATGTAGTCATCGTCGCCGGTGGAAGCCATCACAGCGACCTTCATGCGTGCCTCGACCCTGTCCTTGAGCCGAAGGTACTTGTCGAGATCCACGTCGGGCCAGTAGTTGACCAGTTGGATACGTTTGTTCGTCGAGCCGATACGGTCGATGCGGCCAAAACGCTGGATGATACGCACAGGATTCCAATGGATGTCGTAGTTGACCATCATGTCGCAGTCCTGCAGATTCTGCCCTTCGGAGATACAGTCTGTGGCGATCAGAATGTCAATGTCCGTGTCCTTCAGACGGGGCGCGGTCAGGTTGCGCTCCTTCGAGACCGGAGAGAAGCAGGCAAGGATGTCGGACATGTGTCCGCCGACCTTCCTGACCGTGCAGCGTCCCGGATTCGTGCCGGTCACCTCCGCGGTGTTCAGGCCCAGCATGCCGGCATACTCGCTGACGTGTTCGTACAGGTAGTCGGCGGTGTCGGCGAACGCGGTGAAGATGAGGAGCTTGCGGTGCCGGGTTGATGGGCTGGTTCTGCTTGTCGCTGATGGTCCGGTACAGACGCTGCAGCTTCGCGTCGTGTGCTGCATCGATGCCGGCAACCATGTCCAGCAGGCGGTGGATAACATCCATGTCGCGAAGAATGCAATCGCGCCAGGTGCGCCAATCCATGTCGGACAGCAGGAATCTGGTCTTGCCTTTGGTAGCGAACTCGTCCGGATCCATACTCTCCGTATCATCCTGGTCTAGGTCGAATCCGTCATCGAAACGATCAATATCAATTTGCTCAAGCACGCCGGTGTCGTAATGTTTGGCACGGTATTCCTCATACGAGTCGATCGTGCCGACCGTATCCGACATGTAGCCGAGCACACGATCCAACGTCATGCGGAACGAGTGGACGCTGCTCTCGAAACGTTTGAGCAGGTTCGTGGCCATGAGCTTACGCACACCAGTCTCCCGGCCCCGGATGGTCAGGCCTTCGATTTTGTCATCGTCGAAGTACTTGCTCATGCGCGATTCGAGCACGAACTCGGACGGGGTGTACAACGCGAGGGTGAGCCTTTCCAACTCGTCATAGATCTCGTCGTAAGATACGCAGTCGCTTTCCGTGGACAGGGCGGGACGGATCGTCTGCGGGCGGAGCGTTCGGGAAAGCCGCCGAGCGCCTCCATGTCGTAGTGGTTGCGGATGTGGCGGCGGCTGCGCGCGACGGTGACCTGATCGAGGATACGGAAGAAATCGAAGTCGAGCATGTCCATCAGACGTTTGGTGTTGCGTTCCTCCGGTTCGAGTTTCGACCAGACACCGTAAGCCTTCTGCGCGTTGCGGAACACCATATCGATATTGGTGGAAAGCCCGAGCCTCCTGGACCATTCATCGCCTTTGTCGCCGTAGCCCAGTTCGAGCTGGTTCTGCAGATCGCGGAAACGATTGTTCACCGGGGTGGCGGAGAGCATAAGCACCTTTGTAGGCACGCCGGAATGGATGACCTTGTTGAGGAGCTTCTGGTATCGGTTTTCTTTGTCGTCGGCCTTGACGGCGCTGTCTGCGCCATTGCGGAAGTTGTGCGACTCATCGATGACGACGAGATCATAGTTGCCCCAGTTGATCCGTTCAATCGGGATGTTCATAATCGTATCGCCCCGCGTGCGGCTCAGATCCGTATGGAACAGCACATCGTAACGTAGATGGTCGCCGGCGATTGGATTGTTCGTTGCGTTCGACCGGTACGTGACCCAGTTGTCCTTGAGCTTCTTCGGGCACAGAACAAGCACGTTGCGGTTGCGGGCCTCGAAGTACTTGACCACGGCCAGTGCGGTGAACGTCTTGCCCAAACCGACCGAATCGGCCAAGATGCAGCCGTTGTATGTTTCGAGCTTGTTGATGATTGCGAGGGCCGCGTCCTTCTGGAAGTCGTACAACTTGTTCCAGATCAGGCTTTCACGGAAACCGGTGCCTTCCTTCGGTAGCACATCCTCGGAGATGTCATCAAGGAACTCGCTGAAGATACGGTACAGGGCCATGTAGTAGACAAGTTCGGGCGGGTTTTCTTGGTACATGCGCTCGATGCCGTCGATGACCTTGTCGGTCACGTCATGCAAGTCTCCGCTGTTCCATGCCTCATTGATTTTGTCCAGAAATCCTTCCGCCATGAAGTCTTCCATCTTGGCGACGCCTTGGTATGAGGCGGCGTGTCGGCTCACGCCCAGCTGTGTGGTCGTGAACTCGTTGAACGGCATGTACGCGGTTTTCTCATCGTCATGTTCCACGATGAGGGATGGAGTGATGTCCGACCCCTCATCGAACGACATGAACCGTGCCTTCTTACGGCGGATCCAATCGGCGCATTCCGTGGCGATGGCCTTCTGCGTGAGCTCGTTGCGTAGGCGAATTTCCAACGGAGTGCCGTACAGGTTCTGTTCGCGTTCCAGGCGAGGGATGTAGAACTCGCGTTGCTCTTTCGGGGTGGCATCCTCGGTGAACGTCTTCGACGTATAGATGAAACGGAACGCGCCTGCATGTTCCAATTGTTCGCGCAGCTCCCTGTACGCGTACATCGAGAACGAAGCCGCCGCGATGGAGATTCGGTCACCTTCGCGTATGGTCTGTACGAGGTCGTCCTTGACCAGCGAGGTCCTGTTGTCAATAAAGCCTTGAGTCACAACGTCTATCCTAGTGAAGGAATAGCCAAGAGTTTTTTAATTCTTTTGAGCGTTATCTTGCTTCATTCCATTGGAATGCATGGATTGCTTAAAAAAGAGTTTACTTATCATTTACTGTCTAGCAGATGCGAGTTTGAACAGTTCGATGCTTTTCGTTGACATTTTAAATACTTATGCATCTGTCTTATTTTTCTATATCTTCGCTGGATTGAGAGGGATGAGAATCGGAGCCCTCATCAAGAAAATATTTTTCAAAGAAATTTGGGTCGCTGATGCTCACAGAGTTTCTATCACAGGTAACGAAGATAGTTGTTGTATCAGTTGCATAAATGGCATTGAGATGCATCATCTGGTATTTCGGAAATAAAATGGATAATGCATCACGTCTACGAGCAATGACATTATCAGATGGATTTTCATTGTTGAATGGAAGACTTTTGAGTTTACTATCGATATCTTCATCGTATTTTTCCGCCATGTTTTTTCCTGGCAGCGTTAGCGAATTATCTAAAAGACTGTCGCGATGTTGATATATCCAATCATAGAAATCATGATCGTAGAGTTTAATTACAGTCAGATATAGCAATTCTGTTAGGTTGATTTCATTTCTGAGTTGTAGTGTGGGAATCCTGAACGCGTTGAGTATGCGATGTGCATCGCGGAAATTATGTACAAAAGGTTTCACGCAGGAATTTAGTAAGTCTTTGGAATGCTCTTTTTTGAATTCCGTAACTGATTGATGTAATTCTTTTTCGAAATCTGTAATGAAGTGATATAGATACGATTCGGAGTCTATTTTTTCATGAATGTAGCTTTTTAGAATATTGTTACACTGAAACTCTGCAGAATTCCTATATTCTGTAATAAATTTTTTTAGAATATCTTTATTCCGATTGAAGTAGTCTGCCGTTTCTCTCGTATATTCTCCAATGAAGTCGGCGAGTCTATCTGTTTCTTGAAGGGCGAAATACGCTAATTCATCTTCATTATTGTTAATAAAAGATTCCTCTGGAGATTTGCTGTCACGTAATGATTGGTTGCATATCAGATAAGGTACTACCATATTTATGCAATCCGTAATATATCTTTTTAAGATATATTCGTCTTTAAAGCATTCTATTATTTGAGCTTTATTCTGAATGTAATTGTTTAAAGAGGAAAGATAGGCTTTTATTTGCTCAGAATATCTTTGAATATATTCATCTAATATGTTCGGATTAACTGTGAGAAAATCTGCTAACGTGTTTGCATTTTTTGCAATATAACTAGTTAAAGCATCCTTGTTTTCTACGGTATAAAGAGCGAGGTATTGTTTATTTTCTTTAAGAAAACTGTCTGAGTCTTCTGGCTTATCTATAAAATAATTCGCTAGAATAGATTTATTTTTTGAAACGAAAAATATTAGTCTCGATTTATCTCTTGTAATAAAATCTACTAGGCTATCTTCTTCATTTCCGTTAAAGATACCTGTCAACTTACCTTTTTCGGTTATGATGAAATCTGCCATGTCGGATACCTTGTTCATAAGGCTATCTTTTAGCATCTGCCTATTTTCTTTGATATCCTCTTCTAAGATATATTTATTTTTTGCTATGTAGCCTATTAATTTAGACTCTTGTCCCAGATGACTCTCCCTTAGAGATGGATTGTTGTCACACTTTATGGGAGCTATATCATATTTTTTAAGAACCATCAAATGGTGCTCTAGCTTTGCGAATATATCATTTTTCAGTTCGAAAATATTATATGCTAGATGATTTTGTTCAACTGCTGAGTTGTTACTTGATGTAATAAAGACGCTTATTTCTTTTATAAAATCTTCCCAAACAACTTCCATTGGTATTTTTGGAAGTACGATTGGAATTTGAATAATCTTTTCGAGATATTGATTGCCTCTGCCTTGCTGCGTTACCTTGTCTAGGGCTGCAGTGACAATTTCTCGGTCGAATACCGGTACATAAATGACATGAGGCAGGTTGCCGACGGATTTCAGGGCCTTAAATAGAGTGGCAATATCCTTATCGTCAAGTCTGTCGATTTCATCAATATAAACGACTATCGCATAGTCTTCTGGAAGTGATCGCAATTGCCTGATTAATTCATTGCGAGCCTGAATTAGGGGCTTAACGTTGTTATCTGTAGGATTCAGGTTTTCGGATACCCATTGCAGTGCATCCGATGCAGATTTTAAGATTCCGCTTGGATCAATATGGGAGGCGGTGTCGAGGGCTTTTCCAGCGGCTTCGATTTTTCTGCTAAAAGAGGTTCTTTTTTCCAATTCTTCGGGTAAATACACGTCTATCGCATTAATGATTGATGAAAACATCAGGGAGACCACATCATTGCTTCCAGAAAAAAGCCAGGGATCGAATTCTGCATTTATCAAACGTGGGTAATTATTTGAGTGTTTTCTCTTGTTCGCCCAGCATTCGGTGAGTGATTCCTTCAGCATATTTTTTGCAGACGTCTTACCGGATCCCCAAGGTCCCTCAAGACTTACGACCAGACTTCCATTCTTGGAAACTGATGTGCTGATTGCTTGTGCAAGATTCCTTATGAGCGTCGTCCTGCCGAACCTGTCCAGACTAGAGACCGTTTTATTGCCGGCCTTTTGCTTGCTCAATGGGGAATCGTCTTGGAAAGAGAAAGTACTATTCATCATTACCTTGTCATGTCTGATATGCGAGTGGTCTGGAAGGCTTGGTTTGCCCTTATAGAAATCAGGTAAATGCATCTTTGATGCCGATAATGTTTGGGTCGTGTAGATACTGCTGCATTGAGCTTTGATCAGAATTTGTGTTTTAAGAAGTCATGCTTTCTTTATGCAGGCCACCAAATACGGGTCAGCGGCAGAATGTCGCGCGTCTCCTCATCGGTCTTGTCATACACATCAACATAATGGCGGACGAATCCGTCGAGGTCGAGTAGACGCATGGGAACATTGGAGCGTTCCGCCTCGTATCGGGCTTCTCTGGTGAAACCTTCGGTGGAGACATAAAGTCCGCGGTCGTTTGTGCGTAGGCCGCCAATGAAGGAACGGATCGCAGGTGCTCCCATGGCACCCTTGCGGTGTTTGACTTCGACCACGATACGTGGCGATTCCAGTCCAAGGGCATCGGGAGATGCTATGACATCGCGGCCGCGTCCGGCCCTTTCGGCGTGATCCGAGCGCATATCCATGGCCTTTGGAGTCGAGCCTTGCCCATGCCGAGGCCGGTTCCATGTCCTCCCAGTCAAGTTGGTTCACCGCGGTCCTTGATAAGCTCGATACCATTATCATATGTGGCGGCGCGAGCGTCCTCA